>Ga0326507_1000006_pt1 | contig 17930 bp, 9 predicted proteins | sample 0_2496_0518_FD_203648 | JGI IMG/M metagenome (GOLD analysis project Ga0326507, IMG submission 203648) | Metatranscriptome of bovine rumen microbial communities from UC Davis, California, United States - 0_2496_0518 (Metagenome... | ecosystem: Host-associated > Mammals > Digestive system > Stomach...
AAAAAAAAAAGGAATTTGCCTATGAAAAAAATTGCTCTTTTAGCTGCTGTTACTTTGGCTGTAGGTATCACCGGTTGTACTACTAGCAAGGTTCCAACGATAGATGCTAAGTATTACCCTGAATGTTATGACCCTATAGATAAATTGTGTAAGGATCAGGACAATTCGTCTGAAGTGAAAAGTGCAATTGGAGGAGCCGTTGTCGGTGCGTTAGGTGGAGCTTTGGTAGGTGCATTATCATCCAAAGACAAAGGTAAAGGTGCTTTGATAGGAGCTGTTGCCGGTGCTGTTGTCGGTGGTGCGGCTGGTTTCTTTAAAGCTCGTCTTGAAAAAATCGCGGATAGAGAGAAACGTCTTGAAGAATATAAGGTTGCATTGGGAGAGGTTGCGGCCTCAATGGATTTGGAAACTGCATCTGTAGAAAAAGCATTGGATTGTTACATCAAACAGATTGCTTTACTAAAAAAGGGATATAAATCTAAATCTGTGTCTGAAGAGGAATTTTTAGCGCGCATGGATGAGATTAAGGCTGGTATTAACAATATTAATACGTATTGGTCTGATGCTTCAAAAAGAATTGATGAGCAGCTAGCAGATGGTCAACAGTTCATTGTTGACGAAAAGAACAGAATAGCCGCCGAAGAAAAAGCAAAACAAATTAAAAAACGTCAGGCTGAGCAATACAGATTGTCAATGAAGAGAAACGAGCAGAATACACAGCAATTAATAAATAAGAAAACTGACGCAGACAAGAGAATTCAAATGAAACTGTTAACAGCCCAAAACGAAATGCAGTCAGATAGGAACACAGAAAGTATGAAACGTGCTATGAATGAGCAGTTTATAGACTCCGTCATTTTAGCGTTAAATATGAAGGAGCCTAATTCCGTCAACTAGTTTTTTCATTTTCTTTCATTTACTACATGCGTGTTTATATCGGTTTGTTTGATTTTACAGACAATAAATAACATCTCGTATTTGGTGATATGAACACGCATTATGCCGAAATGCCGTCTTAAATATATTATGAGAAGTATTTATGGGACAGAAAATAGCGTGTACTAAGAGAGCAGGATTAAGTGTTCTAAGAGTTGAGAGAAACAAACTTGATGCTCTTTATTATCAACTCGTTGATCTCCTTGAAGAGAGTGGTTATGACTATAAAAATTTTTTTGCTAGGCCTAAGGATGTTCCTAGTGAGAAATCAATAGATTGGTATTCGGATTTAAGTGGAAATGTAGAATCATTTTCGGCTTTAAATGAAGAACAAGCTGATAAGGTTTTGCGTAAGTTTAATGAATTAAATGTCAATTTGAAAGCATTTTCTGAAAAACTTTCTAAATCAGGTGATCGCACAGGTTCTGAACTGATAAAAGCTGCGCTGGTTATTCCTGACCATAGTTATATCTATCTAGTTGGCGAACAGATCGTAATTACTTGCTGGGGTTTTGTTAAATCTGAAGGGGCATTGGTAAGTGATGATGAACTGTCAGGCAACTTAAGGAGTAATTTGCAAAAGGAATCAGAGCAAGAGTTAAAGGGAAATTATAAACAGTCTCTCGTGAAAGAATCTGAAACAGATTTAAAAGACACAATCAAGGAAAATTACAACTCTCCATCCACTTTGGAAGTTGTCGATAACACTGAAGATGAGGTTTCTGAATCAGATAATGGTGTTACAAAAAAGAAAAGATCGTACAACCGACGTGCAAAAAAAACTATAGTTAGTGATAACGAAAATGATGTCGATTCCGCAGTTGTTTCCCAAATGGAAAGTGGATCTGAAGAAGATGGTCGACCTATTCATCAAGAAATTCAAGAGAGTTCGTCAAGCAAAAAAAGTAATTGGTGGGTGTATCTATTGCTCCTCTTAGGTTTGTTGTTATTGATTTTGTTGGTTTACTGGTACTTTTCACGTGGTTCAAATAACAGTACGTTGCAAATTCCTCCTAAAACAGAGATGAAAAGCGATGATTTATCTTTTTTGAAAGGAACATTGAGGATAAAGGATGTTTTAGAAAATGAAAAAGGTCAATTGGTTGATCTTAAAATTATTTTTAAGGATGGTTCAGGAATAGGAGAATCTGTTATTCAGACAAATGAACAAGTTTGTAAAGGAAGTGTTAACGCATTATTGGTAAATAATGATAGGGTCGACTTGAACTTAAGTGATATTACGTGCCCTAATAATAACAATTTCCAAAATTTCAATATTCAATGCAATAAGGCTAGAACGACATGCTATGGTAAAGTTCCTGGTGGAGTAACATGGGAAGTTTCTCCTTCTGTAGAAGATTAAGTGAGGCAGATATATGAAATCTAGAAAAAAAATTTTTTTGATTATTTCCTCCGTTTTGCCGTTCCTTTACATCTCGGATTGTATGTCTGATTCTCTTCGATTGGCACCGGCAAAAAATAATCAAGTTAATTTGAATTCCGCGCCTGCTGATTCTAATAATAAGCAGACAAATAGCAGTAATAACTCCAACAACACGAATGATGCTGTTAATGGATCTGATAACTCTAAAATTAGTCAAGAACCCAAGATTCTTGATACTAAACCTAAACGTGATACAAACGAGTCTGATTTGACTCCAAAACAAGAGGAACAGCAAAAGTTAGACCAGAAGCAGGAAGAAAGCAAAAGTTCGATGTCTGATGATGATAAGTTTAGTTATGATGATCTGAATGACAATTCTTCTGGAGATAAACTTAGAACTCTCAGTCTACGTGATGCCTCAATCGCAAAATTGGCTAAAGATGAATTACCTTTTATCGTTCCAGAAAAAAATACAGGACATAAATTAGATTCTTTGGAAGGCACATGGAAATTTAAAAAAGATCTCATAGATGAAAAAGGTAAGAAAGTCGAAACAGAATTTACGTTTGGGCCTGATGGTGAGGGGATTGTTGTTTTACGCGATTCTAATGAAGAAGAGTTTGCAGGTAATGCAAAAGCTACAATAGATGATCAGAATGTAAAAATTCAAACTGAATACTTGAAAGATAGTGATGGTAGCAACACTTACCCTCCTTTATACATTGAGTGTAGTAATCTTAAAAGTTCTGCTGTATGCCAAGGTACTGATGGCTGGAATATTTGGAATAATGAGCAGTTAATTGCTGTCGATGATAAAGCCGAGCATAGTTCGAGGAGTATTGAAGAACTAAATGACAAAATTAAGAATTCTCAAGATGATTTGCAGAATGAAGACGATGTGATGTCGGTAACAGAGGATGAAAATGAAGCTCAGGAAGAGTCATCAACTGATTTGTCTGAATTAGGTGATGGGATTGAGTTACCGGAGCAGTTAACTGATGCAGCAAATAAAGCATCCATAAATAGGGGAAATAAAGACAATCCTTTTGTTGGTGATTGGCGCTATAGTCAGGATTTTGTACGCAGACGCGATGGATCAAGTGTTGGTATGGAATTTCATTTTAATCAGGATGGTACTGGTTATTCTGTGATAAAGGACAGTGAGTTTGGTGATTCAAGAGCAAATGCAAGTGTAAACTTGATGAAAGACGGTAGTTATAGAATTAAGACGGACTCTTATAAAGGAAATAAGCTGTATTATCCTACTTTCATGTTATGTAAACCGAATGCTAAAAAAGAACTCATTTGTGATTTGTCCAATGGATGGTTGCGACTTGAAAAAGGAGTTTTGTTATCTTTAGATTCAATTGGTAAAAATGACGAAAAATATGAGTATGAAGATTTTATTCCTGCTTCAAATAGGGATAATTCAAGTAAGCCATCTAGCGATGTAGATGGCGCTGGTAGCAGAAACGGTAACTCGTCTAGTGAAACTAATGCAGAAAAACAAGATAATTTGGTGAGTGAACAAGAGGATGACAGCTTGAGTTCCAATTCAGAAGGAACGTTAGAAAGCACTTCTGCTACAGACTCTCAATCTGAAAATCAAAATAAATCGACAAATGATTTACTTGCCGAATTGTCAGATTTTGCAGCTAATGAGTACGAGAGAAATAGTAACCAAGAAGAAAATCATTCTACAGAGGATTTGTTAGCTCAACTATCTGAAAATTATCAAAAACAGAGTGCATCTTCGGCAAATTCGAATAGACAGGGTGGATCTTCAACAAGTTCGAAAAGACAGAGTGCAAATTCTCAATACCTTTCGATACCAAAAAAACATGATTCTTTTCAATATCTGAAAGGCAAATGGATATGTAATACCGGATTAGTTGATAGCACAAAACATAAACCGATAGTCCTAGAATTTAGCTTCGATGCGAATGGAGCCGGTAAAGCTAATGTCAAGAGTGAAAACCGAATTTTCACTGCTAATGTTCGTGCAGGGTATGACTCCAAAGGAAATTTGATTATTAGTACATCCAAGTTTTACAGTCGAAACTCAAGAGAAAAATTTGATTCTCAGTCTATACGTTGTGAGTCTAAAGGCGGTATAGCTTTGTGTTCTGGAAAAAATGGACAAAGCAGTGTTAGATGGAATTCAGTTCCATTCAAAAGAATTAAGTGATTTGGTAGGAGAAGAAGATGAGTGTGATGCCAAAATACAAAGATATAATAAGTCTCATACCATTTGGATTACCACAGTATTTAGACTTTGAAGTTTCTTTTCAATCCATAAAGAAAATCAATATGACTTTTATGGAGGAACTTGATGAAGGTCAGGTTGTTGACAATTCGTTGATTGTGAAAAATGTTAAACTTCACCAAGTTGAAAAAAATGAGGATGAAGAATGGTTTTTGCCTAGTTCTAACAAAATTGTTGATGAAACTGAATGTTGTTCAGTTAATTCAGAAAAACATTTAGGTCCTTGGCTTGATCGATGGATACCTATCCCTTTCTTTAGGGAGACTGACAATTGTCATGAAGATAATAAACCGATTTTTCAGTATGGTCCAACTAACTGGGCTAGAGCTTATTTAACAAAAACCGCCAGCGAAACAGACAGTGAACCTTCAAATTGGAGGCTTGTTATCTGTTTTGATATGCAAGTGAACGAGGAAGATTCAACACACTGTGGGTTGACAGATTCTGATGTTTCAGATTCTGCTGTATGTTCATTAGCGTATATGAAAAGAGACAATGCACAGTTCCTCATGGAAGGATGGGTAAGCGAATGGTTAAAGGCTGAGTGGAACTCTTATTTTTCTGATGAAAAAAAATCTAAAGAGAAACCACGCAGAGTTGTGGATGACTATGACGAAGATGATACTGGAGAGATGCATCTTGCGCACCTTGCGTCCTATTTGGTTTATCTTGCTTTAATTGACAAAATTATTGGCGGAAAGAAAGTAAGAATTGCTAAGGTGGAAGAAGGGTCTGGGGAAGGTAGTTTTATAAATGTTGACCTTGTTTTGGATATAGGTAATTCTCGCAGTACCGGCGTTCTTGTGGAACATGTTTCTGAAGATAATCCTGATTCTGTGTTACTTGACAGCTATCGTCTTGAATTGAGAGATATGTCGTTGCCATATAAGATATACACAGAACCGTTTGAAACTCGAATTGAATTTGTAAAAACTGAATTAGGATTATCCGAGTTTAGTGATCGTTCAGGTAGAGAGAATGCGTTTTCATTTGTTTCTCCAATCAGAACTGGTCCTGAGGCAAATAGACTTGCAAGCAAATCTGTGAACTCTGAGGGCGCGTCCGGAATGAGTAGCCCTAAGCGTTATTTATGGGATCTTGATGAAAAGGATTTATGGTTCTTTAATAAGTCACACGAAAATGACAATGAGGAATTAGTATCGTCACTGACTTTGTGTAGATATGTTAATAATGCAGGTATTCCATTGGCGAATTTAAAGGAATTGAAAGCAGCAGCAGAACCTATCGAAGAAGGACAAGAAAAACCAAAGTTAAGCTCTATTTCCATAGATTTGCAGAACATTTTTGGCAGAGAGATCAAAAATCAGAATATTCGATTTGCAATGCAACCGCGTTTTTCCAGATCGTCATTGATGATGTTCTTGTTTATTGAATTGATTCAGCAAGCATTAATAGCTATAAATTCCCCTTCGGTTAGAGATACTAGAAGTTATCCTGATAGGCCAAGAAGACTTCGCAGTCTGATTTTTACTGTACCTCCTGGAATTCCTGTTGTTGAAAGGAATATATATAACACATGGGGAAAAATTGCTGTTGAAGTAGTTTGGAATGTATTAGGTTGGGGAAGGTTCTACCAGGATTACGGCAAAAAAGTTTCCAAAAAAGAACCTCGCAGACCTATTGATGATTTTCGTTGTTGTCCAAGTATAAAATGCTTGTGGGACGAGGCTACATGCTCTCAACTTGTATATATTTATAATGAGATAAAGCATAATTACGCATATGATGCACATCTGTTCTTTGAAGCTATGGGTAAGAAGAGAAGAGTGCCGGTTTATGGTCAGCCAAATAATGGACAGACTGAGATTAGACCAACATTGCGTGTTGCAACAATAGATATAGGAGGAGGAACAACGGATGTTTCTATAACAACTTTTGTTCTTGCTAATGATAAATCTTCCACAAACAGAATATGGCCAAAGCAGGAGATTATTGACGGCTTTAATATAGGCGGTGATGATGTGATTCAGGATATGGTTACATCAATTGTTCTTAAGTCTATTTCTTCGTTTATTGTAAAGAAGAGCAATGGAAGTATTCCTCAGCACAGAGTTGAAGAATCTATGAGAGCTATGTTTGGCCAGAAATCATCTGATCAAAGAATTCAAAATCTTAGGGTTCAGTTTATAAGACAGGTTTTGCTTCCTGCTGTGTACGCTCTTCTTAATATGTATGAAGCAAAAGATCTTCATGATGATACAGGCTTTTTCTCCTTTGAATTTAGGGAACTTTTTGAAGGGGAGACTGTTTCATCTCCTTTCAAGCGTGTTCCTAAGCCTGCAAAGGAAGTATTGGATTTTTTCTCTTCCGAAATCATGAAACGCTTCGGTTTTGATATGGATATTTTGGATATGGCTGTATCAATTTCGTGTGTTGAGATAGATAAGGTAATAGGAACTAGTATGGAGTCAACGCTTGACAGCCTTGGCGAACTAGTCAGTGCTTACAATTGTGATACTTTGATTTTGACAGGACGTCCATCATGTTGGAATGCTGTCGTAAGAAAGATCTTTTCTATGATGTGTATTGCGCCGGATCGTGTTATGCCTATGAGAAATTATAAGGTTGGAAGTTGGTACAGATTTGCTAACGAATCTGGCAATATCAAAGATCCTAAGACCACAGTGATAATGGGAGCTGTGCTCTGTCAATTGGCTGAAAATTCTCTAGAAGGATTTGTATTTAATTCAAATATTTTGAAATTGAAGGATACTGCAAGATTTATTGGAGAACTTAATAATCAGGGTACTCTGATAAAAGAGAAGGTTTGGTTTGATTTATCAGGCAATAGTAAAAAAACAGAGTTTGAGCACATAGTGGATTTCAGCGCTCCGATATCAATAGGGTATCGTCAATTGAGCACAGATCGTTGGACAACTAAAAAGAGTTGGATTATGGATTTTGCAACTGACGAGGATCGTGAGAATTCTGTTGGTAAAACACCTTATAAAGTTAAAGTTTTATTTAAGATCCCAGATCCAGAAGATTCCAATTTAAATGAAAGATCATTCTATGTTGATAAGTTAAATCAGCCGAGCATTAGTGATGACAATGATGCGATAACTCAGAGAGATGGTGAAGTAACTGTTAAACGTAGTGCATTGAAAATCAAATTAAGCACAATTAGTAAGTCTGACGAAAAGGGCTGTTGGATGGATACTGGTATCTTGTATCGTTAATACAGAGTTGCAAAGGATTTATATAATGGAAAAAGAGCAAATCATTCAAGATTCTGAAATTTTAGCAAAAGCATGCCAGGACGCTCAGAATTGGATAGGTGTGAATGAAGAACGTGTTCGTTCATGTGGTAAATCACAATCTTCTGTTTTAGTGGAACTGAGGCATCAAGCTCGATTGTTCAAAATGCTGAAACGCGCAGCATCTAGAAAAATGTGTGCAGGTGTATTTGGACCTAGTCAGGCAGGAAAATCGTATCTTCTTTCTTCGTTGGCAAGGGATTCTGAAGGAAATGTTTACTGTGATTTTAATGGTGAACAGCATGATTTTCTGCGGGAGATTAATCCTGAGGGAGGTAAAGAGTCAACAGGTTTGGTGACTAGGTTTACTATGACGGCTCCTACTAATTATCCAAATGGTTATCCAGTTCATGTAAGATTGCTTTCAGAAACGGAACTTGTCAAAATTTTTGCCAACACATACTTCTGTGATGCTATCCACCGTGAGAAGGTGGATAAGGATGCTATAAGAAATGCATTGCATCCGTTGGAAAGTAGAGCTACATCTTCTAGTGTGTCTCATATTGATATAGATGTAATGGAAGACTTGCATGAATATGTAAGCAATTCATTCGGAGACAAAGCAAGGCCTGCTGCATTGGATGAAGTTTATTGGAACAAAGCTATTGAACTTGCACCGAAACTTTCCAGAGATGATCGAGTTACTCTTTACAGTATCATTTGGGATGGTATTGAAGAATTTTCGGATATGCTGAGAAATCTTCTTGTTGATTTAGAAAAAATTGATTTTGCTGAAGAAGCATTCTGTTCTATGAAAGCGTTGATTCCTCGTGAAGCTAGTATTATCGACGTGGAAACTTTAGGAAAAAATGATTTTTCAAATTGTAATTCATGTGCAAACATTCAGCCAACAGTTGAAGTTCGTAGTCCGTCAGGAAAAACAGCCTCAATTCTTAGAAAAAACCTCACTGCAATAGTGGCAGAGTTGACTTTAGTAATGGTTAAAAGACCTGCAAATTATTTTGAACATACGGATCTTCTTGATTTTCCTGGATACAAGGCAAGATTGGAGGCTACGGATTTGGTTGACTACCTTAAATCGGGAAAATCTGATAGTGCTGTTGAACAGTTTTTTAGACGAGGCAAGGTTGCGTATCTGTTCCAAAGATATAATTCTGAGCACGAACTAACAAGCCTCTTGTTGTGTAATTCTACCACGGACAATATTCCTGGATTGCCAAAGGCCGTTGAGGATTGGATTATTTCAACCCATGGTAAAAATCCAGAAGATCGAGTAAATGTAAAAAATGCTCTGTTCTATATTCTGACTAAATCAGATACCAATTTTGATTGGGGTCCAGGTAAAAAATACGAAACAGTTTGGGATAGTACGATTCAGGGCAAATTTTTAGCTCATTTTTCAAATACGTTCAGTCAGACTACCCATTGGGTCGAAAAATGGATCCCAACTCAGCCTTTCAACAATATGTTTATGCTTAGAAATGTTAATATTGCCTGGAAGGCTATGATGAAAATAACCAATGGTACTGAAGTTGATATTAAGGACACAGAACATGCTCAAAAAATGAAAAATGCTTTTGTAAATTCTGAACTAGTGAAAAAGCATTTTCGTTCACCTGAAACAGCTTATGATGAACTCATGAAACTGAACGATGGAGGTATTGAGCATATCAAACGATGTTTGGAGCCTCTTTGTGATCCAAATTTGAAATTAAATCAGATCCATAATGCTTTGTTGAGAGCGAGAGAGAAACTGTATTCTATATTATCTCCTTTCTATCATTCCGGAAATAAGGCTGAAGAAATTAAGAAAAAACAGATGCTGTTTCTTAAAATAAAGAATTTAAGCTCTAATCCTAAATTCAGATCTAGATTTCCAGAACTTCTTAACAGTTTTATCTTACCGATAGATTTGGTTGTTTATCTAAGAGATGATGCTGAGCGCAAATATGATGAATACAAGGAGAAGCTTAATTCTATTGCAGTTAATGAATCAACCTTTTCAAATGATTCACCAATGATGAATTCAGATGAGAATATGGATCTTAACTTTGATCTTAGTTTTGATGATGCTGATTCGTTTTTTGGAAATTCGACCTCTGATACCAATGAAAAAATATCAGACGAAAATGGAAAGGAAACCGGCGAGCGGGATTTCATATCATTTTATGTTGAGCGCATAATTGAAGTGTGGAACAGTCATTGCCGTTCCAAAGCAGATGATGCATCTTTGACGGGATACTATATGTTCCCGCAGCAGTGTTATATGTCAATGCTAGATGAATTTGACTCTGCGATAACTAGAATGAATTTGAGAAACAAAATTGAATTCAAATTGAGAGAAATATCAAGATTTACGGGAGAGGAATATCAGAAAAACAGAAGACAGGCGAGTTATGCAATCAGTGTATTGAATAGTTTCTTAAGTTGGTTGGGGAAAAATCCAGCTGAAACTGATGAATCTGATCGTAATGTTGATTTTAATGGCAAGATTGTCACGGTTTTTAAGAATCCGGTACCTATAGATGGATATCCAGAACTTCCTTATAAATATGATCCTACGGCAAACGCCAAACAATGGTTTATGGATTGGTTGGTGACATTCTATGGACTTCTTATAGATAATGCTACCTCAGACGATACAGGCAAAATTGATATTCGACAGAATTCAATCTTAGGCGAAATATTAAAAATTATTAAACCGGAGTAATAAATGATTGTATGTTTTTCTCAAAAAAAACTTGAAGATGGTTTTGCCGATATTATTCTCGAACCAGAAGATGGTGAAAAATTCTTAGGAAATGAATCTATAGCTATTTCCAAAGCTACTTCCAAAGGTGAGGAGTTCCTAAGTTCTGATAAGGGATTGTGGACAGGAAAAAAGGAGATCCTTGAAAAAACAATAAGGAAGTTTGAGGAAAATAAACTTACTTTTAGACTTGAACCATATTATGTAAATGCTCTGAGCAAAGGTGGCTTCTGTGTATATATCTTTGATGAAAACGGCAATGAAATTTCTGTTGGCGATGTGTTTATTAATGGCGTAAGAAAGTCTCCTATTGTTTCCGGTGGTTATGGATTAGCAGGAGATAGTAGTCTTAAAACTAAAGATGATTCCGAATCAGCTCTTCAGAACGTAACTCAAATAACTGATGAGATAAAACAAAAAATAAAAGAGTTGAAGAAAACTTTGACGGAAACTGACGATGCATTGTCAATGATTGAGGAAGATTTTACAAACAAAGATTACGATAATAGTGAGGCTGATTATAAGAATCTTACGGAATTATCGCAAACTGTAAAACAAAAGAGTTCCGAGATTGAGCAGTTGTTGTCAAGTGCAGGACAGATTTTAAATAATTCAAAGGTTGTAAATGATTCATCTATATATCATCAAGCCAAAGATAAGGTTGATGAAATTATAAAAATGGTGAGTGAACTGGAATCTTGGCAGAATTCAACAATTGATAAAACAGAAAAAATACATGCTAAATACGTTGATTTTATTAGCTTCAGACCAGTGAAGGGAGTAAGTGTCCCTTGTGACAATATTTCTAGCTTTGATAGTTCAAGCTCTGATGCAAGAATGCAAAATAATGCTGATTTGAAAATTGGTAATTCTGAGTCAAAGTCTTTACAAACTCAGTGTAAAGAGGAAATACATAAAGAAAACCAGAAGAGTCAATCTAAATCAAAATCGCCGGTTTTGTTGATTTTATCGGGTTTGATTTTAATGGCTGCTATAGGAGGTGTTGCATATTATTTTGTCAATCAATCTTCTTCAAATATAGGAGATGAGCAAACATCAAATTTCACAGATGATTCAGGGAAGAGTGTGGAAGCTGCTGGGGCAGAAGCAGAAAAGAAGGCTGCCGAGGAAGCTGCTAGGGCAGAAGCTGAAAAGAAGGCTGCCGAGGAAGCCGCTAGGGCAGAAGCAGAAAAGAAGGCTGCCGAGGAAGCCGCTAGGGCAGAAGCAGAAAAGAAGGCTGCCGAGGAAGCCGCTAGGGCAGAAGCAGAAAAGAAGGCAGCTGAGGAGGCTGCTAGAGCCGAAGCAGAAAAGAAGGCTGCCGAGGAGGCCGCTAGAGCCGAAGCAGAAAAGAAGGCAGCTGAGGAGGCTGCTAGAGCCGAAGCAGAAAGGAAAAAAGCTCAAGGTGATATTAAAAAACGCGTATCAGAATTCTTATCATCATCCCGTCGTAATTCTGAGACAGCAATGGAACTTGCTGATGAATTAGAACCAACAACGACAGTAGAGCAGGATTTGGTTTTTAAATTGTACTATTTTGCAGCTATGCGTGACAACGAAAGAGGTGCTCTCAAATATGCTGAGTGTCTTGATCCATCTAAACCTGAATGGGGAACAGTAGGCAAAGATGCAGTTGAAGCTTGGGAGCATTATGGCAAAAGTCCTGATGGTTCTGTAATGAAACAGAATATGAAAAATTGGGTAGAAGCTGAAGCCAAAAAAGGTAATGCACAAGCTAAAAAATGGTTAAAACAACTCAGGTAGAGGAATATTCAAATGAAAAATATTAAATTGAAAAGTATTTCTGTGATAGTGTTTTCTCTTATAGCCACGCAGATCGCTCTTGCTGATCAACCAATGCTTCAAGATGGAAAGAAAACTGTTTTTCAGCGAGTTGTATCTAATCCGGGGGCTGTTCTATTTTCTGATGCGGATGCTAGCAAAAAAATAGGAACACCAAGAACTTTCACTTCTTTTTACATCTACGAAAGAAAAGGAAATATGGTTAGAGTCGGTGTTTCGGCACATGAATCCGATGGTTGGATTAACCGACAAGAAGTAACAGAATGGCCTCAGGCGATTACCATGGTTTTTACGGACCAAACAACCCGTCAACCGGTTCTGTTTTTCAAAAATAAGGAAGAATTAATTAATTTATGTACAGCTGACAGTATAAAAGCATCTGTTGATAAATATGTCGAATTATTTAGTAATAAAAATTCAAAAATTCCTACCAATAGTCCGGTTATAGCAATGGAACCTTATGATAGTCAAGTATCGCAGAACGATTTTTATTTACTTCCTGTTCTTGATATTGATACCCAATTTGACGAAAGTGGTACTCGCCTATTGGAAGTCGCCAGCCTTGATCCTGGTGTATCAAAGACAGCAACATCTAAAAGAGACGAAGCAAAATTTTCTGATTCACAGGGTATGAGTACTGGTATAGTTTTTGTTGTTGATACTACTATTTCAATGAAACCGTATATTGAAGAAACCAAAGAAACGATCAGAAAAATTTTCAATAGAATTCAGAAATCCAAAGCAAAGGACAAAATTGCAATTGCTGTCGTTGCTTTTAGAAGTAATGTTCAAAAAGCTCCGTTAACAGAGTATAACACACGTGTAATAAGTGATTTTGTCACTGTCACAAACAGAGAAAAACTTGAAACTTTTCTTGAAGATTTAGATGAGGCAACAGCTAGTACTCATGATATAAATGAAGATTCACTTGCAGGTGTAAAAGTCGCTGTTGACAAACTGAGTTGGGAAAAGGTTGATGGCAAAATGCTACTGTTGGTTTCAGACGCTGGCCCTCTTGTAGACGATACTGCAAAGACTGGAATGAGTTCAGAGGCTATGGCTGACTATTTGAGGACAAATAATATATACCTCGTCGCATTGCATGTTAAATCTCCTAAATCGGCAAAAAATCATTCATACGCAGAAAAAAATTATCGTGAACTTTCAAAAATGTCTGATGGTCGATCTAGCTATATCCCGATTGATGCTACGACACCTGCAGTGGGAGCCGCAAATTTCTCAAAGGTAGGTGATGCTGTTGCTAATATTTTCTGTCAAATAGCAGAAAACCAAGTGACAGGGAAACAATCAAGAAAACCTGCTTCAAAATCTGACGAAAATGTGAAGGCTGAGGAAAAGGCGGGAAATCTAGCTGAAAAAATAGGCTATGCAATGCAGTTGCAGTTTGCGGGAAACAGGGATGATGTTACGGCTCCGCATGTAGTAAAAGCGTGGATAGCAGATGCAGATCTTTCCTTATTGGAAGAAAATCCAAATGATGCTCCTGTTCCAGTTGTTGAACCTGCTGTATTACTTACAAAATTGCAGTTAAGTATGTTGAGAAAACAGGTCAAACTTATTATAGACGTAGCCGAAGAGGCCTTCCTTCGTTCTGACGAAGATGGAAGTTTTAATTTTTATGATCAGTTAGTTTCCGCTGCTGCCCAGATGTCACGCGATCCTTCTGCATTTACTGATTCTCCGGGGGCAAATTTGGAAAAGAAAGGTGTGTTGGATGAAGTCCTTGAAGGACTACCGTATAAGAGCCAGGTTCTTAGATTTAAACGTGATGATTGGTCGAATATGAGTGTAGGTCAACAAAGGGAGTTCATTAAAAGACTTAAGGGATTAATTGCTTTATACGATGAGTACGATAGCGATACCAAACATTGGGAAAGTTTTGGAACAAAAGATCCAAATGAATGGGTTTACCGGGTTCCTTTGAGTGTTTTACCATGAGTCTAGCCAAGTTAAAGAACGTTTCACTTAGAAGAGAAAGGGATAGTAGGTTTGTTCTGGAAATCAGATCTCTTTCTTTAGACAATGGGGAGTATGTTGCTATAACAGGTCCAAGCGGATGTGGAAAAAGTACAACATTGGATATACTTGGAATGATCTTGAGGCCTAGTATTCTCCAAACTTATGAATATTGTTTTGCAAATAAATCTATAAATGTTGGTGATTTATGGGGAAACTATGATGATGATAGTTTGGCTGTACTTCGAAAAAAATATATAGGGTACGTTCTTCAGACAGGTGAATTACTTCCTTTTTTAAATTTAAGTGAAAATATTGAATTGTGTGCTGAGCTGGCAGATAGGAAAAATTCTGAAAGATTATCAGAACTAATGGATATACTTCAAATAGCTCACCTTGCTAAATCAATGCCGAATGAAATATCTGTAGGTGAAAGACAGAGGGTCGCTATAGCTAGAGCTTTGGCTTCATCACCGAAGCTGTTGCTTGCAGATGAACCAACGGCTGCTCTTGATCCGGTTTTAGCAAGGACTGTAATGAATCTTTTTCTTTCTGCAGCGCAACTAACAGAAACTACCATTGTTATGGTTTCTCATGATGTTAATTTAGTGCGAGAATTTAATTTTAGAGAAATAAAAGTTAATCTAGAATCAGAAGGTGGTATGGTTGCATCTATACTTGATGACGGTTTAATAATTTAAGAGGAAGTCACAAGAATGTCTTGTTCCATTGCAAAGTTGGCCTTTAAAGACTGGTTATATGAATTTTCTATGTCGGTTTGTGCCGTATTAGCATTGGCAAGTATTCTTGCTCCAATCATTGTTCTTCATGGTATACACACTGGAGTTATTGAGCAGATGCGACATCGTCTCTTAAAGGATCCTGCTGTGTTGGTTGTAATCCCTATAGGCAGTAAGGGAAAGGGATTTTCCGAGGAATTTATCGAATCAGTACGAAGCCGTGAAGAGTGTGAATTTGCGATAGGAAGAACCAGGGATGTGGCTGCAGAGTTGCAGATTACAACGGATGTTGGTAAAAGTCTTGTTATATCTTTGGAAGCAACCTCTGAAGGTGATCCTTTGATGATTAGAAATGGAATTAATTCATTTCCAACATCTTCTCCTAATAATTTTGAAATGGTTGTTACCAATGATGTAGCAAAACGTCTTAATATAAAAGTTGGAGATAAAGTCAGAGCTAGTCTAGGAAGAAGGCTTGTAACAGGTAAGTTTGAGCGAAAAGTTCTCGAGATATCGATCAAAAATATACTTCCTGCAAAAGCTGTCAGTATGACGTCTGGCTTTATCGACCTTAATTTCCTTGTTTCAATTCAGAATTTCAGAGACGGTTTAAATGTTGATTTATTTAAAATAAAGGGTGATGAATTACCTGAACATAACCATTTCGAATCATTTCGGGCATATGTTCGCGATCTTGATAGCGTGGAGTCATTCGAAGAATGGTTTAAATCGCAGAATGTTGAAGTTAAAACAAGATCGAGGGATATAGCTAACATAAGAAATGTTGATCAATCACTGTCAATTATAATTTTAGTAATAACTGCTACTTCATGTATTGGATTCTTTGCTTTTATGATGAGTACAATTCATGCGAATGTAAGACGAAAATGGAAAATGCTAGGTATGTTAAGGCTTCTTGGTTATTCGAGGCTAAGTATGCTTTGTTTCCCTATTTTTCAAGCTGTTGTTACTGGAATATTAGGTGTTTTGCTTTCCTTCATTTTATATGGAATTGTTGCCTATATTATCGATAGTTTGTTTTCAATGGTAGATACTGATGTTAAAGTTTGCATGGTACCTACAGTTGATTTTATTTCAATTTTGATTGTTATCCAATTAATTGTGATTGGAGCATCCCTAAAAGCGGCTCTCAAGGCTTCTTCAATAGATCCGAGTATTGTTATGAGAGAAAATTAATACTGATTGCGTAGGTGGTATTATGATAATTAACAAAAAAATATTGAGCATGGTTGTATCTTTGGTTTTAGTCACCTTTCCTTTTGACTCTAACGCGGCTTTGAAAAAAGATAACGTTGATGATCCGAAAACCTCATATAACCCGAATGAGGATAAAGGGGATATTATATTGCCTATGCCAAATGGTATGAATATGGTTTTACGAGCAGTTCCTGTTCAATGCAAAAATTATCTAGATGATAAAAAAATTACGCTTGGAATGAAAAATTTTCACGAGAATAGAGGTTTGTACGAAAAAAATTATACTTCTCATATCAGTTCTTCGATTTTATTTGAGGATCTCCCAAAAAATTGGCAGACCAAAATTGATCCTTCGCTTAGTAAAAATTTTTGTTATTACTTTATTGGAAAATATGAACTAACCAATGCACAATGGGATAGTGTAATGAATGAAAAAAGTGAAGGAAAGCCTAATCTGCCTAAAACAAATATCTCATGGTATGACATTCAATCCTTCCTCCGTAAATATAATGAGTGGCTTATGTCGAAACATCTAGATCCCAACGTATATCCATTGATCGATGGCTCTCCTATGTTTTTCAGATTGCCAACTGAAGCTGAATGGGAATATGCAGCAAAAGGAGGCAATATTTCTGCTGAAGAAGCAGTAATGAATGACTATGATGATTATGCAAATAAGAAAAATATAAGAAATTATGCTGTTTTTGATTCAAATCAGGGAACACCTAAAGGTATTGGCTCTTTGAGCCCGAACCGTCTTAATATATACGACACTAGTGGAAACGTTGAGGAAATCGTTTCTGATGGTTTTAAATTTGTTGTTCCTGATATGGTTAATGGCATATTAACAACTAGACTGCACGGTTCTGAAGGAGGACTTATTACAAAAGGTGGTAGTTATCTATCTGGTGATGAGTATGCTGTTATGCCCGGTATTCGCAATGAATTAAAAATGTTTACCGGTACTTCAAAGGATGGGTTTCAGCCGTTTAAGGCTTCTTATGTTGGAGCAAGACTTGTATTGTCATCAATAAATTTTCAGAGTTTGAATAAAACTGCAAAATTAGAGCAGAATGAAAAAGACTTGTTAAGCTCAGCTCAGTTAAAGTCCAAAACTCATCAAGATCAAATCAAAACAAATAGTGGTGATGAAAGTGAAAATTATGAATCCGGTAAGGTTATTGTTAGCAGTAATGGTAATTTGAGCAATGAAATTGATAAATTGTATAATGCTGCAAAGACGCCATTTATGAAAAATAATTTAAAAGTATTATTAAATTTATCAAATGATTTCAGTGTTGCTCTCGAAAAGGAGCGTGAGTCAAATCTAATAAATGCCTTAAGAACTGATGCCTATAAGGCAAACTTCATCAGTGATGCTTTATACCGTTTTTTTGATGCTTCATCAGGATTGTCGTTAAGATACCATACTATAGAGTTCTACAAGCAGGAAAAACAGTACGATAAAAAAACTAAAGCTAAAATGGAATCTCAAGTTAAAGAACAGATAGAATTGATAGAAAATAAATATGAAAGTTTAACTATTGCTGTTGCTTTGTATTTAATGGCAGTGGATGAGGCAAGTGTATATCCGAACGAACTACTTAAAGAAAAAGTTGCG
>Ga0326507_1000009_pt1 | contig 17433 bp, 11 predicted proteins | sample 0_2496_0518_FD_203648 | JGI IMG/M metagenome (GOLD analysis project Ga0326507, IMG submission 203648) | Metatranscriptome of bovine rumen microbial communities from UC Davis, California, United States - 0_2496_0518 (Metagenome... | ecosystem: Host-associated > Mammals > Digestive system >...
AAGAAGTATAACAACAAACTTAGTTTTTTTATTAATTTAAATTATTTATCGTATGAAAAGAAAGATTTTCAGTAAACTGCTTATGGGAGCATTCCTGATTGCTTCTATAAGTTCGTTCGTGTCCTGTAAGGACTACGATGATGACATCAAGAAGAACACTGATGCCATCGGAGCCCTTCAGACAACGGTGAACAATCTGCAGTCTGCACTGGATGCAGCCAAGGCAGAGGCCAACACCGCTCACGCCGCTTTCGCCCTGAAGACGCAGGTGGCTTCCGACATTGCCGCCGCTACGAAGGGCTTGGCAACTGAGGATGCCGTTGCTCAGGTGAAGAAGGCCAACGAGGATGCCGTCGCCGCCCTGGCTGCCGAGATTAAGGCTCTGGCTACCATCGATGCTCTCGAGGCTGCCAAGAAGGAGGCTGCCGATGCTCTGGCAAAGGCTATGGAGGGCACCGCTACTAAGGAAGACCTCGACAAGGTCTCTGTTGCCGTGTCGGCTATCGACAGCAAGCTTGATGGCATCAACACAGCTCTGGCTGAGACCAACAACAATGTAAAGGCTAATGCCGACGCTATCGCCGCTGCCCAGAAGAACATCGAGGCCCAGCAGGCTGCTATCGCTGCTCTGCAGGAGGCTCTGAAGGGTGCTGCTTCTTCTTCTGCCATCGACGATGTGAAGGGTGACGTTAACAAGGCTAACCAGGAGATTTCTTCTGTGAAGGGTGAGCTGGCCAAGGCTCAGGCCGACCTCGCTGCCCTGCGCACTGCTCTCAACAGCAAGGGCAATCAGGCTGCTATCGATGCTCTTGATGCAAAGGTGAAGGAGCTTGAGGGTCTGAAGACTGAGCTCGCCGAGCTGAAGTCTGCCGTTACAAAGCTGCAGGACCTCTCTGAGGTGAAGGATCTGATGAAGAAGGCCGATGAGAAGGTTGACAAGGTTTCTACCAACATCAACCTGCTGACTGTCTTCGTTACGAAGCAGCTCCGCGGTATCGTCTTCCAGCCTAACTTCTACTATGGTGGTATCGAGGCTGTTGAGGCTCCCGCTATCGTTTATCAGCCGCTGGCTATGGGTGGCAACGGTTCAGACGTGACTTATCGTCTGGTTACTGATAATAACAACCACTTTGTTAACGCAAGTGCTATTCAGGCTCAGAACAACAGCAACCGTGCTTATCTGAAGCCGATGACTGCTGCCAATGCTGGTGGTTGGGGTATCAGCTGGTTCACAGCTCACAATGCTGACAACCTGGTGCTCAATGGTGCTACAGCTGCTACCAATGTCACTGTGTTGACTCCGAACCTGTTCGCTAACTATCACATGAATCCTTCCAATGCTGGTAAGGAGAATATCAACGGTGTGTCTGTAATTTCTGATGACAAGACCTACATCACACGTGCTTCTGCATCTGCTCCGAAAGTTGCCAACTACGATGTTGCCAATGGCATGCTGAATGTGGAGGTTGCTCTCAACTATGCTGGTATTTCCAACGCTACGAACTCTCAGAAGGTGAGCGTGATGGCTACACAGGTTGCCTATAAGGGTGCTGAGGGTGACACTATCATCACTTCTGACTATCATGCAATTGCTCCCGCTGTTTACAGCGACCTCGTACTTGCTGATAAGAATGCTGCCAATGGTCTTGCTCTTTGCGCTCTTAACAGCAGCAGCTATTTCGCACGTCATCCGTTCCAGCTCGCAAGTGCTGCTATTGGTAGTACTACACCTAACACAGCTGCTTTCGCAGCTGCTGCACCTGCACACACCATCAACTGGAACTCTAACGGTATCGACCTGAACACCATCTTCGAGGTTCACGGTTTCCACAAGGTATTCAACGCAGCCGGTGTTGTTGATGAGAATGGTGCTGCATTTGCTAATCAGGAGCATCGCATCACAGCTGAACAGCTGAAGCACTGGGGTCTTGAGCTCCGTTATGCTCTTGTTGAGTACACAACTGGTACTGAATTCACTGAGCAGTCTAACACTCACGCTCAGCTCTCTGGCTCTATCCTGAAGCCTTGGGGTATCAATGAGGCTCAGACAAACGCTTCTATCGGTCGTCAGCCGCTGATCCGTGTTGAGCTTGTTGACACAAAGTACAATCAGGTTGTCCTCCGTGGCTACTCTAAGTTCGAGATTGTTGCTGAGAAGGCACAGGATGTGAACATTGAGATGGGTACAGGTACTCGCTACTGGACTTGCCAGAACATCACTCACAACCTGACTTGGGCTGATGTTGAGAGCAAGGTGCTCGACAACAACAACATCAAGGCTAACGGTGTTGCTAAGACCACATTTGAGATTCTCTATGGTGTTGACTACACAAATCCTGTGAACAATGTCAGCATTTCTACAATGGCTGCTACAACTCCTGTCACCACCTACATTAAGTGGAATGGTGCATGGCGCAAGGCTAGCGACTTCGCTATCTACAATGGCTCACTGATTGGTGCTGTTCCTTTCACAAACATCATCAACTATGTGTTCAACACAACTGGTACTACACGTACTGGTCAGATTCAGTTCACTCTGACTCCGACTCAGATCAAGCAGATCCTTGCCAAGCACCACTCTTCTGGTCGTAGCTATCTTGCTGCAAATGGCAATGAGACAAACAACCTGAATGCTGCTGACTTCAACGATGAGGTTGAGTTCGAGATTGCTACTCGTCTTTATGATGTTGCCCAGGGTGGTATGCCTGATGTATACATCGTCTGGAAGTACAAGATTTCGAAGCTCGCTCTGACGATGAATAAGATTGCCGACTACTGGTATGCTAAGAACAATGTAGTTGCCAAGAGCGGTGTCGATGAGATTCACGTGAGTGTACCTGTTATCGGTGAGACCACACCTATCGCTGCTGACGTTGCTAACTTCAATGGCGACCTGCTGAACACTATCGTTAAGAACGACCTGGCTGTTGCTCCTGCAAACGCTGGTATCGAGTGGGGTTACACTGTAGCCAACATCACCAACGACCAGAAGAACGCTATCGCTGGTACACCTGTGGCTGCTACAACTGGTATCATCACACGTCCTGTATTCTACAACATCGGTTCTACTGGGTTCGGTGGCAATGGCACTTGGACTCCGACAGGTGGACCTACCTTCGCTGCTAACACTAAGGGTGATGTTATGAAGGCTGCTTCTGGTGCCAACTATCTGCTCGTTGCTCGTGGCACTGACCTGTGGGCATTCCGTTATCAGACTGCTGGTGCTACACGTAACACCTATCGTGATGCTGGTGCTGTGATTGTTGCTCAGATTGTAAGGCGTAATACTGTTCCCAATGCTAATCCTAACACCTATTATGAGGATGAGACAGTATTCGAGCTTCTGAACAATGCATACGCTAAGGATCTTGTGAACGCTGCTTCTCACACAGATCTTGCTAACTCTCTGACAGGTCATGTACGTGCCAATGTTGAGCTTGCTTGCGACGCTCAGATTCAGGTGAAGCTGACCAACCCGACATTTGACGTGAAGTTCCTCCGTCCTGTTGACATCAAGGGTGTTGACGCACGCATCTTCCGTGATGCTACCGATGGTGGTAATGTCCTGAACCTCGTTGACCTGATTCAGTTCAATGACTGGCGTGAGCGTTGGAACCCGGCATTCGGCACATCAACAGCTAACCTGTTCAATGCTAATGCAAACGGTACACCGAACTATGCAAGTCCGAAGTGGGGTGCTGTAACCAACAACTACTTCCAGTACTATCAGGTACAGTCTATCTCTGCCGACATTGCCAATATCACAACTGATATGAACAATGGTACGCTTGGTCAGACGCTCCTGCGTAATGTAACATCTAACGCTCAGTTCACCAATGTTCCTCAGAATGCTGCAAACAGCCGTTCAGCTGTAATGTTCGGTTACTCGACTGCAAGCGGCGCATGGGCTGCTCCTACAGGTGCTCTCGTAGTATTGCCTGGTACAGGTGCTGGCATCAACGCTCTGAAGTATGAGAACAACCAGACGACCGTCGGAACCTTCAAGGTTCGCGTTCCTCTCGTGGTTGAGTACTACTGGGGTACTTTGAGGACCACTGTTGACTTGACAGTTGACAACACGCTGCAGAACTAAGTTTTACAGTATATTAATTCGAAGGGGTGTATTGTGCATGAGCAATGCACCCCTTTCTTTAATTTAAAGGATTCAGAAGAAATATCTTATATCAATGAAAAGAAGCTTTATTTGCTTAATCTCAATTGCCCTTGTCAGTTTCTTCATCGCCTGTTCCGGTGATCAGAAACGTACGATGCAGGATGTTCAGGATGAGTATATCACTCAGCCTATTTCAACTGTTGACACGTCTGACTATCAGGCAGTTCTGACCCTTGGCAATCAGTATATGGACTTGCTGAAGGCAGGAAAAATCGATGAGGCTATCGGCATGCTTTACTTTTTGCAGGGCGATTCGGTGATTAAGCTTCCCAAGCAGTTAGTGGAGCGGCAGAGGAATATCCTCCGTCAGTTCCCTGTCATTGACTACTCCTGCGAAACCATACAGTTCTATTCTGAGACTGACAACCAGATTAAGTATAAGGTGCAGTTCTTTGAGAAGGAGCCTGACGATCCTCGTCCAAATACGACTGCCATGTATCTGAAGCCAGTACGTCGTTTCGGCGTGTGGACGCTGACGGTTGCTGACACGCAGACCGATGGCAATGGTCTTTCTCACATACAGAACTAATTTGCTTACAGCTTTAACAGGCTGTAATATAAACTTAATTAAATAATTTAGATTATGAAGACAATAAAGACTTTATTTGCCGCCCTGCTGCTGGGCTTCAGCGCAACGGCAATGGCCCAGGCAGAATATACGGCTGCCGACGGCACGAAGTACCAGTTCAAGAAGCACATGTTCTTCAATGTTGAGGGCGGTGCCCAGTATACGCTCGGTGAGGCCAAGTTCAAGGACCTTATCTCACCGAACTTCCAGCTTGGACTGGGCTATCAGTTCACTCCCGTATTCGGTGCCCGCATCCAGGCCAATGCCTGGCAGTCGAAGGGCGGCTGGGCCGCCTACGGCTATCCCGCAGTGACGAAGACCTACAAGTATAAGTATGTGGCTCCGGGCCTGGACTTCATGTTCAACCTGTCGCACCTCTTTGCTGGCTGGAACCCCAAGCGCGTGGTCAATATCAGCGCTTTCCTCGGTGGTGGTGCCAACATCGCCTTCTCTAACGGCGAGGCCAACGACTTGGCCAATGCCGGCTATGACCTCAGCTATGTTTGGGACGGCTCGAAGGCTCGTATCTTCGGGCGTGGCGGCCTGGAGGTTGCTTTCCGTCTGGGCAGTGCTGTGGCACTGACCCTCGAGGGTAATGCCAACATCCTGTCCGATAAGTACAACTCGAAGAAGGCCGGCAATGCCGACTGGTACTTCAACGGTCTCATCGGCCTGCGTTTCAATCTTGGCAAGAGCTACACGAAGGTTCTGCCCCCGGAGCCCGTTCCCGAGCCAGCTCCGGAGCCTGTAGTTGAGCCGGAGCCCGCTCCCGCACCCGCTCCCGTGGTGGTTGAGGAGAAGATCGACCCGATCCGTCGCGATGTGTTCTTCCTCATCAACAAGAGTGACATCCAGGAGTCTGAGGCCCAGAAGGTGCGCGACATCGCCGACTACCTCAAGAAGTACGACAAGGCCAAGGTTGTTGTCACTGGTTATGCCGATGCAGGCACTGGTAATGATAAGATCAACGACCGCCTCGCCGCTGCCCGTGCCGATGCTGTCGTGAAGTCACTCGTCAACGACTACGGTATTGCCCAGGATCGTATCTCCTACGATTCGAAGGGTAGCCATGTGCAGCCGTTCGCCGATAACGACATGAATCGTGTGACCATCTGTATTGCTGAGTAATTAGACATTAGCCTCTCCCTTCCTCTCAATGGCAGGGGGAGGCTTTATCTCTCTATGGTATATATAATGCGAAGACTATTTTTCCTTTCAGCGTTGATGCTGACCCTTGTGTTGCTCTGCAGCTGCAGTCAGCGCCGCACGGTGGACGTGAAGCCCGGCCCGGCCCAGATACTTTTCGAGGACAGTGTGATTGACCTCGGTCAGCAGCAGGCGGGTGCTCGTAAGCTCCACCGCGATGTGGTGTTCTATAACACTGGCAGCGAGCCGTTGGTCATCCATGACCTACAGTCGAGCTGCCATTGCACGGTAGTCACCACGACCCGTGAGCCGGTGATGCCGGGAAAGTCCGGCGAGATCCGGCTTGAGTTCGACCTCAGCGGCATCAGCGGCAGGTTCCAGCGAACCTTCACCGTATATGACAATACCGCCGAAGGCCGTCATACGGTGTTGATCCAGGGGGAGGCGGTCTCGCATGAAGATGACCAATAACTCAAATCATTTAGAATATGAACGTTATGAAGACAAAGTTTTTGACGAGACTGCTTACGGGAGCGCTGTTTGTGGCTTCTGTAAGCTCTTTTGTTTCCTGCAAGGACTACGACGATGAGATCAACAACCTGCAGAACCAGATCAACAAGGCTGCTCTTCAGGAGGATCTTAACTCGCTCTCCTCCACGCTGACCACTTCGATTAGGAACGCCAAGGCCGCCGCCGATGCCGCCCAGGAAACCGCCGAGGATGCCTTCGGTGCCGCCATGCTGGCCAACGCCAATGCTGAGGGCAGAGTGAGCCAGGCCCAGTTTGACGCCGTAGTCGCCGAGATCAAGGCTGCTGCCGATAAGACAGGTCAGGAGACGGCTGCTGCCATAAAGACTGTGGCAGAGGCTGCCGAAAAAGCCACAACCTCTGCTTCGAATGCCCAGACCACAGCCGATGCTGCCCAAGCTGCTGCCAATGCCGCCCAGAAGGCTGCCAACGATGCTGCAGGAGACGCTGCCGCTGCCAAGGTGGCTGCCGACAAGGCCCAGAAGACAGCCGACGATGCCGCTGCCGCCGTGGTGCTCTTGGCTGCCCAGGTAGCCGACGGCTATGCCACGAAAGAAGACCTTGAGAAGGCAGAGACCCAGGCCAAGCAGGCTGCCGAGGCTGCTGCACTGGCTAAACAAGCCGCAGCTACTGCTCAGAAGGCTGCCGATGATGCCTTGAAATCTGCCAAGGACTATGCCGACAAGGCTGCCAAGGAAGCTGCCGACGAGGCCTACGCCCTCGCTGTGAAGGCTGCCCAGGCCGCTGCCGACATCCAGATAAAAGCCGCCATCACCGAGGCCCTGAAGAACAACAACCTCGTTGACATCCCCAGTGACTTGAAGGAGCAGCTTGCGAACCTTGCTAAGCTTCAGGAAGAAGTAACGAAGGCCAACACGCTGAAGGAGACCGTTGACGATTTGAAAGAGAAGCTCGGTGGTCTAACTGAGATTGAGGATCTGGAAGGCAAGCTTCGCTATGTGGAGACCCTGAAGACCCAGATTAAGGAACTCTTCCAGGCAGTGACCAGTGTGGAGCTGATAGGCACCTGGACGGGGCGCGTGAATGGGGCGAAGCGCCTGAACCCCAACTACCGTGTGGACTTCCTTCACGGTAAGATGGCCACCAACGAGTGGTTTGGCAACGACGAGTCCCGCTACAAGGAGACGATTACTGGCCCCTTCAAGCTTATTAAGGCCGATGACAGTATCCGCTATACTCTCGGTCAGGACATCCGCTCTAACAACATCCTCTTGGTGCGTGTCAATCCTGTTACTGCTAAATTCGATGCCTCGCAGGTGAAGCTGATGGACTCCAAGAAGAACGACCTGACAGAGTTTGTAAACATCGGTGACCCTTACCCTTATACAGGACTCATCACCCGAGCCTCGACCAGCATCGAGACCGGCCTGTGGTGCATCCCTATGAGTGTCAAGCCCGGTGTGACGAAGCGCGTGTTCAACCGCCAGGTATATGACGGTGGCGATTTCAATGCTACTGGTGACATTGTCAATGGTCGGCAGAAAGCCTATGCCATAGCCATTACCAACACGCAGAGTGATGAGGCTCGTTACTGCGCTTCCACCTACGACATCGCCACACGCTATGTGGACTATGAGCCCGCCAACTACTTCAATCCTGTCATCGAGGGTTACAAGGTGCGTGACCCGTACGGCTATGCAGATGGCTTCAGTGGCTATAACTGGGGCCTCCACAACCGCTGGGGTATGAATGTGCTCGACGAACTGGCCAATGCCCGCAAGGACGGTATTGCCGGCGAGGACTCCCGCAACAGGGTGTTCAGAGATGATTATCGTGAACTGGCCTGGGCAAGTCCTGGCAAGCCGTATGCCAAGCCCACGAGCACGAACACCGTTCCTGCAGGAAAGTTTCCCTACACCGGCACGCCTACCTACGATGCGATGGACCCGTTCATCGACTACCGCCTGCCCAGCGAAACCAATCCCGCTGTCAAGCACAACAAGCACAATAAGGTGTATAGGCCTTTGGAGGTGCAAGTTAACATACCGTTCACCATCTCCGGTGTCAACGACGATGCCCAGGTCTATGAGCTGTCAAGGTCTGGGAAGTCGTATATATGGAAGACAAGTTCTGCCATAGAGTACTACTATGTGACTTACGACCTGCACTACGCCATCGAGTCGAATCCCTCTGAGCGCAATGCCTGGAACAGCTACACTGTTAAGAACCTTAACAAGATGACACCTGGTGACGAAGACCTTGAAATGGTTATTGAGAGCGAATCGGCTGCAGGCGACTGGATTGGCTTCCGCATCTTCGCCGTCAACTACGATGGCACGCTGGTGGATCCTGATGGTATCGCCTTCTATGTGCACGTGGCAGGTGACGAGCCTCAGAAGGCCATCAAGGAAGTTCCCTTCACAGCCACTTTTGCCGATGCGACATGGGGCGACCACGAATTCGATAAGTTTGAGGAAAATACTGGTTCATTGGACATCGATGCCTCTGGCTTCACCGACCTGTCGCTGAGTGCTGCCCTTCAGAAAGCTACCGTCACCATCGAGGGCGACTTCTATTTCGGAGCCTCCCAAACCCATGCTCCCGTACAGGTACACTATGAGCTGCTCGATGCCAGCGGCAATGCTGCCATCAACTGGAAGGACATCGCCAGCATCAAGGTGGCCGTTGACCATCCTGAGTACCTGCTTGACGGTCAGACCAGTACGGAGTTCACCATTGAGGGTCGTGACAACAATATTCAGGACAATCCGATTGTCAACGAACTGACCATCGCCTTGAAGAAGAACATGCCGACGACGGCCCCGGCCAATGCGGCCATCAAATGGCTCACCACCCTCGGACCTGACGAGAATGGCGGCATCATTACCGTCTATCCAAGGCCTTACGGCTGGCTAAGATACCAGTGGGACTACGTGACAAACAGCTGGTTGAACAACTATGACTCCAACGGTACGTACAACGCGCCGACCTATTGGGGCACTGCCAACGTCATCTCCAATACAGACTGGAATCCGGCATCGCACACCTCTGACATCTACTGGGGAACGACTATAGCCCCGACTTCTGGTGAAGCCTACAACGGATTCTATCCACTGGGAAACACCGTGTTCCGTCTGGCAACCAACCTGAACACCCATAACGGAGCTGCCCTCAACGCCTATAACGCCTCGCTCGACCTTGAGCGTCATCTCTACCGTATAGAGATAGCCAATGCAAGCGACTACAACAGGGAGGGCAACAAGCTCTACATTCCGAGCAAGTCGAAGTTTGTGGATGAGAACGGTGGCGTGCATCTGGGGCGGAACTATTTGGATCTGATAGATGCCCGCTATCCCTTGACGACACTGGCACAGATCAATGCTGCGACAACCGTGCGGACGCAACCTGAAAACTACAGCATGTACGTGCCATCGAAGTATATCGACAATAGCTTGCATGATACGAAGGTGTACTATTATTATAAGGACATCAGCCTGACACTGAACAACGATGGCGGTACCGATGTATTCGTCAAGTCGAACTATGAGGTGCCGATGGCTGCCACCTTCAAGACGCGCATCAACGACATGATGTCGCTTTATAGGTACACTGCAGCAGGCTACACCTATGTCCTGGTCGGCGATGGTACGACCGCTCACCCGAACAAGACAGTGGCTGCCGGCACCGACCCGTACATCATCAAGTACAGCGAGACGATTGTATCCGCGCTTTGGTCGCAGACTGCCAACGTGGCTTGGGGTGGTTCTGATTACGGCAAACCGACCTACAACAACTCGGTAGGTGCCAACCTTGTCGCCCTTGTCAAGGGAGATAACCACTCCCGCTCGTCGGAGCTGTTGGGATTCTATGGCTACACCATCACGCCAAGTGTCTATAGCACTGCCCGCCTGTATGACGTGACCGTTTCTGCATCGGCTTCCATCATGAACTACTACACCCTTGAGGGTACGTCGTTCACCACGCTCGGCACAAACTCGGCAACCAACCTCGTGCTGGCCAAGAAGCCGGGCCTGACACCGACTGGCGACTTTACGGGAACGATTACCATCACCGGTAAGGACATCTTCGGCAAGATCATCTCCGTGGACCTGCCTGTCAAGGTGGTGAAGAACATGTAATGCATAGGATGAAGAATACGAGACTATCAGGCATTCTAGCCTGCACACTCCTCCTCGCCACTGCGGGCTGCTCGCAGGAAGGCCTGCGGCATGCCCGCGGCGTGGTGGCGGAGGTGGAGCAGCAGGGCGACTCGCTCACCGGGATGCGGGTCGTGGCCGACGGCGACACCCTCCGGCTCTCACTCGCCGAGGCACGCTTCACCGACGGCATCGCCCTTGAGGGCGACTCGGTGTCGGTACACTACGGCGAGACAGCCGACGGCAGCCTACTTGCCTACGTGGTGGCGGTGCTGCCAAAGGCGGTGGTTGAGGTGGTGGCCCCCGACACGCTGGTGACCATGCCCGCCGCAGTCCGGGACAGCATAGAATAACCAACTGAACTTTCACACCCTATCTTAAAACAATGAATTAAGACGAATTATACGAATTTCACAAATGAAACATCCTGTTTTACGAATTTCACAAATTAGCTACGCACAGGCAACCGCTGCTTGCAGCGCACAATTCGTGAAATCAATTACAATTCGTATAATTCGTGAAATTCGTCTGAATTCGTTGTTTTTAAGATGCTTGAAGGGTGGTGAACTTAAGTAACTAAAAAAACGTAACGTATGAGACTAAGGACAATACTGACGCTCTGTGCCCTGGTGCTGCTGCCCGCAGCGGTGCCGGCGCAGGCACTCTATGAGGATGCCGACGGCAACGAGTACGAGTTCCGGCGCCACTTCTACGTGGAGGCCGGGGGCGGCATGCAGTACACGCTGGGCGAGACGAAGTTCAGCAAGCTGCTCTCGCCCAACGTCCAGGCCGCCGTGGGCTACCAGCTCTCGCCCCTGTTCTCCGTGAGGCTGCAGGGCGGCGGCTGGCAGTCGAAGGGCGGGTGGAACGGCTTCGGCAACCCCTCGCTCACCAAGGAGTACAAGTTCAAGTACGTGGCCGGCGGACTCGACGCGGTGCTCAACCTCTCCAACCTGATCTGGGGCTGGAACCCCGACCGGCTGTTCAACCTATCGGCCTTCATCGGCGGCGGTGCCAACGTGGCCTTCGACAACGGCGAGGTGAACCTCATCGCCCAGGAGCTGGCCGTGGGCCTTGCCGCCCCGCTGTCGGACTACCAGCTGGAGTACAACTGGACTGGCAAGAAGGTGCGCCCCTTCGGGCGCGCCGGCCTGCAGGCCGCCTTCCGCATCAACGACTGGCTGGCCTTCACCATCGAGGGCAACGCCAACGTGCTGCCCGACCAGTACAACTCGAAGAAGGCGGGCAACCCCGACTGGTACTTCAACGGCCTGGCGGGCCTGCGCTTCAACATCGGCGGCACGAGCTACCGCACGGAGGCTGCCGAGGTGGAGGCGCCCGCGCCCGTGCCGGTGGTCATCGAGAAGCGCCCCGTGGATACGCCCCAGCCGCAACCCCAGCCGCAGCCTAAGCCCGCAGTGACGGTCTCCGAGGAGAGCCGTCTGGAGCCTATTCGCCGCGATGTGTTCTTCGAGATCAACAGCAGTGCCATCCGCTCCTATGAGGCCACGAAGATCAGGGAGATCGGCGAGTACCTCACGCGCCACCCGAAGGCCCGTGTGTCGATTATCGGCTATGCCGACGCTGGCACCGGCAACGAAGCCATCAACGAGCAGCTGGCCCGTGCCCGTGCCGATGCCGTGGTCAACGCCCTGAAGCACGACTACAATATCGACGGCGAGCGCATCCTCTACGACTACAAGGGCAGCCGCGTGCAGCCCTTCCTCGAGAACGACCTCAACCGCGTGGCTATCTGCGTGGCGGAGTAATGGTGGAACAAAAATCTTCAAAAATCAAACAAAAATCCGTGCTGTAAGGCTGGCGGAGCTCGGTGAGCCGGAAAGCCCGGACGAGCCGGAAAATCCGGAAAATCCTACCGAGCCGGAAAATCCGGGCGAGCTGGAGACTCAGGATTAGCGTGAGATTTTTGTAGATTTTTGTCCTAAAAAGAAAAAGTCTATTAAAGAATAATGTGTATGAGAAAACTTAAGAATCTATTGACAGGCGCACTGCTCTGCATGACTGTCGGCACAATGGCCCAGACTCCCACAGCCACTACCGCCCTGACGGTGAAGAATGCCAAGGTGGTGCCGGGCTATACGGCCTACGCCGTCATCAACTTCACCGTGCCCGAGACCATCGGCGGCTGGCAGATGGTGCTGTCGCTGCCCGAAGGCATCCATCTCGACACTGGTGCCGGTACGATCCAGGTGGGCATCACTGAGCAGAAGCCCGTCACCCAGTTCAAGGACGCCCAGAGCAACGCCACGGTGCTGCTCTCCAACCTTTATCCCAGTCACCGCGTGATTGGCGACATTGCCGAGGTGGACGGTACGGGCTACAGTGCCGGCGACCTCCTGCTGCTCTGCATCCCCACCTCGAAAGAGGCGGCCCTCAGTGCCAAGACCGGCGAGCTGGTCACGCTGAAGCTCCGTTCAGATGCCGCCTTCACCAGCGGCACTGCCACGGCCCTGACCCGTCAGGTGACCGTCAAGAGCTTCACCGCTGTTGACCCGAAGGGCACGGCTGCCGGACAGTACAGCATCACCGCTCCCGTGACCATCGACGTAACGGAACTCAAGGGCGATGCCAACGGCGACGGTCTGGTGACCTTCGCCGACATCCGCCGCGTGAAGAACCTCATCATGGAAGGCTCGACGGATGTGGCGGGCGATGCCAATGGCGACGGCAAGCTGACGCTGGCCGACTGTCGCCGTATCAAGGTTGAAATCAACATGTATGAATAACTCATTAATAAGGAATATACAATCATGAAAAAGATGAAATTGCTTCTGGCTTTCGTTGCTGCCCTTTTCTGCGGCAGCATCCAGGCCCAGTCACTGTCGGCCAATGATGTGATGGTCATGCCGGGCGGTACGGCAACGCTGTCGGTCAGCGTGGCTTTTTCGCAGAAACCCTGGTCGGTGGAGTTCAACCTCGACCTGCCGTCTGTCGTCTCCACCGTGGGCACAGCGCAGAGAGGCGAGGTGCTGACCTCCGACAAACATGTGGTGGAACAAAACGGCACCAAGGTGGGAGCCTATCCCTCCGACTATGGTGAGGACGTGTTCGGTGCCACTTCCGGCGTAGTGGCCATCTTCACGCTGGTGGCGCCTCCCGATGCCACTCCCGGCACCTACACCGGCACTATCAAGAACGGCGCCATCTCCGACCTGGACGGCAACAACTACAACTGTCCCGATGCCACCTTCACCATCACGATACCCGGCCCGACAGGCATCAACTCAGTTGGCGGTGACAATGCTGCCAAGGAGGTCTACAATCTGAATGGCCAGCGCGTGGAGGGCAAGAGTCTCTCCAAGGGTGTCTACGTCGTCAATGGAAAGAAAGTGACGGTAAAGTGACGATCTATCCTGTGTATCACCTAAAATGTCTTGGATATGAAGAAAAGACTTTGTTTACTGATAGCGGCGATGCTCGTCGGTACTGCCAGCGCCCTGGCCGACTATATCGGCTGGAGCAATGAGTACCGCACGATGAACGGCCTGACCTTCAAGCGCATCTTTACTGAGCAGGACCCGACAGGCTCCAAACTCCGACTGGTGAAGGCCGGCAACAACTACGAGACCTACGGCCTGGTGTCGGATCATGGCAAGTTTATCTCCAACCCGCAGACGCCGCCTAACGCCACCTCTCCCTATAAGCAGGTGGGCGAGGCATCGTATGGCGCAGAGAGCTATGTCATTCCCGGCTATGTAGACGGTCTGCCCGTGGTGGAGATTGCCCCCGATGCCTTCGCCGGCAACACCACCATGAAGCTCGTCGACATACAGTTGATGGCTGTCGACACGCTTTATGCCGGCACCTTCAAGGACTGTACGGCATTGGAGACCTTCACGACATCCAACGCCACCTCAGGCCGCTATGTCATCAAGGGAGCCGTCTTTGAGGGCTGCACGGGTCTGAAGGCCTTGTCGATACCTGCCTCCATCAAGGCCATCTACGGCAATGCCTTCAAGGGCTGTACCAATCTTGAGGAGGTGCTCTTCGTGCAGTCGTATGAGAGCATCCTCCTGGCTGACGGCGATGCCGAGACAGGCACTGCCGACCAGATGTTTGCCGACTGCCCGCTGAAGACAGTGACGCTCAACCGCCTGCTGGCCGACAACGTGAAGAATCCTACGGACTATGTCACCTTCGTCAACCCCTTCCGCAATATTACTACGTTGCAGGAAGTCATTATCGGCCCTGCCCAAACGAGTATCCGTCCGCTGATGTTCCGTGGCTTTACCACTCCCGTCAAGGTGACGGCTACTGGCGTGACCACCATCGGCGACTATGCCTTTGAGAACAGCAACAACCTCACGCTCAACATCCCCAACATGAAGATTATCGGCAAGCGGGCCTTCCGCAACGGAGCCACGGCTGCCTTCAACTTCGCGGGTGTGGAGGAGATTGGCGAGGAAGCCTTCCTCGGCGTGCCATTCGTCGACCTCGTGATTCCGGCCTCGGTGCAGCGCATCTGCTACAATGCCTTCAATGATGACGGCAGTGTGCTGAAGACGGTCAAGATAGAAGACGGTACGACACCGATAGAACTGGGCTACCGCAAGGACTACTACGAGCGCTACTATGGTACGACGGAGTGGAGCCAGCGCCAGTATCAGACCTACGGGCAGAAGTGGCTCACGAGCACCTCGGTTGAGGAAATCTACATCGGACGCCCCCTGGCCCATGAGACCACGGAGACCTACGATGCTGGCCTGCAGTATCAGGATGCCTCGCGCTTCGACTATGCCACGTTCCCCAACCTGAAGAAGGTGAGCCTGCCGCAGATGAGGACGCTGCCCTACGGTGCCTTTGCAGGCGATGCCACTGCCGGCACCAAGCTCACGGATGTCAACATCCCCTTAGTGACGGCACTGCCCAGCCACTGCTTCTCCAACTGCTACACCCTGCCCTTGGCCAGCATCATCGCCCCGGCAGTGACCAGCATCGGGGAGTACTGCTTTGAGAACTGCACCTTCACGGCCTACACCGTGCCTGAAAAAGTGACGACCATCGGGCCATACGCCTTCGCTGGCACGCCCATCACCTCGTTCACCGTACCAGCAACGGTCACCAGCCTGGGGTCCAACGTGTTCGATGGCTGTACCTCACTGACAAAGGTGACGGTGGACTACAACTACCAGCCGCTGCAGATGACCTACGTCTTCAAGCTCGGGACGCTCATCTATACGCTCGGCAACTGCCCAGCCCTGCAGGAACTCTACTTCAACCGCAACCTCATGACGCAGACCATCGGCCAGTTCACGACCCGTCTCTACCTCTCAGGCACGGAGACCTACGTGGAAGGTGGCACCGTGAAGACGGAGACGTTCTTGCCCGCCCTGCAGTATGTGGAGTTCGGTGCCAACGTGACCTCGCTCGACGGTTTCTTCCTCAGCAAGGACGACCTTCGGCTGATCCGTTGCAAGAGCACGCAGCCGCCGCTGCTGGTATGGAACAACGGCAGCGATGCCACCGGTCCCACGGTGCGCCTGGCTGTGCAGTCCAACGTGTGGGTAGTGGTGCCCGATGCCGCCCTGGCCAGCTACAAACAGGCCTACGTGTGGAAAGGCTTTGCCCACCTCGTGGGTGAGAGCCAGTATGGCGACGGTGCCGGCAGCGGTGACGTAAATGGCGACCGTCTGCTCGACACGCAGGACGTGGTCGATCTCACCAAGTCGCTCATGGGCAATGCCCCTGCCGGCTTCAATGCCGCAGCCGCCGATGTCAACGGCGACGGCAAGGTGAATGTCGCAGATATCATCTGTGTGATCAACAACATCCTTACCACCCGGTAAGGATGGCTCTCTACATATCCTTTCTCCAGGATGGTGCTGGATAAGCAAAAGCCTGGAGAGAGGGTTGATTTCGCTCGGACGGATTTGCAATCCGTCCGCTGTGATATAAGGATTTGCAATCCGCTAAAGAAATCTTTTTCGCATTACAAATCCATACCTGTTTCCATACGTCTTGCAGCTTTCAAAGTGCTTTGATTTCTTCTGATGTCAGATTGGTCAGCGCGGCGATGTCTTCTGTCGGCATCCCGATCTCTTTCATCCTTTTGGCAATCTCCAGGGCCTTAGTTTTTTCGCCCTCTTCGCGGCCTTTGGTCAATCCCTCGCCGTAGCCTTCCAGCCTGCCCTCGCCACGAGCGGTGATCATGGTGTTCTCCAGAATGTGGCGGTCCATCCAATATTCCTTATAGGCTTGCTGTTCCTCACGGCTCATTTGCATGACATCCAGCTTCTGACGAGCCTCCTGGAGTCCCGGGGCATCGGCATCTTCAGGAATCTCGCTCGTGGCAAGGAAATAGAGCCACTGGTCCAAGGGCACGCGCGACCACTGGTTGAAGTCGTTGACCTTGAGGATATAGTACTCCGGATAAAGTTCATACACCTCACTTACCTCAAACTTCTGTTGCTGATAAGGACTCAGCCTCAGCAGGTCGCCCTTGCGCATACCGCGGAATTCTGTTTTGCCGTGGTACACAACGTCGTCGCCCTGTCCCAGGTCGAAGTACACGATGTTGACGGAATAGATCTTCTTAATCTCCTCATAGTTATGCCCGCCATTGATATATTCAGTTACAAGCGTGGAGGTGCCGAAGAGCTTACGCTGGAAGTAGGCGAACTCTGACTCACCCTGAACTTCAATCAGAATCAATTCCCCGCTGTCGTTCTCTGCCAGCAGGTCTACGCGGTTGGACTTTGCGTCCTTTCTGTCCTTGTTCCCCTCACTTTCCAGCAGCCGATGAATCTTCACCTTAAATTCCAGCAGCGTTGTGAGAAATCCCTCGAGTACGTCGAAATTGGCCTTGTCGCTGAGAATTCGCTTCAAGGCCCAGTCAAAACTGATGAACGTTCTTTCTTTCATACGCCTTCTTGTTCTCA
>Ga0326507_1000011_pt1 | contig 16705 bp, 5 predicted proteins | sample 0_2496_0518_FD_203648 | JGI IMG/M metagenome (GOLD analysis project Ga0326507, IMG submission 203648) | Metatranscriptome of bovine rumen microbial communities from UC Davis, California, United States - 0_2496_0518 (Metagenome... | ecosystem: Host-associated > Mammals > Digestive system > Stomach...
GCATAGAGATGTTGGAAAGGATGTCATTATACATGCCGCCGTGCAACAAGGTGCGTCCATACTGTTGCTCCATGGGTACACCGTCGACAACAATCAGAGGCTGAGCACTCACATTCAGTGAGTTCAGACCATTCATGAAGATAGTACCACCCACACCGTTGGTTCCGTTGTGCATCGTAGTACGAGCCACGGCCCCCAACTGCTTCTGGATTTCTTCCTTCACATTGGTTGCAGTTGAATATTTGAAGCCACTGGCAGCATAATCACTGCGCACATTCATTTCCTTACTATATTCAGGAGTGAACATGGCAGAGTAGAGTGCCACTTCAAACTGTTCTTCACCAGAACGTAGCGCCAAACGAATGGGATTGAAGTCGGGAGCTGATACGAACACGGCCGTTGCCATCTGAGGAACCTGCAGTTCGTAGGTGCCATCATCTTCGGTAAGCACACTATAACCTGCGAAGTCCACCGTCTGCAACATTGCACCTGAGATCGGCTTACCTGTAGCGGCATCGATGACACGACCTTTCACCGTACGCGTAGCATAATCCTTGCGCACTACGGTCTTTTTCTTCGTCACCTCTTCGGCCTCGTTCTCATCAAAGTCTTCGTCCTGTGCTGACAGGCTTAGCGGGAATGCCATCAGCAGCGAAAGTCCAAATAAGATATATCGTTTCATATTGTTCCTATTATGATTCTTAGGTTTCATACTTCGTTATTCCTCACTCATCATTCTTCAGAGGTCCAAACTCCTGGGGTCGGAAGATGATGCAGTCAATACGCATGGTACGGTCGTATGTCTCAGTGGGGTCATAGTCAACCCAGTTCAAGACACGCAACTGCACCTGAGAACGGGTACCCCATGAACAGGTGGGGAATTCTACGCCCTGAGCCACACAGATGGTATCCACATCCTGACCGCTGCCATAGCCCTTGCCCAGCGTACCGTCAAAGTCACCCAGGAAGTACTGTGGCTGGTCAAAGATAGACGAACGGTTGTCTGAAATAGAGTCGCGCTCAGGTCCATAACCATCCAGCTCCTTATACAGACGGGAGATGTAGAAGTAAGAAGGTTTCTTCTCAGCCTCCGTGACCAGTGTGTCAACGGCATCGGCTGGTACAGTAACCATATAGATATCGTACTTCACGCCCGACAACACATTCGGAATCAAGAAAGTGATCTCAGGGTCAGAGATAGAACGGTCATAAGGATAAATCTCCAGGTAAGAGTTGTTCGACACCTTATTATAATACTTACTATAGGTAGGAATCGATCTTGCCACCGTACGGCGAAGTGTCTGTTTGTCGTCTACGATAATACGAGAGGCACGTTCGGCGTCAATAACAATACTTCTCAGGAAGGTTTCGCGCTTCGAGATATTCCACTGATTGGTCTTCAGCATCACACCATTACTGCACTGAATGCGTTCTGCACCATAGAAGATACCACCGGCAGCAAACGGATCGCGAGGCTCTTTGAGGGTACCATACTGATAGTAATGGAGGCTGTCGCTACCCCAACCGCTCTTACGATACTTATACTCAAGAGCACCTTCCGACATCAGTGAGTCAATCTGAGTGCCTGAAGAGAGGTAATTCTTCAAGGGCAGATTCTTACTCATACTGAACAGACCGCCCATTGCAATCTGAACGCGAGGCATGTACCAGCGCAAAGAGTCGTACTTGTCTACCTGCTCATGATACATGAAATAAGGTGAGTAGTCATCAATCAGCTGTTTAGCCAAGGTATTGTCAGGAACGAGCATCCAGAAAGTGCTATCCTCGTCATTGATTTGACCAACACTATAGAACAACTCGTTATACTTGATCATCACAGAGTCAAGATAAGTTGTCTTACCATTCACAATATCACCAGGGACACTGGACTCCTCATCCAACTCATAGCGGTAGTAACGCTTGTCGTACCAGAAATTGTACATGCTGTCCAATCCATCGGGCTGTCCGTTGTTCTGCTTCTCGATATATTCGAACAGATTGTTATAGAATTCCGTAGGCTTATCGAGCGTGAACAGTACGCCGTTCTCATAGAGTTTGTTCGAAGAGGTAATATCCTTACCGCCGAACTTATTCTGGGTCAGCACCAGATACTTGCCATTCATCATAATGATGGAGTCATTGGTCTGAGAGGCCACTGAATAAGTATAACGGGCAATATGATTCTGCAGGAACTCCTTGATAGCGCGGTTCTCGGCCAGACGGACGCCTGCCTTTACCTCGCTGTTATACAAGTCAATAACACTCTGGGCATCTTCAGCTGAGAAGTTGTTATTCGTCGGTGCAAAGACGGTGAATGCCTGTGTACTCTGTAAGGCCTTGTCGTATCCGCAGGCCTTGGCAACGTTGCAGAAATTACTCAGTTCGGGATTCTGCTGCATAGCCTGCCAAATAGTACCGCTGTTTGTACCTGCCAGTGCACTATCACTATAATGATCATCCCACTGGTCGTTACAAGCGGCAAGGGTGAGGGTGGCCAAGGCCAGCCCTAACACCTTCTTATTATATTTGAGAAATCTTTTCATAACTATCTTTTTTAGCTATTTAAGTGTGGTAGCCGCTTGGCGATGCTTTCACAAAGCTTAGCGACTGAAAGAAATTTTCACTCTCCACTTTTCACTTTATAGGTCATCCTCACGCATGGCACCATCGGTAACGCCATAGACGCTCTTTGGTACCACCTCGATATAGTCGAGCATACACTCGTTCTTACCACGGAGGATATTAGTAGCCTTACGGATACGTACATAATAGTACTTGCCGGGTTCCATATCAACCGTACAGAGTACGATACGGAAAGTGGTGTTGATATCGGCAAAGTGGGTCTTGGAATCCTGAGAGCCAGTACCACAACCACAGCCCCATGAACCACGATAGAAGCCCATGTTCTTCAGCACCTTCTGGTCATTGGAAAGCAGATCCTGACACTCCTGGTTAGGTTCCTTGCCCTCCTCACTGGGATAGGCCAACTCACGAACAGCCGTATATCCGGTAGCCGTCTTCGTGGTGTGGTCCTCAGCCGTGTACTCATACTTCAGCTGGAAGTTAGTTCCCAGCATACGGGCATTATCCATCATCACGAACATATCGACAGGCGTACCCTGAGGATTCGTGGGCTTAGGTGTATCACCGAAATAGAACTGTGCAATGGTGCGCTCGTTCATAGCTGCATAACCCAGGCGTACCTGATAGGTACCTGCCGTAGGCACAGGAGGCAGACGGAACGATACGTCGAAGTTACCCTGCACAATCATCTCGTCACCACTATATGACCAGTAGCCTGAACGCGGATGACGATAGATGAAGTAACCACCACTACAGGTAACACCTGTCAGATAGCCATCGGGATACCAGTAGTTGTATCCTACCTCCGGCATCTTGTCAAGGATGGCATCCTTACGGTGAATCTGATAGTCACCATTCATGCGGTGGCCATTGGTCATCATCTCAGGGAAGAGTGCCGACATATCTACACGCATACGTGCATTGTCTACAACGTCACGAGTCTGAGCATCGAACTTTACAATATCATCGATGTAGAAATAGAAGCCGTTCAGACCATCATTAACCAGGTTGCTCTCCACATCGTGGTGAACACGTACACCCTCGATCTTCTCACCAGCGCCCTTCGTTGCATCAAAGTCATAACGACGGTTTAGATAGTGCTGCTTCAAAACAGCCGTACTACCTACGCCTGACTTATCAACGGTGTACTTCTCTACCTTCATCATGGTGTAAGGCAACATGGTCTCATACCACTCGGTGGGGTTCATGTACTTCGTAAACATACCCAAGTCGTCACGTACGGTCAGATAAGCAGGCATATCCATCTTGCGAGGCAGAACGTGGTAAGCCATGAAGCGATAGAGCGGGTTCCTCTCATCCTTCAGCGTAGCAGGGTCGTAAGAAGTAAACGAAGCTGCATCCTGTGGGAATGTCGTGTCATAAATAGCCTTAGCAGTATTGAACAACTCTTTCAGTGCTGTCTCCCTACCGGCATCCGTTGATGGGTCGGTCGTAATATAGCCCTTTTGCAACAGGATTGAGTCAGGCACCATAAAGGCAGTAAAACCATAATACTTATGTTCCGGTGAGAGGGCTATCTCATCAGGCTCAGCACCAGAGGTGTACTTCCACTGCTTTGGTTCGGGCTGTACGTAGCTCTTATCCTCGTAAGCCATCATTTTCTCAGCCAGACCGGTACGTTCCAAAGCGAGGTAGTAAAGACTCAGCTTCGGATTCTGCTTGATTAGGTCTGCCACCGTCTTCATAGAGTTTTCCAACACGCTGTTGATAGGCTGAACGATACCGTTCTCAACCGAGTCATTCTGAGTAACGAAATCAATGATAGCCGATTTGTTCAGCATCACGACTGCATTGCCATTGGCATCTACAGTATCCTTCGCATCAATCAGACGGCCGCGCATGTTCATCACGCCACCGCTAACACTACTGAGGTCGTAAGTAGAATAGACCTTGGTAGACACCAGATGGGTACGTGCAATGGTATCACATTCTGATTCTGACAGTTCATCAACTGAACTGCGTCCCTTCTCCGCCAGATAGCGGTTCACGGCATCGTTCGACGGGGCGAAACAGGTATAGTGTCCGTAGCTGGACAGCAAGTCCATCATACCAGCCTTCTGAACAATGGCGGTAAACTGGGTATACTGGCTACGGTTCTTCAGATAGTCGCTCATCATCTCGCCCGTAAACGAGTAGTAGTACTCATCGTCCGGTTCATCCGAGCAAGATGTCAGCACAGGCATTGCCATAGCAGTCATGGCAATGAGGGCAAATATTTTGTTCTTCAGTTTCATAATCTTCATATCCATGATTAGTTGTTCGGAAAACATCAATTACTCGTCTTTGAGAAACTTGTATTCTCACCACTTGAGAAGGCAGAGTTCTGAACCAGGTTGTGGTTCACACGCATCTCTTCAAGATTGTAGGGCCAGAAGATGGCATCAATCTTCTTCAGACGCTGCTTGGCTGCACCGGCACCATCCATCTCTTTCATGTTGACTGCATCAGAGAGCACATCAGTATTACCGTCACGCAGACTGCGACGAACCAGGTCATACCAGCGCTTGCCTTCGAACATCAGTTCGCGCTGACGCTCCTTCAGGACAAGTTCGCGCAAAGCGTCTTTCTTTGTTGGCTTAGAGAGTTTATTCTGAGCACTCGTATAAGCTTCGCAAAGCGAACGATTATAAACTGCTTCTACCAGTTTAAATGCCTCATCGAACTCGGTACTGCCTTCAGTAGCCAACTCTGCAAGTGCCTCAGCCTTCAGCAACATGATATCAGTCAGACGATAGATAATCCAGTTTGCATGGTTATGACCCGCTGTTTGTGTTCTTCCAGGATAATCCTTCACGGTATTATCAGTGGATGAAGCAGCAATTTCAATGTCCTTCATGACATACTTTGAGATGCTATAGACACCAGAGCTGACAGCCTGGATATTCTCATAGTAGCGGGCATCGAACTTGCCGTAGACACTCTTCGACGCGTTGTCAGTACGGATGAGCCAGTTAGCAGGCGAGACGATACCTCTTGCAGCATTTGACTGCGGTCCGGATGCATAGAAACGGTTCACTGACTCGTTTTGCGGAAGGTTGTTATCTTCCATAAACACCAACTCAAAGATAATCTCATAGCTCGTTGAATTCTTCATCTCAGAGGTAGTAGTACCAAAAAGACTCTCGTATTCCCATCCATAGTAACTGCTGGATCCCAGACGGCTCAGCTCCAAGGGGAAACCGTTCAGACGACCTTCAGTATCAACGGTTCTACCATCGTAATACTCAACATAGTCGAGTGAGTCACGCAAGATGACTTTATCAGCATACTTCACACAGTTAGCATAGTCTTTCTTCCAGAGATACATCTCGCACAGCAATGCATGGATAGCCTGCTGAGTGATACGTCCTGTCTTATAAAGGGCTTTGGTAGAAGGATAGGTAATCATAGCATCGTTCTGCACGCTCTCCAGATCATTGATCAGATAGGCGAGTACCTCATCAAACGGAGTTGCGGCCAAGTCCATGGTCTGATTATCATCCGTATAAGCCTCTGTAACGAAAGGAACGTCACGGAAAGTACGAATCAGATAGAAGTAGCACAAGGCACGCAGCGCCTTTGCCTCAGCGATGGTAGCCTTTAGCATGGTCTCACTATAGGCAGGATCTTTAGCAGCCACCTGTGGTGCATAGAGCAATACGGTATTCAGGCGGTTGATGACTGCATAGAGACCATCCCAAGTGGTATAACCGTTGGTTGCATCGATATTTTCATTGAGCAAGCGCTGAATGTTCACATCGGATGTTACATTAGTTCCGGGCTCAATATTGTCTGAACGGAACTCACCCCAGACCATCAGGCGGTCAAGGACATTTGCCGTCTGCATGGCAGAATAGCAACCGATGAGCACGTTGTCGACGTCAGCCTTCTCATTCCAGAATTTATCCAGCACGATTTTGTCTTGCGGCTCAATCTCAAGGAAGTCGCCACAGCTGGTCATAAAAGGTAGAAGGGTAAAAAGGGAAAGAGGCAAAAGAACTTTCACCATACCCTTAACCTTGTGGAAATTATATTTTTTCATAAGATTTCTGCTTTTTACTTTTTACGTTCTTACCTTTTATAGTTTCACAGTCACACCAAATGTGTATGACTTTGCACGAGGAGTCTGACCCCAGTCACATGAAGGACCATAACCACCGTATGACACTTCAGGATCAACACCTGTGTACTTGGTCAGCACAAACAGGTTGTTAGCACTCAGATAGAAACTCAGACCGTTCAGGCCGATCCATTTCAGGTCTTTCTTCTTCAATGCGTAGGTCAGCTGCAGGTAGTTCAGACGTACATAGTCGCCCTTCTCCAAGAAGCGGTCACTAACCAACGTGTTACGGTTACTATCACTCCCATAAAGCGCGCGAGGTATCGTGGTCACGTCACCTTCCTTACGCCAGCGATAGTTCACAGCTTCCGACTGATTATTGTTGGAAATCATTGCTTCAGAGTTCAATCTTGCCATATTCAGGATTTTATTTCCAACACGGTAGGTAAACTGCGTAGTGAGTCGCCAGTCCTTATAGCGGAATGTGAAGCCGAAACCACCAGTCAACTTTGGCAGTGAAGAACCCAGGTAAACGATATCGAGGGCATTGATGTTGCCGTCATGGTTCACGTCTTCATAGATGGCATCACCACCATTGAAGTAACGGGTGTCCGATGACTCATTGTTATAGTTAAATGCCATCTGGATGGGCTTACCCTCATCGTCTACGATGACAGCGCCCTCAGCATTCGTAGCCACAGGAGCAGTCAACGGCTTACGTGTGGTGTTCAGCACCTCAGTATAGAACTGGTCGGGCAGTTCACCCTTCAAGAAGGCATTGACGAAGTCCTTATAGGTTGCATAGTTATCTTTGATAAGTTTGGTATTCCAGTTGGTCTCCAGGAAGTCGTAAGAGCAGTTATAGACACCCTTTGAACGGAAACCATAGATAGAACCGAAGGCATTGTGCAACTGGATACGTGTCAATACCTGTGCGTTCACATTGTTGAACGTTGAGTTCTGGTTCTTCAACAAGTTCTCGTCCATCTCCAGAATCTCATTGCGGTTGTTACCAAAGTTCACGTTCAAATCCATCGTGAAGTCACCCTTCTTGATCAGACGGTCGGTATCAATATGAAACTCCCAACCCATATTACGCATCTTACCATCGTTCTTATAAGCCAAGGTAGTGTAACCGGCATTTGAAGGTATACGGAAGTTGGCCTGCAACAAATCAGTAGTTGTGGCGATATAGCCCTCAAGGACGACCTTCAGTCTGTTATCCCAGAAGCCCAGGTCCATACCGAGGTTGAAGCTGTTGGTACGCTGAGCAGTCAGGTTGGTCAGGCGGATATTCTCCGGACGCATCAGACCGTTCTGGTCCAGATAGGCTGAGGTAGAACCATAGATACTGGTATAGAGATAGTCTTTTGTAGGCTGATGTCCAGAGACACCCCAACTGGGACGCAATGACAGCATAGACAGCCACTTCTTACTCCACTCCATCCATTTCTCCTGATTGACATTCCAACGCAGTGAAGCAGAAGGATAGTACACCCAGCGCTTATCGGGTCCGAAACGAGTTGTTCCCTCAGCACGCACGGCACCGGTAAAGCTATACAGACCATCCTTATAAGAATAGTGTCCCTGTACGACGAAGTTCACCGAGCGTCCTTCGCCATAACCAGAAGCCAGACCTGTGATCAGACCGCCTGCATCAGGACTGGTGATGCCACCCGAAGGCAGGCCCTTACCATTTGCACTCTGATTGCTCCAAGTACTTGAATCCAACTCGAAACGTCCCATCAATGATGCAGAATGATCTTTGTTCTTAAAGGCCGGAGTGAGCACGAACTGATGTTTCGTGTTGATCCTGACACTCTTTGACGAACCAGAGTTGGAAGTATTCACACCACCACCCGTACTCCATGAGGTAGTAACCAGTTCGGCAGGATAGAACGTATCGTCATAATTGTTGTTAATATTCATATAGACTGATCCGCGATAGTCCAGACGCCAATGATCATCATCCATACCTAAGAGTTTGTAGTTGATGATCAACTCTGGGTTCATATCGTAGGTAGAGGTGATGTTCTTAGCCAAACGAGCACTGGCAACGGGGTTTACCATGACTTTCTGGTCACCGTCAAAGACGGACGAGCCAGATTGCAACATGGTGTAATAGGCATCCGTGTCTTCACCTGTAGCAGGATTCTGCTCATAGATGCTCATATTAGGCATCTTCATCATGGCTATACCCAGCAAGCCATACCAAGTGTTTCCGATCTTCTGCTGTGTATTCTTATGGTTCTTGGTATAGGTCATAGCGAAATTGGTACTTACCGAGATACGGTCACTGACATTATAGTCAAGGTTCACACGCGTAGAGAAACGGTTCAGTTTCTGCTCAATGATAGAACCTGTCTCATGGTCGAAACCGCCAGAGATACGGAAGCGTGCCTTCTCACCGCCACCCTCAATGGTCAGATAGTGGTTCTGGCGAAGACCCCACTGCGTAACAGCATCATACCAGTCAGTATTATTATTGTACTGTTCGTACTCGGAGAATGTAGGATCATAGTTCAACTCCTTGATATTTGAAGCTTCATCACTCTGCTTCGGGTTGAAATAAGACTCCTTGAGCAGCATGGTATAGTCGTCACCGCTCAACAGCTTGTAGCCCTTGGGCTGATAAGTACCTGTGAGTTTGAGTGAGTAGGTCAGACGGGGCTTACCGCGTGTACCACGCTTGGTGGTCAGCTCGATAACACCCGAACCACCTTGTGAACCATAGATAGCGGTGGCTGAAGCATCTTTCAGCACGTTTACAGTAAGGATATCTTCTGGGTTGATGTTCAACAGGTCAGCAAATTTCTCATTGGTTGCACTTGAAGCCTGGAAATCACTCAGGTCAAGGTCGTTACGGATATTGCCGTCTACCACAATCAGTGGGTTACCATTCGTCAGTTCATTAACTGAAGCCGTACCACGCAGACGCATGGTTGAACCTGAACCCAGGTCACCGCCTGAGATAATATCCAGACCGGCGATACGTCCCTGCAGGGCCTCATCGACGGTGGTGATACCCAGACCCTCGAACTCTTTCATCGAGATACTCTGTGTAGCAAACGAGATTTCCTTCTCAGGGATAGCGAGGTTGTTACCACCCAGGCGCTTCTTTGACTTCACCACGACTTCCTTCAGCTGTGTAGCTGAGGTCATCATGATCTTGAAGGTGGTCTTGTTGATCGGCAACGTCTGCGTCTTCAATCCTACATAGCTGAAACGGATCTTGTCTTTCTCATTGCGTACCTTCATGGTGAAGTTACCATTCAGGTCGGTCAGGGCACTCTCGATGATACGTCCCGTGGCATCAATCTCACACACGGTAGCACCCATCAGCGGGCCCATATCGTCGCTCACCGTACCGTGAACAGACGTAATCTGCTGTGCATTGGCACCAAGAGCCAGCATGCACATGACTGTCAATAATATGAATTTCAGTTGTTTCATAAGGCTCTCTTATTTTCTACGTGAACTTCCTGCATTAGCATCATCAATAGCTTTCTGAACTTCATCTGCCCAACTGGTCAGCTGATCAGTACTGTAAATCAACGCACCGTCAATCAGGTGGACCACAGCATCCGAAGTAGAGTAGATTTGCTTATCCTCATCGTCAAGTGCCCTGGCGGGAGTCTGGTTTGAAGCATTCCAGAACTCACGAGCCATCAGGTTATAGGAACCTGAAGCGACATCGACATTCAGATTCTGTCCAGAAATGGCATTACCTGCACCATCGATAGCTGCGATAGGATTGCAATTGTCATCAAGTCTATACTGACCCCATACCTGCAGACCGGTATTCGATGAAGTGACCCTCACTGAATAGAAACGGTTGTTAGCAGGATTAACCTTTGATGACTCGAAGGAACGGTCAGTGACAGGCTCACCCTTAATGAAGATAGAGTTATCCTGTACATGATAGCTGACGAAATCCTTGATGCGCTGAATCATAATTTCACGTGCAATCTTGGCATTGGCATTAGAACCATACTTGGCTGCAGTGGCTGCACTGATATCCTTCATAGAAGGCAGATAGCCCTTAGCCTGCAATGCACGGATGGCTGCATTCTTAGGAGCATATACTGTATAGTGGAAGCCGTCGAAGAGAGATATATTCTGATGTCCCTTGTTCGGATAAGCGGTCACCGACTGAGACGAACCGTTTTCATCAGTATAAGTACCAGTCAGTGAAGAGGTGAAGAGACCGCTACTGCTGAGCAGATCATAGAACTCATGGAACTCTGGATAGGTAAGTGTATCTTTTAGAATAGAACCAACAGAATTCGACGAGCTCATAGGCAATGCATTGATCAGACGATAGGAGTTACCGTTACCCTGATGATAAATAGTATCAGCAGGAACAGCAATATTATTAGGAATCTCATTACCGTCAGGACCAATAATCGGCAGATGACTCTCCAACTGGTAGCCACCCTCAACCGTCATATTGGTAGCATCTGGATTCAGTACACGTACAGTACTGCCGGCACGGGTACGATAGTACTCCTGGTCACTCTTCAGCTCACCCACGATAATCAAGTTGTTCAACAAGTCCTTCATACGGTTCTTCAACAATGCACTTGTAGGAGTTACTGACGTTTCGAAGGTCTTACAAACCAACTGGTTGGTGGAACCGTCAGGTGTCATCTCATAACGCTTTGCTTTCAGGCGCTCGGTTGAGGTCAATGTAGAGTCATTATCATAATAGAACTGATAGACCACCTGTGTGTTACAGCCATACAGAGTGGGGTCTACATAGGTCAGCATCGTTGGGTTAGTAGGCAACAGCATGCTATAGGTAGCCTCCATTGAAGACAGGAGTGACTTGAAAGCACCGTTGTCAATATTCTCAATAGCCCAATAGATCACGCTCATCGTGTTCTTCTGAACCTGAGCAGGGAATGCAACTGACGAGAAGCTACTGGGTGCATAGACCTTATCTGTCAGGTAAACAACACCATTGCTTCCCAAGAACGTTTTCTTCACATCATTGATATTGATGAGCTGATTGCCGGGATAGCCCCTCATAGGCATCATAGCATCGTCAACAATATTGCTGAAAGTAGAGGGCTTGGTGCTGACAAAACTGCTCAGCAGGTTGTTGTTCACCAGGTCGGCAAGGATATCATCTGGAACATTATCCCATGTACCGTACTGGATACGGATAGGCATACCGCTTCCCTTCTGCCACCAATCCTCGATAGCAGCATCGGTAGGCATCAGCATAGCACCTGCATCATTATGATAGTCGGTATTCGAAGCATCAGGGACATACTGGTTCCAACCCGGGTCGAAGGTAAGTGTACCCTTCAACGTGGTCTTTCCGTCAGGAAGATAATCGTTTGACCTGCCACCGGCTGAACGACTGCTGATGAAGCGCACAGCAAAGACAGAGTCATTGGCACCGTTCAGACGATTGTACTCCTTCGAAATCTCACGATTATAATAAGGTGCTGAGAAACGGTCGAGCAGATAAGCCCAGCGAGAGGTAGACAGTTCTGTAGCCTTTCCCTGCGTACGGGCAATCTGTGCCATATTTTGGAGAGGCTCCAGCACATCGGCCACCTTATGGATATAACCGTTCTTACAGGTGATGTTCTGCTTCGTGACCTGTACACCGTTCACCCAAGAAGCATTGGTCGAAGATGACTTGTTGTTTGACAACACCTTCACATCGTCTTCGGTGAATTCGTTGACACGCATGAACTCAGGCAACAAATGGATGATAGGAGCAGCAGTAGCATCCATTACTACACGCATGGGCTTGCCTTTGGCCTGATACTGCTTCCATGCCAGTGAAGCCGGCATCTCCATCGGATCTAACTGCGGCACTGAGTCATAGATGGTTGCAGCTGTCAATCGACGCATACTGCCTCCCTTTTCAGGGGGATCGCCTGCAGAGTTTGAGAGCAACTCAATCAGGTAGGCATTGTTCACCATACAGGTGTTCAAAAGCATGGTCTTCTGTGCCTTGGTCAGGGCGTCATAACTCTTCACTTCCCATTGGTTGTTGTTGAACCAACGCTGGAAAGCTTCATCATCGGCAGCGAAGATAGTCTTCGAACCCGTATGGCGAAGCACCTCGGCTTGTCCGAGGTCATCGACCAAGCGGAGCAGTGTCGAATAGCTCTGCCCGTCGGGATCGTTCTTCAACTGCTCGTAGATAGAGTTGCCCAACCAACTAGGCTGTCCCGTGAGGATGTCGTCGTCATCCTTACATGACTGCAGGGACCAAGTACTCATCAGCAAGCCACAGAGGGCCAATGCCACCTGTCGGCTGTGTCTTACGATTAGTTTACTTTTCATAGTCAATTTTTGTTAGTATTATTATTTTAGTTATTGTTATTTCGTTCTGACGGTATTACGTCATATCGGTATTTCGTTATAACGGTATTTCGTTGTCACGATTATATCTGGAGACCGCAAGCGGTCGTTGTTTTCGGTTTTGGTTGCCTGGGCGATAGGCCCTAAGCGGGGTGATTCTTTTTCTTAGTTGTCGGATTCAGGTTATCAATTAAAATAAACGAAGGAACCGGAGACGGGCTTTTACCCCATCTCCGATCCCTTTCGGTCAGAGTATTTCAGTCAGTCTAATGGCTGTCTGCATTCAATTGTCCAAATTTCAAATTTTTACTTCAAGTTCACCTTCTTTACAACAACCATACCGTTGCTGAGGGTCTGGCGAACGATGTTGATACCCTTCTGAGGAGTTGTGCTACGAACACCACCGATGGTGAAGTATTCTGTGCGTACAACGTCGGCAGCAGCAGCGGCCTCAACAGCCTTGATACCAGACTGGTCGCCAGTAGCTGCCTTCGTGCTGTTAGCACCGTAGCCAATCAGTTGGAAGTCATCCATCAGAACCCAAGTATTGGCATCCTTCGTAGCCATACCGAGGCGCAGGAACTGACCAGCCTCAATCTTCACGAATACTCTGTTGGTATACAGGTTAGCATACTTCTCAGTGTTCAGCTTGAAGAATGTACCAGCAGATACCATATCATTGGGAACCCAACCGATAGTATCACCTTCTACTACGTAGAGAGCAGCACCGTTAGCAACATACTTCTCAGAAACCTCACCGGTCTCACCATCAATAGTTTCCTCTTTCAGGAAGATCTCCAGAGAGTCAGCCACTGCTACAACACCCTCTGCACGCTCCTTCACTACAATCTGGTTAACGGCGATGGTATCGCTCTTCAGCATTGCGTTAGCGTAGAGTACGGTGGGAGTAGACTCAGCATTATCCTTACGAGCGAAGGCATTAGCGCGAACCTCATACACACCTGCGGGCAGACCGTAGATATCCTGGTACATGTTGAATGCCTTGTGGTAGAACTCAACTGCGAGAGCACTCTTCTGGTGGTCATTGTTACCGAAGTTATAGCCATTAGTACCCTTCCAGCCATCAATTGCATTAATCTTGCTCTCTGCATCTTCAGGATTCTGAGCCTCGAAAGCAGCCGACTGAATCATAGCTGTTGCGTCAACAGGAGCCTCGTCGGTAGCTAAAGCCAAGTCAGCAGGCATTTCCTTGGTAGAGATGAGCAACTGAATCTTCTCCAGGTAAGCATCGATTTCACTAATCTGCAGTGTCTTGGTGTCAATCTTGTTCTGAATCTCCTCCAGCAACAGAGATGCCTTACCAATCCACTCGGCCAGTCTGGTCATACCATCCTCATCAGTAGGAATTGCATTCGTGAGTGAAGCAACAGCCTCGATCAGGTCAAGACACTTCTGAGCGTTTGCACGCTGAACTTCAATCTGCTCCATCAAACCAGCAACTTCGTCATCGCTGATCTTCTGCTGAGACAGTCCCAACTCAATTTGGTCGCACAATGCCTGTGCTTCAGCCAGTGTAGCAGCAAGATTTTCATAACCCTGAGTGTTAACAACTGCACTGATATCACTCTTCAGATCAGTAACGTGAACTGCCAGTGTATCCATCAAAGCAGCAGACTCACTTGCCATAGCCTTAATGTCATAGAGAGCAATCAGAGCGTCGAACAGCACATCACCATTGTCAGCACTGTTTGCCAAAGCAGCCTTGGCATCATTGATAGCCTTGTCGAGAGCAGCTGTTACGTTAGAACCTACACGACCGGTCTTGTAGCCTTCCATCTCAGCGAGAGCACCTTCGAGGGCGGGTACAACCTTATCAGCCTGCTTGCCCCAGAATGTCAGCTTGAAGGTATCAAAGATTACCCATGAGTCGTTCAGCTGGTTAGAGCTACCCTTCACACCAATACGCATTGGCTCATCAGAGTTAACCACTGCACCGTATGCAGAGTTCACGAACATGTTGTGCTCGAATGCACGAGCTGCACTTGACATACCGTCGGGGAAGTAAAGTGTTGTTTCCTCACCTTCAATCGTTGTAGTATAGCCAGCATAGTTGGTGTCAGGATTCTTGTAGAATTCAACATCAGTAATCTGAGTGGGCTCAGCAAAGATGTTCATGAACGATGTGGTGTTAGCGTTCATATAGATATAGGTTGGAGAGTTCTTGGGAGCCTCACCATTGTTATACATATTGAATGCATTCTGACCACGGCCATAGCGATAGAAGCCCTGTACAGAAATTTCGTATACACCTACACCCAGTTTCTTGTTAACTTCCTGATAGATATCGAAGCTTGCATTGTTCCAAGCCTCGCAGCAGTTATAGGTTACCTGAACGTTACCGCCAGCAGCAGCCTGCTTGGTCCAACCGGTCCAGTCGTTTGTATCGAAACGAGGATTAGAAAGGTAGTCGGTCACATCAGTTCCAGGAACCAACTCAACACCACCGATAATTGCATCAATATAAGCATTGATCTTGGCGATCTCAGCCTTCAACTGATCATTGGTCAATGCACGAGCCTCAATCATCTTGGTAGCGTTGTTACCGCGACCAGTCAGGTATGAAGAAAGTGCAGCAACAGAAGGAACACTGCCCTGTCCCATATCAACACGCTGCTGAACGAATTCCTTTGCATAAGCAACGCTATCCTCGAAGGTCTTCCACAGAGAGATGTTCAAGTCGAGATCAGCCTTTGCAGCCAACAGCTGAGCGAGATAAGCCTCAGCAGTAGCCTTATCAGTAGCAGAAGGATTGTTCTTCAGATTGAGGTAAGCAGTCTTGTAAGACTCAGTCACAGCTGTTGTACCAGCATAATCGGGATACTTAGCAGCCAAAACCTTAGCATAACCAGCCCAGCGATCCTCACCATTACCACAGAAAATCAAAGAGAAGTCATCGAAGATGGACCAGTCACCAGAGAGAGTCGTCTCCTTCTTCACACCAATACGCAGGGTAGCGTCAGCCTCAGACACCTCAACGGGAACGAGGTTAGCATAGAGACCCAGTGTGTGCATGTAATACTCAGCTGCCTCCATGTTGTTAGGAATGTAGAAGCCACCTGCTGAAGACTCTGAACCCTTACCAGTAGACTTGTTAGGAGCACCCTGGAAAGGAGAAGAGATAGGAGTATCAAAAGTCTCCTCACCAATTGTTGCATAGAGGCGAGCGAGCTTAGAATTATCATTGCCCTCCATATAGTTGGTATAGGCAACATCAGCATAACCTGCACGATAGAATGCATTTACACCTACGAGATACAGACCGGGATACTTCACGGTAATGTCCTGATAAGAATCGTAAGTCTTCTCATAGTGCTCGGCATTGTCCTTACCATTGTAAGCGCCAAATGCGGTACCGCTCCAACCTGTCTTCAGATCACCGCCATTGAAATTAGCGTTCACAATCCATACAGAAGCATCCTGTGGGTTCTGACCAGTAGCATTAGCGATGTTGTTCTTAATAGCATCCTCGAGGGCAGCAATAGCAGCCTCAATCTGGTCGATGGTAGCATCCGCGTTATTGTAAACAGCCACAGCGTTTGCAACATCAATACCTGCCTCCTCAGCCTTCTCAATGACAGCCTTCAGCTCCTGAGCCTTGTCATAAAGAGCAAAGATAGCTGCGCTGAAGAACTGCCAGTCAACATGATGGCCATCACCAGCAGTAATCATAGCTGACAGAGGGTAACGCTCATTGTCGTCAGTGAACTGATTCCA
>Ga0326507_1000012_pt1 | contig 15911 bp, 32 predicted proteins | sample 0_2496_0518_FD_203648 | JGI IMG/M metagenome (GOLD analysis project Ga0326507, IMG submission 203648) | Metatranscriptome of bovine rumen microbial communities from UC Davis, California, United States - 0_2496_0518 (Metagenome... | ecosystem: Host-associated > Mammals > Digestive system >...
GCACAAGATATGCGATGAAGCGGGAGGTTGCGGCGAATACGCCGGTTTTTCCGCAGAGTATGTCCGATTTTAAACCGGGCGACAGAAATATTATTTGAATTGTAAAGTTTGGCACAGCCGTGTTGTGCTATGCCGTAATTCAAGTTTTGCCTATGTCAATTTCCCCGGAAACCTTTGCGGTTTTCGGTTTTTAAATGTAATGAGTTGAAACACCCGGAAGAGTGTGCAACAAAAAATGACGGCAAAGAATAATTGTCCCCGCCGAATAATTAAGTGTTTCAGGAGGCGATTACAGTGGCAGTCAAGGAAAAAATCAGGATAAGACTTAAGGGTTACGATCATCAGCTCGTTGACCAGTCAGCAGAGAGAATCGTAGCTACAGCAAAACGCACAGGTGCGAGAGTTTCGGGTCCCGTTCCGCTCCCCACAGAGAAGCAGGTTATCACCATTCTCCGTGCTGTTCATAAGTATAAGGACAGCCGTGAGCAGTTCGAGATGAGAACTCACAAAAGACTTATCGATATTCTCAGACCGTCTAACAAGACAGTCGAGGCTCTCATGAGCTTAGAACTCCCTGCCGGTGTTGAAATCGAAATCAAGCTTTAATCATTTGCTCTTATCACCGCCGACTTTGGCGGAATGAAGAATTATCAAATCATTAAGCAAGATTTGCAAACGATGTTCAACCAACCGAATACGGGGTCAAGTTGGCGAAAGTCAACCAATAACTCTATATCAGGAGGCATTAAAATGCAGAAAGCAATTATCGGCAAGAAGATTGGTATGACACAGATCTTCGACGAAACCGGTAAAGTCGTTCCGGTTACTGTTGTTGAAGCAGGTCCATGCGTTGTTTCATTCAAGAAGACAGTAGAAAACGACGGCTACGCAGCTGTTCAGCTCGGCTTCGGCGACCTCAAGCCGCATAAGGTTAATAAGCCTATGGCAGGTCACTTCAAGAAGTCAAACGTAGCTCCCAAGAGAACTCTCAGAGAGTTCAGATTTGAAAACACCGACGCTTACGAGCTTGGTCAGATTATCAAGGCTGACGTTTTCGCAGCAGGCGATAAGATCGACGTTACAGGCACAAGCAAAGGTAAAGGATATGCAGGCGTTATCAAACGCTGGAACTTCCAGAGATTAAAGGAAACTCACGGTTCAGGTCCGGTAGCCCGTCACGGCGGTTCTATGGGTGCTTGTTCAACTCCTTCAAGAGTTTGGAAGGGCAAGAAAATGGCAGGTCATTTGGGTACTGAGAAAGTTACGGTTCAGAACCTTGCAGTAGTTAAGGTTGATGCCGAGAACAATCTCATCGCTATCAAGGGTGCAATCCCCGGTCCTAACGGCGGTACAGTAGTTCTCAAAGACAGCTGCAAGGCGTAATGGAAGGAGGAATTAAGAATGCCAACAGTAGCAGTAGTAGATATGAAAGGCACAAAGGTTGATGAAATCAATCTCTCCGATTCCATTTTCGGAATTGAACCCAACGCCGCAGTAATGCATGAATTGGTAGTCAACTACTTGGCTAATCAGCGTCAGGGCACACAGTCCGCTCTTACAAGATCCGAAGTCAGAGGCGGCGGCAGAAAGCCGTGGAGACAGAAAGGCACAGGTCACGCTCGTCAGGGTTCTATCAGAGCTCCCCAGTGGAGAAAGGGCGGCGTTGTATTTGCTCCGAAGCCGAGAAGCTATAAATACACAGTAAACAAGAAAGTTAGAAGACTTGCTATGAAGTCCGCTTTCTCTTCAAAGGCTCAGGATAACGAAATCATCGTTATCGACAAAATCGCTCTTGACGAGTTCAAGACAAAGACTATCGTTAAGATGCTTTCCGATATCGGTTCGGAGAAAAAGGCTCTTATCGTTCTCCCCGAGGTAGACAAGAAGGTTATCAAGTCTGCAAGCAACATTCCGGGAGTTAAAACAGCACAGGTAAACGAGCTTAATGTTTACAATATTCTCAATGCTGACAAGCTTATTATTGTAAAAGACGCCGTTGCCAAAATCGAGGAGGTGTACGCATAATGGCTGCACAGGATATTATCGTTCGTCCGATTATCACAGAGAAGAGTATGCTTGGTGCAACAGATAAGAAGTACACATTCGAGGTTGCAAAGAAAGCTAACAAGATTGAAATTGCTAAGGCTGTTGAAGAGATTTTCGGCGTTAAGGTTGCTAAGGTAAACACAGTAAACGTAAGAGGCAGACTTCGCCGTCAGGGCAGAAATCAGGGTTACACAAGAGCTTGGAAAAAGGCTTATGTAACACTTACTCAGGACAGCAAGGATATCGAATTTTTCGAGGGCATGATGTAAGCCTGCCATAAAGCAAAATTCGACAGGTTGAATGTATGGGGTATGCCATTGCCCCGCAAAGCCATCATGAGGAGTGTGAAAAGACATGGCAATTAAGGTATATAAGCCGACCACAAACGCACGTCGTAATATGTCGGTTACAGATTACTCGGTTCTTTCCAAGGTTGAGCCTGAGAAGAGCTTGCTTGAACCTCTCAAGAAGCATTCGGGAAGAAACAGCTACGGCAGAATTACCGTTCGTCACAAGGGCGGCGGAAACCGCAGAAAGTATCGTGTTATAGATTTTAAGCGTCAGAAGTTTGGCGTTGAAGCAACAGTTAAAACTCTTGAGTATGATCCGAACCGTTCCGCATTTATCGCTCTTATCGAGTACACAGACGGTGAGAAAGCATACATCATCGCACCGCAGGGTCTTAAAGTCGGCGACAAGGTTGTTTCCGGTCCCGAGGCTGATATCAAGCCCGGCAACGCATTGCCGCTTACAAATATCCCTACAGGTACATTTATCCACAACGTAGAGCTTTACCCCGGCAGAGGCGCACAGCTTGCACGTTCCGCAGGTATTATGGCACAGCTTATGGCTAAAGAGAACGGCTACGCTTTGCTCAGACTTCCGTCCGGCGAGCTCAGAAACGTTCCGGCTGCTTGTATGGCTACTATCGGTCAGGTTGGCAACACAGACCACGAGAACGTTAAAATCGGTAAAGCAGGCCGTAAAAGACATCTCGGCGTTCGCCCGACAGTAAGAGGTTCCGTAATGAACCCGAACGATCACCCGCACGGCGGTGGTGAGGGTAAGAGCCCCGTTGGCCGTCCGGGACCTGTAACTCCGTGGGGTAAGCCTGCGCTCGGTTACAAGACCAGAAAGCACCACAAGAGTTCGGATAAGCTTATCGTAAAGCGCAAAAACGGTAAGTAATAGGCATACAGAAAGGAGCTTATAAGAATGGGCAGAAGTGTTAAAAAGGGTCCTTTTGTACAGCCTGTACTTTTAAAGAGGGTCCAAGAATTAAACGCTACCGGCGAGAAGAAGATTCTTAAAACATGGAGCAGAAGCTCAACAATCTTCCCTGATTTCGTTGGTCATACATTTGCGGTTCACGACGGCCGCAAGCATGTTCCCGTATATGTAACGGAGGATATGGTTGGTCACAAGCTCGGCGAGTTTGCACCGACAAGAACATTTAAGGGACACGCAGGTTCCAAAACAACTAAGAAGTAATAATGCCGAAAGGAGTTATAGAAATGGAAGCTAAGGCTTATTTGAATTATGTTCGCATTTCTCCCCGTAAGGTTTCTATCGTTCTCGATTTGATTAGAAACAAGCCGGTAGATCTTGCGATGGCTATCCTCAAGCATACTCCCAAGGCAGCTTGTGAGGATTTGCAGAAACTTTTGAATTCTGCAATCGCAAATGCAGAGAATAACCACGGTATGGATGTTTCCAAGCTTTATGTAGCAGAATGCTCCGTAAGCCAGGGACCGATTCTCAAGCGTATTCGTCCGAGAGCTCAGGGACGTGCTTACAGAATTGACAAGAAAACATCGCACATTACCCTTGTACTCAAGGAAAAAGAATAAGAGAGGGAGGTTAGAGTAATGGGCCAGAAAGTACATCCGCACGGTTTGCGTGTTGGCGTAATTAAAGACTGGGATTCACGCTGGTATGCTAATAAGAAAGATTTTGGAGATACTCTTGTTGAGGACTACAACCTCCGTAAGACTCTCAAAAAGCAGCTTTACGCAGCCGGTTGCTAAAATAGAGATTGAACGCACAAAGCAGAGAGTTAGAATTCACATTCACTGTGCTAAACCCGGTATGGTTATCGGTAAGGGCGGCGCAGAGATTGAGAAGCTCCGTTTGCAGTGCGAGAAGATGCTTAAGAAGAATGTCGCTATCGACATAGTAGAGGTTAAGCATCCCGACCTTAACGCACAGCTCGTTGCTGAGAGTATTGCGCAGCAGCTTGAGAAGAGAATTTCTTTCCGCCGTGCTATGAAGCAGGCTATCGGAAGAACAATGAAGTTCGGTGCTAAGGGTATTAAGACACAGTGTTCGGGTCGTCTTGGCGGTGCTGAAATCGCAAGAGCAGAGTCGTATCACGAGGGAACAATTCCGCTCCAGACAATCAGAGCAGATATCGATTACGGTTTTGCAGAGGCAAACACAACCTATGGCAAAATCGGTGTTAAGGTATGGCTTTACAAGGGCGAGGTTCTCAATGAAAATCGCAAGTCACGCAGAGAAGGGAGCGGTAAATAATGTTATTGCCAAAGCGTGTTAAATACCGCAAAGTTCACAGAGGCCGCATGAAGGGTAAGGCTACCCGCGGCAACAAGGTGACTTACGGTGAGTACGGTTTGCAGGCACTTGAGCCGGCATGGATTAAATCAAACCAGATTGAAGCAGCCCGTGTTGCTATGACACGTTACTGCAAGAGATTCGGTAAAGTATGGATTAAGATTTTCCCGGATAAGCCGATTACATCGAAGCCTCTCGGTACTCGAATGGGTAAAGGTAAAGGCGCTCCCGAGTATTGGGTAGCTGTAGTAAAGCCGGGCAAGGTTATGTTTGAGCTTGCAGGCGTTCCCGAGGAAACAGCAAGAGAAGCTATGAGATTGGCAGCTGCAAAGCTCCCGATTAAGTGCAAGTTCGTTAAGAAAGAAGAAACGGAGGGTGAGCAGTAATGAAAGCTTCAGAAATCAGAGAATTGACAACAGAAGAGCTTCAGACTAAGCTTAAAACTCTTAAAGAAGAACTCTTCAACCTTCGTTTCCAACTCGCTATAAATCAGCTCGAAAATCCAACTCGTATTAAGGCTGTTAAGAAAGACATCGCTCGTGTACTTACAGTAATTCGTGAGCAGGAACTTGAAAGCAGCAAGAATGCGTAATGGAAGGAGGATTTAGCCGTGAGTGAGAGAAACCTGAGAAAAACAGTTGTAGGCAAGGTTGTTTCCGATAAAATGGAGAAGACAATCGTTGTGGCTGTTGAGGATAGCGTAAAGCACCCGCTTTACAACAAAATCGTGAAGAGAACAATTAAGTTCAAGGCTCACGATGAGAACAACGAGGCCGGCATCGGCGATCGTGTAAAGATTATGGAGACTCGTCCTCTTTCCAAGGATAAGAGATGGAGACTCGTCACGATTATTGAAAAGGCAAAGTAATATTGGCATATATTAAAGGAGGAAATCACTGTGATACAACAGCAGACATACCTCAAGGTTGCCGATAACACCGGTGCAAAAGAGCTTATGTGCATTCGTGTTCTCGGTGGTACCGGTAGAAGGTACGCCAACATTGGCGATGTTGTAGTTGCTTCCGTTAAGAAGGCAGCGCCGGGCGGCATCGTTAAAAAGGGCGACGTAGTTAAAGCAGTTATTGTACGCTCAAAGAAGGGCGTTCGTCGTGAGGACGGCACATACATTCGCTTTGATGAGAATGCAGCCGTTATTATAAAGGAAGATAAGAACCCTAGAGGTACTCGTATTTTCGGACCCGTTGCAAGAGAGCTTCGTGATAAGGACTACATGAAGATTTTGTCACTTGCTCCGGAAGTACTTTAATGGAGGTGCTCACTGATGAATAAGGTTCATGTAAAAACGGGTGACACCGTAAAGATTATCAGCGGCAGAGACCGTGGCAAGCAGGGTAAGGTACTTGCTGTTTCTCCGAAAGAGGGCAAGGTTATCGTAGAGAAGTGCAATCTCGTTACCAAGCACGTTAAGCCGAGAAGAATGGGCGAGCAGGGCGGCATCGTAAAGGCTGAGGCTGCTATCTATGCTTCAAAGGTTCAGGTTGTTTGCCCCAGATGCGGCAAGCAGACAAGAGTAGGTCATAAGATTCTTGCAGACGGCAAGAAAGAGCGTATTTGCGTTAAGTGCAAAGAAACACTTTAAGGAGGGGTTAAACAATGGCTAGATTAAAGGAATTTTACAAGAGCGATGTTGCCCCTGCTCTTTTGAAGAAGTATTCATATAAGAGTGTAATGCAGATTCCGAAGCTTGAGAAAATCGTTATCAACGTTGGCGCAGGCGAGGCAAGAGAGAACTCTAAGGTTATCGACGCTATCGCTAACGACCTTGCAGCAATTACAGGTCAGAAGCCTTACATTTGTAAAGCAAGAAAGTCGGTTGCTAACTTTAAGCTCAGAGAGGGTATGAACATCGGCGTTAAGGTTACACTCAGAGGCGACAGAATGTATGAGTTCCTCGACAGACTTTTCAACGTGGCTCTCCCGAGAGTACGTGACTTCAGAGGAATCAACCCGAACTCGTTCGACGGTCGTGGCAACTACAATATGGGTCTTAAAGAGCAGCTCATCTTCCCTGAGATTGAGTTTGATAAGATCGACAAGGTTCGTGGTATGGACATTTGCTTCGTTACCACAGCAAACACAGACGAAGAAGCTCGTGAGCTTTTAACACTCTTGGGCGCACCGTTTGCAAAGTAAGGAGGGGTTATCGTGGCTAAAAAAGCAATGAAGGTTAAGCAGCAGAGAACTCAGAAGTTTTCGACAAGAGAGTACACAAGATGCAAAATCTGCGGAAGACCACACGCATACCTCCGCAAGTTTGGTATTTGCCGTATTTGCTTCAGAGAACTCGCTTACAAGGGCGAGATTCCCGGAGTAAAGAAGTCAAGCTGGTAATTAAAGAAGGAGGAATATATTATGCAGATTACAGATCCTATCGCAGATTTGCTCACAAGAATTCGTAACGCAAGCTCTGCAAAGCATGATACTGTTGAAATTCCTGCTTCCAACATGAAGAAGTCTATTTGCCAGATTCTTGTTGATGAAGGTTTTATTAAGAGTTTCACAGTTGCCGAGGACGGCAAGCAGGGTGTCATCACAGTTGTACTTAAGTACGGCGCTAACAAGACACCTGTAATACAGGGCCTTAAGAGAGTTTCAAAACCCGGCCTTCGTATTTACTCAAATGTTGAAGATATGCCAAAGGTAATGAGAGGCCTTGGCGTTGCTATCATCTCCACATCAAAGGGCGTTATGACAGACCGTCAGGCTCGTAAGGAGAACGTAGGCGGCGAAGTTCTCGCATTCGTTTGGTAAGGAGGTTCGAAGATGTCTCGAATTGGAAGAAAACCCGTAAATATTCCCGCCGGTGTTACAGTTAATGTAGACAACGGTGTTGTTACCGTAAAGGGGCCCAAGGGCGAACTCACACAGAAGATTCACCCGAATATCACCGTAAACGTTGACGGTGCTGTTGTTACGGTTACTCGTCCCAACGACGATAAGCTCAACAGATCCCTTCACGGTCTTACCCGTTCGCTCATTGCCAATATGGTAGAGGGTGTTACAAACGGTTATAAGAAAGAGCTTGAGGTAAACGGTGTTGGTTACCGTGTTCAGAAGCAGGGCAAAGACTGCGTTATGAACCTCGGCTATTCACATCAGGTTATCGTATCTGATACAGATGATATTAAGATCGAAGTTCCGAACCCGAACAAGATCATCATCACAGGCATTGATAAGCAAAAGGTTGGTCAGTTTGCTGCCGAAGTTAGAGAAAAGCGTCCTCCGGAGCCGTACAAGGGCAAAGGTATTAAGTACGTTGATGAGGTTATCCGTCGTAAAGAGGGTAAAGCAGGTAAGGGTAAATAATTAAGGAGTGAATAACAATGGTTAAAAAGCCTGATACAAACAAGGCAAGATTAAAACGCCATAAGAGAGTACGCAGTAAGATTAGCGGTACTGCCGAGCGTCCTCGCTTGAATGTTTTCCGCTCCAACACCAACATCTACGCTCAGGTTATTGATGACGTAAACGGTGTTACTCTTGCAAGCGCGTCTTCTCTCGATAAAGAGATTACGGTTAATGGCGGAAACAAAGAGGCAGCTAAAGAGGTAGGCAAGCTTGTAGCTCAGAGAGCTGCCGACAAGGGAATCACCGAAGTTGTATTCGACAGAGGTGGCTATGTATATCACGGCCGTGTCAAGGAATTGGCTGAAGGTGCTCGTGAGGGCGGTCTTAAGTTCTAAGTAAGGGAGGAAAATACTTTGGCAAGAATTGACGCAACTGAAATAGAGTTGAAGGAGCACGTTGTTGCTATCAACCGTGTTTCTAAGACAGTTAAGGGCGGTCGTATCTTTAAGTTCGCCGCTTTGGTAGTAGTAGGCGACGGCAACGGCACAGTAGGCTTTGGCATCGGCAAAGCAGGCGAAGTTCCGGATGCTATCCGTAAGGGCATCGAAGATGCTAAGAAGAACCTTATCAAGGTTTCCCTTAAAGGCACAACAATCCCTCACGAGGTTATCGGTGAGTTCGGCGCAGGCAGAGTACTTATGAAGCCTGCTGCTCCCGGTACAGGCGTAATCGCAGGCGGCCCCGTTCGTGCTGTGGTTGAGGCTGTTGGCATTAAGGATATCAGAACAAAGGCTCTTCGTTCCAACAACCCTTGCAATGTTGTTCGTGCAACACTTCAGGGTCTTGGCGCACTTCGTTCTGCTGAAGAGGTTGCCGCAACTCGTGGCATCTCTGTAAAGGATTTATATTAATAGGGGGTAAGCGATATGGCACAGTACAACATTAAGCTCGTAAAGAGCCTTATCGGTAGAAAGAAAGACCAGATTGCAACCGCCGACTCTTTGGGTTTGCGTAAAATCGGCGACACAACAACTCAGCCCGATAACGCTCAGACAAAGGGTAAAATCAAGAAAATCATTCACCTCATCGAGGTTACCGAAGCATAAGCAAGGAGGTGCGAAATATGAAGTTGCACGAACTTTCACCGGTTGCAGGCTCTAAGAAGAGCGCTAAGCGTATCGGTAGAGGTCATGGCTCGGGCTGGGGCAAAACTGCCGGCAAGGGTCATAAGGGTCAGAAGGCAAGAGCAGGTCACGGTATGCGTCCGGGCTTTGAGGGTGGTCAGATGCCGCTCCAAAGACGTATTCCTAAGAGAGGTTTCAACAACATCTTCGCTAAGGAGATTGTTATTGTGAACTTGGGAACACTCGAGAAGAAATTCGAGAACGGTGCAACAGTTGATACCGAAGCTCTCAAGAAAGCCGGAATTGTTAAGAACTCTTTTGATGGTGTTAAGATCCTTTCCAACGGCACATTAACAAAGAGCCTTACTGTTAAGGCAAATGCTTTTTCTAAGTCTGCCAAGGAGAAAATCGAGGCAGCCGGCGGAAAGGCAGAGGTGGTATAATTGTTTAAAACCATTCAAAACGCCTGGAGGATTCCCGATTTAAGAAAGAAAATTCTTTTCACACTGTTTATTATTATAGTATTCAGAATTGGTTCGGTTATTCCTGTTCCGTTCCTTGATGTCAGTGCTTTGCAGACCTTGATGGAACAATATTCGGGCGACAACGTTCTGGCTTATCAGAATATGCTGTCCGGCGGTGCGTTCGCAAACGCAACACTTTTCGCAATGGGTATTACACCCTATATTAACAGTTCAATTATTATGCAGCTCCTCTGTGTGGCAATTCCGGCTCTTGAGTCGCTTGCCAAGGAGGGCAACGAAGGACGAAAGAAAATCGCCGCCATTACAAGATATGTAACTGTCGGTTTGGGTCTTATTCAGGGTACGGCTTATTACGTATTCTTAAGACGTTCCGCTATTATCGTAAGCGATTGGAGAAGCGGTTTCCAAGGAGTGTTCTCCTGTGCGGTTATCATTCTCGCATTTACGGCAGGTACGGCTGTAATGATGTGGCTCGGTGAACAGATTAACGTTAAGGGTATCGGAAACGGTATTTCAATACTTCTCTTCGCCGGTATTATTTCAAGATTCTCGACCCTTGTCGGCAGCCTTGTTCAGTATTGGCAGCTTGCTCTCAACGGTCAGCAGAAATTCTTCTTCTTCGTTCCGATTTTCGTAGTGCTGTTCCTGTTCGTTATCTGGGTTATCACATTTATGAATGATGCCGAGAGAAGAATTCCGATTCAGTACGCAAAGAGAGTAGTGGGCAGAAAGATGTACGGCGGTCAGTCGACTCACCTTCCTATTAAGGTAGCTATCGGCGGCGTTATGCCTGTAATCTTCGCAAGCTCCATTCTCTCAATTCCTAGTACCGTAAACCTCTTTGTTAAGAAGCAAGACGGTTTCTGGGGAACTTTCTTTAAGTTCTTCAACTCAACCAGCGTAGGTTATATGGTAATCTATTTTGTATTAATTATTATGTTCGCTTATTTCTACACGGCTATTCAGTATAACCCCGTAGAAATGTCAAATAATCTTCGTCAGAACAACGGTACAATCCCCGGTATCCGTCCGGGTCGCCCGACAGCTGACTTTATTGCAAAGATTTTGTCAAGAATAACACTTATCGGTGCTTTGTTCTTAGCATTAATCGCACTCTTGCCGCTTATTTTCGGTAAGATCTCCACAATGGGCAATATGTCCTTGAGCGGTACTTCCATTATCATTCTTGTCGGTGTTGCACTGGAAACGGTTAAGCAGCTCGAATCTCAAATGATGATGCGTCATTACAAAGGCTTCTTGGACTAAGCGTATAGATTATTACAAGGAGATAATAATTATGAACATTATTCTTTTAGGTGCCCCGGGTGCGGGCAAGGGTACTCAGGCAGAGAAAATCTGCGAGCACCTCAGCATCCCTACAATCAGTACGGGTAATATTATCCGTGAAGCGTTGAAAAGCGGTACGGAAATGGGTCTTAAAGCCAAATCCTATATGGACGCAGGTCAGCTTGTTCCCGATGAAGTCGTAATCGGCATCATCAAAGATCGTCTTGCTAACGATGACTGTAAGAACGGCTTTATCCTCGACGGCTTCCCGAGAACCATTCCCCAAGCCGAGGCTCTGGATACAATGGGCGTTGTAATCGATAAGGTAATCGATATCGAAGTACCTGACGAGAGAATCATCGGCAGAATGTCCGGACGCCGTGTCTGCGGAAGTTGCGGCGCAAGCTATCATCTTGAGTACAAAGTACCTAAGACTGAGGGTGTATGCGACTTGTGTGCAGGTGCCCTTGTTCAACGTAAGGACGACCACCCTGATACAGTAAAGGCTCGTCTTGAAGTTTATCATAACGAAACAGAGCCGCTCAAGGAGTATTATTCAAAGCAGGGCAAGCTTGCCGTTGTTGAGGGTCAGGAAGAAATCGCCGACACAACTGCTTTGGTATTCGCACAGCTTGAGGCTTAATCTATGATAGTTTTAAAGACTGCCAAAGAGTTGAAACTCATGAGAGCAGCCGGACGAATCTCCCAAAGAGCTTTACGCTTGGCGGGAGAGGCTGTCGAGCCGGGTGTTACAACCAAGGAAATCGACACCATAGTCCGAAAGTATATCGAGGGACAGGGGGCAGCTCCCTCGTTCCTCGGTTACGGCGGATTTCCGGCTAGTGCTTGCATATCAGTTAATAATGTGGTTATCCATGGCATACCGAGTGAAAAGCGTGTTCTTAAGCAGGGCGACATAGTAAGCATAGATGTCGGAGCTTATTTTAACGGCTTCCACGGCGACAATGCGTGGACATTCCCCTGCGGCGATATCAGCGAGGACGCACAAAGACTTTTGAAAACTACCGAGGAAGCTCTCTTTGAGGGTATTAAGGCAGCAAAATCAGGAGCAAGAATCGGTGATATAGGAAATGCTGTTCAACAGTATGTCGAACTTCGCAGTTACTCGGTGGTACGAGATTTTGTCGGCCATGGCGTAGGTGCGAAACTACACGAGGACCCCAAAGTACCGAATTACGGAGCACCGGGCAAAGGTGCTCTCCTGCGACCGGGTATGGCTATTGCAATAGAGCCGATGGTCAACATGGGAAGTCATAATGTCAGGGTTTTAAAGGATAAATGGACAACCGTCACGGCAGACGGAAAGCTTTCCGCTCATTTTGAACATACTCTGGCGATAACCCCCGACGGTCCTGTGATTTTAACTTTGCCCGATTGATGAGGTGGTAAAGTGGATTTTAAAACGGGACAAATCGTTAAAGCAAAGGCGGGGCGTGACAAAGACGGCTTTTTCATTATAAAGGAAATCGACGGGCAGTATGCCTATATCATAAACGGCAAAAGCCGTAAGGTTGATTCTCCGAAAAAGAAAAAGCTTATTCACCTTGCACCGACCTCAAGGGTTGTGCAGGACTTTAATACTAACCGTGAAGTTATTAGAATTTTATCGGATTTTCAGGATAATTAAGGAGGAATTCCTATGTCGAAGCAGGACGTATTTGAGCTTACAGGTACGGTAGTTGAAGCTTTGCCGAACACAAAGTTCAAGGTGGAACTCGAAAATGGCAAGGTAATATTGGCTCATATCTCAGGAAAGCTGAGAATGAATTTCATCAGAATTCTCCCGGGCGATAAGGTGACTGTTGAGCTTTCACCGTATGACCTCACAAAGGGCAGAATTACATGGAGAGGTAAGTAATACTAATTTTTCGTGAAATGTTAATAACTTTGTGTATTAACGGAGAATTGTATGAAAAGCCCCAAAAATTTCCAATATTCTATTTACTTTTGAAAGGAATGATTATATAATGAAAGTCAGACCTTCTGTAAAGAAAATTTGTGACAAGTGCAAGGTAATCAAGCGTAAGGGCAAGGTTATGGTAATTTGCGAGAACCCGAAGCACAAACAGCGTCAGGGTTAATCACAGACGTTTTCTTAGGAATTGACAATTAATCTATATTTGGAGGTGCAAATTTATGGCACGTATAGCTGGTGTTGACTTACCGAGAGATAAAAGAGTTGAGATTGGCTTGACTTATATATACGGTATCGGCCGCAAGACTGCGAGCGATATCATTGCAGCAACAGGTGTAAATCCTGATACTCGTGTTAGAGATTTGAGCGAGGAGGACGTTTCTAAGCTCAGAGAGTATATCGATCATAACTGTCGTGTGGAGGGTGACCTTCGCCGTGACGTTGCTTTTGACATTAAAAGACTTATCGAGATTGGCTGTTATCGTGGTGTTCGTCACCGCAAGGGTCTTCCTGTAAGAGGTCAGCGTTCAAAGACTAACGCTCGTACCCGTAAGGGCCCGAGAAAGACAATGGCTAACAAGAAGAAGTAAGGAGGAGAAAGGACAATGGCAGCACCAAAGGGTAAAAAAACAGTTGTTCGCAGACGTCGTGAGCGTAAGATCATCGAAAAGGGAGCAGCTCATATTCAGTCTACATTCAACAACACAATCGTTACAATTACGGATACACAGGGTAATGCCGTTTCTTGGGCAAGTGCAGGTGAACTCGGTTTCAGAGGTTCCAAGAAGTCAACTCCGTTCGCAGCTCAGACAGCAGCAGAAACAGCTGCAAAGGTCGCTATGGAGCATGGTATGAAAACAGTTGAAGTTTACGTTAAGGGTCCGGGCGCAGGCCGTGAGGCTGCTATCAGAGCTTTGCAGCAGGCAGGTCTTGACGTAAGCATGATTAAAGATGTTACACCGATTCCTCACAACGGATGCCGTCCTCCGAAGAGAAGACGTGTCTAATTTTAAAAATTCGGAGGTGTTTTAAGAATGGCAGTAAACAGAGATCCTATTTTAAAGAGATGCAGATATTTGGGCATCAGCCCGACAGTTGTTGGTATTGACAAAACTTCCAAGAAGAACCCCAATGCCAACTCAAGAAGAAAGGTTTCCGAGTATGGTCTTCAGCTCAAAGAGAAGCAGAAGCTGAAGTTCATTTACGGCGTTTTAGAGAAGCAGTTCTATCATTACTATGAACTCGCTACAAAAATGGAGGGTCAGACAGGTAATAACATTATCGTATTGCTTGAATCAAGACTTGACAACATCATCTTCAGACTCGGCTATGCAGCTACAAGAAGAGAAGCAAGACAGCTCGTAAACCACGGTCACTTCCTTGTAAACGGCAAGAGAGTTGATATCCCGTCTTACAGAGTTAAGGCAGGCGACGAAATTTCTCTCAGAGAGAAGAGCAGAAGCAGCGTTAAGTTCAAGGATAACCTTGAAAAGACAAGCTCTCGTGTAGTACCGCTTTGGCTCGACAGCAACAAGGACGAGTTTAAGGCTACTGTAACTCGTTTGCCTTCTGCTGAGGACCTTGACTATGATGTTGAGGCTCACCTCATCGTCGAGTTGTACTCCAAGTAATCCTCAGTCACATAGGAATACACAACACACATATCGGCACATTTTGTGCTAAATGTTAGGGAGGAGCCAACTAATGATAGAAATTGAAAAGCCAAAGATTGATACCGAAGAATTATCAGCTGACGGTAAGTATGGCAGATTTGTTGTTGAGCCTCTTGAAAGAGGCTTTGGCAATACACTTGGCAACAGCCTTCGTCGTGTATTGCTCTCATCGCTTGAGGGCGTAGCAGTTAAGTCTATAAAAATAGAGGGCGTTTTACACGAATTTTCAACTATCCCGGGTGTTAAGGAAGATGTTACACAGATTATCCTTAATATGAAAGGACTTACCGCAAAACTTAATTGTCAGGGTGAGAAGAAAGTTGAAATCAGAGCGGAAGGACCCTGTGAGGTTACAGCCGCAAGTATTATGTGTGACAGCGAGGTTGAAATTCTTAATCCGGAAATGCACATAGCAACTCTGGGTGAGGGAGCAAAACTCTTCATGGAGATTGTAATGGATAGGGGAAGAGGTTACGTTTCGGGCGAACGCAACAAGCAGCTTGCCGAAGAGAACGTAATCGGACTTCTTCCGGTGGACTCCATTTACACGCCTATTTTAAAGGTTAATTATACAGTAGAGAATACTCGTGTTGGTCAGATAACTGACTATGATAAGCTCACACTTGATGTGTGGACTAACGGTGTTGTTAATGCTCAGGAGGCTGTATCTCTTGCAGCAAAGGTACTTACGGAACACCTTAATCTCTTCGTTGATTTGTCCGACAAGGGCTACAGCACAGAGATTATGGTTGAAAAAGACGACAAGGGCAAGGAGAAAGTTCTTGAAATGACTATCGAAGAACTTGACCTTTCGGTTCGTTCGTTCAACTGCTTGAAGCGTGCAGGTATCAACACTGTTGAGGACTTAATCAACAAGTCCGAAGAAGATATGATGAAGGTTCGTAACTTGGGACGAAAGTCGCTTGAGGAAGTTATCGTAAAACTTCAGACACTCGGATTCAGTCTTCGTAAAGAAGAGGAATAAGACCTCTTTTCCAAACAAAGTAAAAGGAGTGACTAAAATGCCGGGAACAAGAAAGTTGGGAAGAACTACTGCTCACAGAACAGCAATGCTCAGAGCTTTGGTTACATTCCTTTTTGAGAACGGAAAAATAGAAACAACTGTTACTCGTGCTAAAGAGGTTAGCTCATTAGCCGAGAAATTTATCACAATTGCAAAGAAGAACGATCTTCACAGCAAGCGTCAGGTATTTGCTTTCGTAACAGACGAAACAGTAGCAAAGAAGCTTATTGATGAAATCGCTCCGAAGTATGCAGATGTAAACGGCGGCTATACAAGAATTACAAAGATCGGACCTCGCCGTGGCGACGCTGCTGAAATGGCAATTATCGAGCTTGTTTAATCGATTGAATTAATATAAGCTTTTATGGGCTTAGGCAGTAAATCTGCCTAAGCCTTGTTAAAAGTTTGGTCAAGATTTTCAAAGCTTGCGGGGTGCAGGGGCAGAGCCCTGCTCGC
>Ga0326507_1000014_pt1 | contig 15907 bp, 30 predicted proteins | sample 0_2496_0518_FD_203648 | JGI IMG/M metagenome (GOLD analysis project Ga0326507, IMG submission 203648) | Metatranscriptome of bovine rumen microbial communities from UC Davis, California, United States - 0_2496_0518 (Metagenome... | ecosystem: Host-associated > Mammals > Digestive system >...
GACAGGAGGAAACGGACATATTTACATATTCACTTCCGAAAAAACGGAAGCGCTGCAAAAATGATCAGATCAGTTCGATCACAGCCATCTCTGCTGCGTCACCGCGGCGGGGACCGAGCTTTGTGATGCGAGTATAACCACCGTTGCGGTCAGCATACTTCGGAGCGATCTCCTTAAAGAGCTTGCTGACGACGTCTTCCTTTGTGATGAAGGCGAGGGCAAGGCGCTTGTTGTGGAGATTTTCCTCCTTAGCGATGGTGATAAACTTTTCTGTCAGGGCACTTACTTCTTTCGCACGAGTTACAGTTGTTTCGATCTTTCCGTTCTCTAAGAGGAAAGTCACCATACCTCTGAGCATAGCCGTTCTATGAGAAGTTTCTCTGCCGAGCTTTCTTGTTCCTGGCATAGATATTCACTCCTTTACCTATTTGGATATGTTTAGAGGATCTCAAAGGCGCAGCCTTTATCAATCCTCATCTGTTTGTAATTGGAATCCGAGGGAATTGAGCTTTTCAACAACCTCTTCTAAAGACTTGCGTCCCAGATTTCTGACCTTCATCATATCGTCCTCAGACTTATTGATGAGGTCTTCCACCGTATTGATGCCTGCGCGTTTCAGACAGTTGAAGGAACGTACAGACAGATCCAGTTCTTCGATGGTCATCTCAAGAACCTTTTCTTTTCCCTGCACATTCGGTTCGATCATCACTTCTGTTGTTGTACCTTTATCCGAAAGGTTGACAAACAGATTGAGATGCTCTGTCAGCACCTTTGCAGCGAGCGATACGGCTTCCTGTGCGTTGATCACACCGTTCGTCCATACGTCAAGGGTCAGCTTGTCAAAGTCTGTGATCTGACCTACACGGGTATTTTCTACGGTGTAGTTCACCTTGACGACGGGCGTATATATGGAATCGATCGGCAAAACGCCGATGATATTAGAATTGCCTGCCATTTCCGCCTTGTTTCTGTCAGATGAAACATATCCTCTGCCCTTGTTGAGGGTGATGAGGATATGGAGCTTTGCGCTTTTGCCGTCTTCCAGTTCACCGAGAGTTGCAATATGCAGATCGGGATTGAGGATCTCGACATCTGCGTCTGTTTTGATAGACGCAGCAGTGACAACACAAGGACCTACAGCATCGATTTCAACCGTTTTCGGTCCGTTGGTATGAAGCTTTGCGATCAGGCTCTTCATGTTAAGAACGATCGTTGTTACATCTTCCTTCACACCCGGGATCGTTGAGAACTCGTGCAGAACACCATCGATCTTGATGGACGTTACCGCAACACCCTCAAGGGAGGAAAGCAGCACTCTTCTAAGGCTGTTTCCGAGCGTATTTCCGAAGCCACGCTCGAGCGGCTCGACAACGAATCTGCCAAATCTGCCGTCTTCCGATAATTCAGTCGTTTCTATTCTGGGTTTTTGGATCTCGATCATCAGCTTACCTCCTTAACATTAAGCGGCGCAAAGACCGCTTTGATGTGTGTATCCTGCATACAATTCAACGGGATTACTTGGAGTACAACTCAACGATAAGGTGAGGTGCAACCTCATAGTCAATGTCTTCAATGGTAGGCATACGAACGATCTTAGCGGAAATCTGTTCTTTGTTCATGTCAAGCCAGAGAGGAGTAGTTCTGCCGCCGGCAGTCTCTGCCAGTTCTTTGAACTTTGCGCTGCTCTTGCTCTTGTCTCTCAGAGACACAACATCTCCAACCTTTACTCTGTAGGAAGGAATATCTACCTTTTTGCCGTTTACGAGGAAATGACCGTGAGTAGCAAGCTGTCTTGCTTCTCTTCTTGTCTGAGCCATGCCCATTCTGTAAACCACGCTGTCCAGTCTGGATTCAAGAACAGTGATCAGGTTGTTACCTGCCTGTCCTTCCATCTTGGAAGCGATCTCAAAATAATGATGGAAAGGCTTTTCCAGTACGCCGTAGATGAATTTCAGCTTCTGCTTTTCTTTCAGCTGCATACCGTATTCGGAAACCTTTCTTCTTGCGTTCGCATTAGGCTTTTTTCTGGATTCCTTAGAAATGCCAACTGCGCTGGGGCTGATGCCCAGATATCTGCATCTCTTCAGGATCGGATCTTTATTTACTGCCATTTTTCTGCACCTCCTGCAATTTATACACGTCTTCTCTTCGGAGGACGACAACCGTTGTGCGGAATGGGGGTCACGTCTTTGATCATGCTGACTTCAAGACCTGCGCTCTGCAAAGCACGGATCGCAGCCTCTCTGCCGGCACCGGGTCCTTTCACATAGACCTCAACGCTCTTCATACCGTGGTCGATCGCAGCCTTTGCGGCTGTTTCTGCTGCGGACTGTGCTGCAAACGGAGTAGACTTTCTGGAACCGCGGAAGCCAAGCTCACCTGCGCTTGCCCAGGAAATCGCATTTCCGTATACATCAGAAATCGTAACGATTGTATTATTGAATGTGGACTGAATGTGGGCAGCGCCCTTTTCGATGTTCTTGCGCTCACGACGTCTGCGGATGGTCGTCTTTTTTGCGCCCTTCTGAACTGCCATCAGTTAATTCCTCCCCTGATTATTTCTTCTTATTAGCCATGGTCTTTCTGGGGCCTTTTCTTGTACGAGCGTTTGTCTTGGAACGCTGACCTCTTACAGGAAGACCTTTGCGGTGACGAACGCCTCTGTAGCATCCGATCTCGATCAGTCTCTTGATATCGAAAGCGATATCACGTCTGAGGTCACCCTCAACACGGCAGTTATGGTCGATATATTCTCTCAGCTTTGAGATATCTTCCTCTGTCAGGTCTCTGACGCGGGTATCAGGGTTGATACCTGTTGCAGCGAGGATGTCGTTAGATGTCTTGCGGCCGATACCGAAGATATAAGTAAGGCCAATTTCAACTCTTTTATCTCTGGGTAAGTCTACACCTGAAATACGTGCCATTCTCTTAGCACCTCCATATTTGATATTGCGTCATTAACCCTGACGCTGCTTATGCTTCGGGTTTTCACAGATAACCATGATTTTGCCCTTGCGCTTGATAACCTTGCATTTTTCGCAGATTTTCTTTACTGAAGGTCTGACTTTCATTGTGTTATCATTCCTTTCGTTAAAAGCCTTTGTGGTTTATATTACTTACTGCGCCATGTGATGCGTCCCTTTGTCAGATCATAGGGAGACATTTCAAGCTTGACTTTATCGCCCGGAAGGATGCGGATAAAGTTCATTCTGAGCTTTCCCGAAATATGGGCAAGGATCACATGACCGTTTGGAAGCTCTACATTAAACTGTGCGTTTGGCAGAGCCTCTTTGACAACGCCTTCTACCTCAATTACATCCTGCTTTGACATTAGATAACCTCCTTAGATATTGTCGCTTTGCGCTGAAATTCAGCAAGCGTCCGACGAATCTCGCTGTCAGATCCAAGCATTTCCGCACTCAGTACGGTCTTGGTGGGGGCAAGGTGCCGCAGATTCTTTTTCTTTGGCTGTTTTATCGTGCGTTTGTCAGCGTCATACAATAATGCAGATGTCTTGTCGGCTGACAGCACCACATAAAACTTTCCGTTGTCCCGTCCCTGCTTGCTTCTGACGATCATACCTGTTACGAACTGCATAATTCACCTCAGTCCGGCAACGTTAATATTACCGGTCCCTTTGAGGTGATTGCGATCGTATGCTCAAAATGAGCCGAAAGCAGTCCGTCGGCGGTAACTGTTGTCCATTTGTCTTGAAGCACCCGAACTTTTTTGCTGCCCTGATTGATCATCGGCTCAATGGCGATGACCATTCCCGGCAGCAGCTTCACGCCTCTTCCGGGTGTTCCGTAATTGGGTACGCTGGGTTCTTCATGCAGCTTCGCACCTACTCCGTGGCCGACAAAATCTCTTACCACCGAGTAACTGCGTGCCTCGGCATAGCTTTGGACCGCATGACCGATGTCACCGATCCGATTGCCTGCAACAGCCTGTCCGATACCCTCAAACAATGCTTCTCTGGTCGCATCCATCAGCGCCTGCGCCTCTTTGGAAACATCTCCGCACGGAAACGTCCAGGCGTTGTCGCCGTGATAGCCGTTGAAACAAGCGCCCACGTCAATGCTGACGATATCGCCGTTTTTGAGGATCTGCTGTTTGCTTGGTATGCCGTGGATGACTACATTATTTACAGAAATACACGCGCTGGCAGGAAATCCGCCGTAACCGAGGAAGGAGGGGGTCGCCCCCATTCCCTCGATATACCTGCGAACAATGCTGTCAAGCTCCAGCGTTGAAACGCCCGGCTCGACGGCTTTCCCTGCGAGCTGCAATGCTCTCTGGGATATACGTCCCGCTTCACGCATCAAAGCGATCTCACGGGCAGTTTTCAGAATTACCATAGATCAAGCCTCAAGAGCCTTCAGGATCATAGCGGTGGTATCCTCGATCGTATCCTGACCCTCTACAACAGAGAGCTTGCCCTGAGCGGCATAGTAATCCTTCAGAGGCTCGGTTTCCTTGTGGTAGACCTCAAGGCGAGCATTTACTGTATCAGGATGGTCATCCTTGCGCTGAACAAGGGCGCCTGCGCACTTATCACATACGCCTTCTACCGCAGGCTTTTTGTATTCCATGTGGTAGCTTGCGCCGCACTTTTCGCAGACACGGCGTCCCGACATTCTCTTAACGATCGCTTCGTCCTTAACTTCGATATCGATTACCTTGTCAATGACGATGCCCATCTTGTCCAGAGCCTCGGCCTGAGGGATGGTTCTCGGGAAGCCGTCGAGGATGAAGCCGTTCTGACAGTCATCCTTAGCAAGACGCTCCTTGATGATGCCAATCACGACTTCATCGGGAACGAGTTGGCCTGCTTCCATAAAGCTCTTTGCTTTCAGTCCCATCTCTGTACCGCTTTTCAGCGCTTCACGAATAATATTTCCTGTAGAAATGGTGGGGATCTGCAGCTTGTCGCAGATCACTTCTGCCTGTGTACCTTTTCCTGCGCCGGGTGCGCCAAGTAAGATGATGTTCATAGTATATGCTCCTTTCACTCTGTAAGCTTAGTCAAGGAATCCCTTATAATGACGCATCATCATCTGAGATTCAATCTGTTTCATTGTTTCAAGGGCAACGCCGACAAGGATGATTACGGAGGTACCGCCCATCATCAGACCTCTCATGTTGGTGAGGTTTGAATAGATCAGCGGAACGATCGCAATAAATGCCAAAAACAGCGCGCCGATCAGTGTGATCTTGGAAAGAATCTTTGCAATGTAGTCTGTGGTCGGTTTACCCGGACGGATACCCTTGATGGTACCGTTGTTCTGACGGAGGTTGTTGCTCATCTCGATGGGGTTATACTGGATGGTAACATAGAAATAAGCAAAACCGATGATCAGCAGGAAGTAAAGACCGATATATACCCAGCCGCCCATCGTGAAGAGAGCGAAGAAACCCTTCCAGAAGTCGCTTGTCACATTTTCCTCACCGATGAAGAGGAGGATGGTGGACGGGATCGACAGAATGGAGCTGGCGAAGATGATCGGCATAACGCCCGACAGACCTACTTTGATCGGAAGATAAGTACTTTGACCGCCGTACATCTTCCTTCCGACAACACGCTTAGCGTACTGTACGGGAATACGGCGCTCGGCATCGTTCATAAATACGATAACCCAGATAATGACGAGGAACAGCAGTACAAAGACGATCGGGATGATGATCTTTGCTGTGTCGCCTGCAAGACCTGCCTGGAATGTTTCCCAAAGGGTACGCATGGTAACAGGGAGTCTTGCGATAATGCCGACGAAGAGGAGGATCGAGATACCGTTTCCAACGCCGTTCTGGTTGATCTGCTCACCGAGCCACATCATCAGAGCGGTACCTGCGGTGAATACCAGGATAATGGTAATGCAGGTAAAGACGCATTCAAAGTTCCATCCTCTGTACTCTACGATATGAGAACGATACAGCCAGATATAGTAAGCAGTACCCTGGATGATACCAAGCACGACGGTAACATATCTGGTAATGGTAGCGATCTTCTTTCTGCCTTCTGTACCCTCTTTTGTCAGACGCTCAAGAGCGGGAATGGCAACCGAGAGCAGCTGCATGATGATCGAAGAGTTGATGTACGGGGTTACGGACATTGCGAACAGGGTAGCGTTTGAAAACGCGCCGCCCGAGAACAGGTCGAAATACGCCAGCATACTTTCGCCGCTTGTCAGACCTGCTGTCAGTGATTTCAGAGCTGTTACATCCAGAAACGGCACCGGGATAACGGAACCGATTCTGAATACAAATACGATAAAGATCGTAAAGAGCATCTTCTTGCGAAGATCGGGGATCTTCCAGGCATTAGCGATTGTCTTGAACAACTCAAACCACCTCAGCCTTTCCTCCTGCAGATTCTATCTTCTGCTTTGCAGACGCAGAGAACGCTGCAACCTTTACGGTAAGATTTTTGGTAACAGTACCGTTGCCGAGAATTTTGATGCCGTCATAGGCTTCCTTGACGATACCCTTCTCGATGATCGCTTCTGTTGTTACAACAGCGCCATCCTCAAACGCATTCAGAGCGGAAACATTGACAGCAACGATCTTCTTAGCGAAGATGTTGTTAAAGCCTCTCTTCGGAATACGTCTCTGAAGCGGCATCTGACCGCCTTCAAAACCCGGACGGATGCTGCCGCCCGAACGAGCCTTCTGTCCCTTATGACCCTTGCCTGCGGTTTTGCCCCAGCCTGAGCCGTGACCTCTGCCGATTCTCTTGGAGGGTTTATTCTTCCGGGCAGGTGAAAGTTCGTGCAAATTCATATCTGTGCACCTCCTAACTTATGCTTCAGTTACCTCAACAAGGTGTTTGATGGTATTGATCTTGCCCTGTGTCTGTACATTGTCGGGCTGAACGGTTGTTTTGCCCGGCTTTGTCAGACCGAGTGAGTTGGCAGTGGCAATCTGGTTTTTCGGTCTTCCAATTAAGCTCTTTTTCAGAGTAATTTTAAGCTGTGCCATAGCTGCTACCTCCTGATCACAGAATTTCTTTCGCAGTCTTGCCTCTGATTGCAGCGACTTCATCCGCTGTTCTCAGGCTTTCAAGACCCGCGAGTGTTGCTCTTACAACGTTGCAGGGATTGTTGGAACGCAGAGCCTTTGTTCTGATATCCTTGATGCCGACAGCCTCGATGACCGCACGGACAGGACCGCCTGCGATAACGCCGGTACCGGGAGCAGCGGGCTTCATGAGCACCTTGCCTGCGCCGAACTCGCCCATTACCTCGTGAGGAATGGTAGTTCCCTTCAGAGCGATCTTCTTCAGATTCTTCTTAGCGTCCTCGATACCCTTGCGGATAGCGTCCGGAACTTCGCCTGCTTTGCCGATGCCGAAGCCTACGATGCCGTTGCCGTCACCGACGACTACGAGAGCAGCAAACTTAAAGATACGGCCGCCCTTTACTGTTTTAGAAACACGGTTGATCGCAACAACGTGCTCTTTCAAGTCCAATTTTGATCCGTCAATTATAGCCAAAGTTTTCTCCTCCTTCAATTAGAACTTGAGGCCGCCCTCACGAGCGCCTTCGGCCAGTTCCTTGACACGGCCGTGGAAAATGTAACCGCCTCTGTCGAATACGACGTCAGAAATGCCCTTATCGGCTGCTCTCTTAGCGATCAGTTCTCCAACCTTGCGAGCAGCTTCCTTGTTTCCGCCGTAAACATCAATTTCCTTATCCAAAGATGAAGCTGAGCAAAGAGTAACACCCTTCACATCATCGATAAGCTGTGCATAGATGTTGTTGGTGGAGCGAAAGACGTTCAAACGAGGACACTCGGCAGTTCCGCTGATCTTGCTGCGAACTCTCTTATGACGTTTAAGTCTTGCCTTATTTGTATCAGGCTTCTTAACCATAGCTTTTTCACTCCTTCATTACTTCTTACCCTTGCCGGCTTTACCTTCCTTGCGGCGGATAACTTCATTGACATACTTGATTCCCTTGCCCTTATACGGCTCAGGAGGACGTTTTTCTCTTACTTCTGCGGCAAACTGACCAACCTTCTGTTTGTCAATACCACGGATGATAATCTTGTTGGGTGTAGGAGCCTCGATGGTGATGTCATCGGTATCCTTGAAAGTTACCTGATGAGAATAGCCGAGGTTCATCACAAGCTCGTTGCCTTTCTTCTGTACACGGTAGCCGACGCCGTTGACTTCCAGTTCCTTAGCAAAGCCGTTTGTAACGCCTTCGACCATGTTGTGGATGTTGCTGCGTGTCAGACCGTGGAGTGAACGGTTGAGCTTGTCGTCGTTCGGACGGCTAACGAGGATCTCTGTGCCCTCTACTTTAACAGTCATGTTGGTGTGGAAAGGCTTTGTAAGCGTTCCCTTAGGACCCTTGACTGTGATAACACCTTCGCCGATGGTAACATCAACGCCGGCGGGAATATTTATGGGTTTTCTTCCAATTCGTGACATTTCAGCGCCCCCTTATTACCAAATGTATGCAAGAACTTCGCCGCCGACATTTTCCTTGCGCGCCTGACGGTCAGTCATAACGCCCTTAGAGGTAGAAATGATGGCAACGCCGAGTCCCTTCATGACCTTCGGCATATTTTCTACGTCACTGTAAATACGAAGACCGGGCTTGGAAACTCTCTTCAGACCTGTGATAACAGGTGTTTTGCCCTCGCCGTATTTCAGCGCAATCTTGATCATACCCTGCTTGTTGTCATCCACAACGGTAAAGCTCTTGATGTAGCCCTCGTCGAGAAGGATCTGAGTGATCGCCTTCTTGATGTTGGAAGCAGGAACTTCTACTGTATCATGTTTTGCAGTATTTGCGTTACGGATTCTGGTGAGCAAATCTGCAATAGCATCTGTAATCTGCATAATCGGTTTACCTCCTTTAGTAATGCCTTACCAGCTGGCTTTCTTTACACCCGGAATTTCGCCTTTGTAAGCAAGCTCTCTGAAGCAGATACGGCAAACACCATATTTACGGAGATAAGCGTGCGGCCTGCCACAGATCTTACATCTGTTGTATGCTCTGGTAGAGAACTTGGGTTCTCTCTGCTGTTTCACTTTCATTGATGTCTTGGCCACAATAATCCCTCCTTACCTGGAAAACGGTGCGCCCATGAGAGTCAGCAGCTCACGAGCCTCTTCGTCAGTTGTTGCCGTTGTTACAAAGCAAATGTCCATACCGCGAACCTTGTCGATCTTGTCGAAGTCGATCTCAGGGAAGATCAGCTGTTCCTTCAGACCCATGTTGTAGTTGCCTCTGCCGTCGAAGGAGTTCGGGTTGATGCCTCTGAAGTCACGTACTCTGGGGAGAGCAACGTTAAAGAGTCTGTCCATGAACTCGAACATCTTGTCGCCGCGCAGCGTCACTTTCACGCCGTTGGGCATACCTTCTCTGAGCTTGAAGTTTGCAACGGACTTCTTAGCGCGGCAAACAACAGGCTTCTGACCTGTGATCTTTGAAAGATCGCTGCTGATGGCTTCGATCGCCTTGGAATTTTCCTTTGCTTCACCGGCACCAACGTTGATCACGATTTTTTCCAGCTTCGGAATCTGCATAACGCTCTTGTAAGAAAACTTCTTCATAAGAGCAGGAGCAGCTTCTTTGACATAGAGTTCTTTCAGTCTTGTCATGTGTTCCTACCTCCTTAAAGCGCTTCGCCGCATTTCTTACAAATGCGTTCTTTGGTGCCGTCCTCGAGGATCCTGTGACCGACTCTGGTGGGCTTGTTGCAGCGGGGGCAAACCACCTGTACCTTGCAGGCATACATTGCGCCTTCTGCCTCTACGATACCGCCCTGGTCACCCATCTTGCGAGGCTTTACATGTTTTGAAACGAGGTTCACCTTTTCGATGATGACCTTGCCTTCTTTGGGGCTGACAGCAAGAACCTTGCCGGTCTTGCCCTTTTCGGTGCCGCTCAGAACGACTACCTTGTCGCCTGTTTTAACATGAAGTTTGTTACTCATATCTATCACTGCACCTCCAAATCAAAGTACTTCGGGAGCAAGGGACAAAATCTTCATATAATCCTTATCACGAAGCTCTCTTGCTACCGGGCCAAATATACGGGTTCCTCTGGGGTTTTTGTCGTCCTTGATGATAACGGCTGCGTTTTCATCGAAACGGATGTATGTGCCGTCTTCTCTGCGGACGCCCTTTGCGGAACGAACGATAACTGCCTTAACTACGTCGCCTTTTTTAACAACGCCGCCGGGTGCTGCTTTTTTAACGGAAGCTACCACAACGTCGCCAATATTTGCGTACCTCCTGCCTGTGCCACCAAGAACACGGATGCACATAAGCTCCTTAGCTCCGGTGTTGTCGGCTACTTTGAGGTAGGTCTGCTGCTGTATCACAGTGCTTTCCTCCTTTTTTACAAAAGACTAATTATTTTGCTTTCTCGATGATCTCAACCAGACGCCATCTCTTATCCTTGGAAAGAGGACGGGTCTCCATAATACGTACTCTGTCGCCAACGCCGCACTCGTTGTTTTCGTCATGCACCTTGAACTTGATGGTACGCTTGATGATCTTATTGTAAAGCGGGTGCTTTACACTGTTTTCAATGGCTACAACGATGGTTTTGTCCATCTTGTCGCTCACTACCTTGCCGACCTCGGTCTTTCTCAGATTTCTTTCACTCACAGTGTATTTCCTCCTTCCCCTTATGCCTCAGCCTTTTCCGAAAGCTCGTTCTGACGGATAACTGTCTGTACTCTTGCGATGTCTTTCTTTACTGCTGATATACGCATCGGGTTATCGAGCTGATTGATGGCAAGCTGAAAGCGAAGGTTGAAAAGCTCTTCCTTGAGGTCCTGAAGCTTTGTAGTAAGCTCAGCCGATGTCATTTCTCTGAGTTCTGAAGTCTTCATTATGCGTCAGCCTCCGTTTCTTCCTTAGTTACGAACTTTGTCTTGAGGGGCAGCTTGTTAGCAGCCAGACGAAGTGCTTCTCTTGCGGTCGCCTCGGGAACACCTGCCAGCTCGAACATAACCTTGCCGGGCTTTACCACTGCGACCCAGAACTCAGGGGAACCTTTACCGGAACCCATGCGGACTTCTGCAGGCTTCTTTGTGACAGGCTTGTCGGGGAATACCTTGATCCATACTTTACCGAATCTTTTGCAGTAACGTGTCATAGCGATACGGGCTGCTTCGATCTGGTTTGCGGTGATCCAGCCGGGCTCGAGTGCCTGAATGCCATACTCACCGTAAGTAACCTTGTTGCCGCGCAGCGCTTTACCGGTCATACGGCCTCTGTGCACTCTGCGGTACTTTACTCTTTTAGGCATTAACATTATTTGTTGCCTCCTTCCTTGCGAGGCTTGCGGTTATCATTGAGAACTTCGCCCTTATACAGCCATACCTTTACGCCGATGATGCCGTAGGTGGTTGCTGCCTCTGCGAAGCCGTAGTCGATATCTGCTCTCAGTGTCTGCAGCGGGATAGTACCCTCATGATACTGTTCCGCTCTTGCGATCTCAGCACCGCCGAGACGTCCTGCGCACTGGATCTTGATACCCTTTGCATTTGCCTTCATCGCGCGTCCGATAGACTGTTTCATCGCACGGCGGAAAGAAATTCTCTTTTCGAGCTGCTGTGCAACGCTTTCTGCGATGAGCTGCGCATCGATATCGGGGTTTTTGACCTCTACGATATTGATAGCGACAGGCTTGCCCAGCATTTTTTCACACTGCAGTCTGAGCTTTTCGATCTCAGCGCCGCCCTTGCCGATGACCATACCGGGCTTTGCGCAGTGGATATGGATTCTAACTCTGGAAGCGTCTCTTTCGATCTCGATCTTCGGAACGCCTGCTGCATTGAGTTGTTTTTTCAGAGTCTTACGGAGGTTGTAGTCCTCAACGAGAGTATCGCCGAAGTCTTTGTCGCTTACAAACCAACGTGAGTCCCAATTTTTAATTACGCCGACACGGAGACCGTGCGGATTAACTTTCTGGCCCATTAGTTTACCTCCTCACCGATCATTCTTTCTCTTTGAGTACCAGAGTAATGTGTGATGTTTTCTTGTCGATTCTGTATGCACGGCCCTGGGCTCTCGGACGGATTCTCTTGAGGATAGGACCCTGACCTACGAAGCACTCTGCTACGTAGAGTTTGTTAACATCCATATTGTGATTGTTCTCAGCATTAGCCATTGCTGACTTGAGGAGCTTTTCAAGATCCTCACAAGCAGCCTTCGGGGTGTGCTTGAGAACTGCCATTGCATAATCGCAAGGCTTGTTGCGGATCAGATCAAGAACGATCTGAACCTTTCTTGGAGAAATACGGGCGTATTTAAGCTCTGCCCTTGCTTCCATGTTCATACACTCCTTTCAGGCTTATTTCGATGTTTTGGAACCGGCATGACCCTTGAAGGTTCTGGTGGGAGCAAACTCACCGAGCTTATGCCCGACCATATCTTCTGTAACATATACCGGAACATGCTTGCGGCCGTCATGAACCGCAAATGTATGACCTACAAACTCGGGATAGATGGTAGAAGATCTGCTCCAGGTCTTGAGGATCTTCTTTTCGCCGAGCTCGTTCATCTGCTGAACCCTTTTAAGCAGCACAGGCTGCACATAAGGACCCTTTTTAACGCTTCTGCTCATTTTATAAAGCTCCTTTCTGTGCCCTATTATTTACCGTTTCTGCGTCTTACGATCAGTCTGTCAGAACGTGTGTTCTTTCTGGTCTTGTAACCAAGAGCAGGCTTGCCCCAAGGAGTAACAGGTCCGGGACGTCCGACAGGGGATTTACCCTCACCACCGCCGTGGGGATGGTCGTTCGGGTTCATAACAGAACCTCTGACAGTCGGTCTCCAGCCCATATTGCGTTTACGGCCTGCCTTACCGATCTTGACATTTTCGTGGTCGATGTTGCTGACCTGACCGATGGTAGCCATGCAGTTTTCAGGTACGTTTCTCAGCTCGCCTGAAGGAAGTCTGAGCAGTGCAAGACCGTTTTCCTTAGCCATGAGCTGTGCCATGTTGCCGGCGCTTCTTGCAAGCTGAGCGCCCTTGCCGGGATACAGCTCAACGTTGTGTACGAAGGTACCAACGGGGATGTTTGCCAGCGGAAGTGCGTTGCCGGGCTTGATGTCAGCGTTCGGACCGCTGACGACTTTATAGCCGATTTTCAGACCGACAGGAGCAATGATGTAGCTCTTTTCACCGTCTGTATACTCGATCAAAGCGATATGAGCCGAACGGTTCGGGTCATACTCCAGTGATTTTACAGTGGCTTCTACATCAAACTTACGGCGCTTGAAGTCGATGATTCTGTACTTGTTGCGGTTGCCGCCGCCTCTGTGACGAACGGTGATGCGGCCATAGCTGTTACGGCCGGATTTTTTGTTGAGCGGAGCAAGAAGGCTCTTCTCAGGCTCAACCTTTGACAAAACCGAATAATCCGTGACCGACATATTTCTTCTTGCCGGGCTGGTCGGTTTATAATTCTTGATTGCCATTTGTTTCACTCTCCTCATGATGGCTTTGCGGAGTTTTTACTCCATTCCTTCTGCCTGCTTTTTATTGCAGGTTCATACCAAAATGTACCCTGCCGTTTTTCTTATAAAGTACGGCTTTTGGGGGGGGCAGTGTGTTCATCTGTTTTAACAGCTTCACCCTGCGTTTTGGTATTACATCATGCCGTCAAAAAATTCGATGGTCTTGCTGTCCTCTTTCAGAGTTACATAAGCCTTTTTCCAGGAAGGGGTATAACCCTGGAATCTGCCCTGGCGGCGCATACGGCCTCTGACGTTGACAGTGTTTACCTTCTGTACTTTCACGCCGAAGATCTCTTCGACCGCCTGAGCGATCTGGACCTTGGTGGCTTTCTTGTCTACCTTGAAGGTATATTTTTTATCTGTTGCTACGCCTGCCATGCTCTTTTCGGTGATGATAGGCATAATGATGATGTCACGAGCTGTCATGCGTATACCTCCTCAATCTTGCTGATCGCATCCTTTACGATAACGAGCTTATCAGCGTTCATGATGTCATATACATTCAGTGTGTTTACCAAAGCGGTCTTTACACCGGGAATGTTTCTTGCGGAGCCGATCACCTTTGCATTGACCTCCGGCAGAACGATGAGAGCCTTTCTCTCAGAGCCGATCGCCTTGAGCATTGCTGCGATGGTCTTTGTCTTGTACTCGTCCATTGTCAGGCTGTCGAGTACGATGATCTGGTTGTCGCTCAGCTTTGCGGAGAAAGCAGACTTCATAGCGAGTCTTCTTACCTTCTTGTTGACGGTAAAGCGGTAGCTTCTCGGCTTCGGAGCAAATACAACGCCGCCGTGTGTCCACTGGGGAGCACGTGTGGAGCCCTGTCTTGCGTGACCTGTGCCCTTCTGCTTCCAAGGCTTTCTGCCGCCGCCTCTTACCTCTGCACGGGTAAGGGCAGACTGTGTGCCCTGACGGTTATTGGCAAGATAGTTGACAACCATCTGGTGCATAACCTCTGTATTGGGCTCAATAGCGAAAATGGCGTCTGCAAGCTCGGTCGTTCCGACCTTGTTGCCGGCCATATCGAGAACGTCTATATTAGCCACTTGAAATTCCTCCTTCCCTTATGCCTTAACGCTGTCACGGAGAACCACGATGCCGCCGTTCGGTCCGGGAACCGCACCCTTTACAGCGATCAGATTATTCTCTGCGTCAACCTTAACTACAGTCAGGTTCTGTACTGTCACTCTCTCAGCGCCCAGATGACCTGCCATCTTCTTGCCCTTCCATACTCTTGAAGGAGTTGAGCAGGCGCCCATTGAGCCGCCGTGACGTGCCACAGGACCCGAACCGTGAGTTTCTTTCAGACGGTGGAAGTTCCAGCGCTTGATAACGCCGGCATATCCCTTACCTTTGCTCTTGCCTGTTACGTCGATCTTGTCGCCCTCAGCAAAAGCGTCAGCCTTGATGATATCGCCGACTTTGTAAGAATCGAGATTTTCAACTCTGAATTCACGAAGTGTACGCTTCGGAGCTACGTCAGCCTTCTTGAAGTGACCGAGCAGAGGCTTTGTGATGTTGACCGGATCGTTCTTGAACTTTTCGGAACGCACTCTCTTGCCTTTGCCGCTGCCGTTCTGGATCTTCAGCTTGATATCGCCGAAACCGAGCTGTACAGCTTCATAGCCGTCGTTTTCAACTGTCTTGATCTGAGATACCACACAGGGACCTGCTTCGATGACAGTCACAGGGAGAACGGCGCCCTTTGCGTCGAAGATCTGTGTCATACCGATCTTCTTGCCGATGATTGCTTTCTGCATTTGTTTTTCCTCCTTGATAGGTTATTGGTCGGCGTTTCACCGACATGACCCCAACTGCTTGTTGGTTGACGATCAGAGTTTGATCTCGATCTCAACACCGGCAGGGAGCTCGAGTCCTGTCAGAGCTTCAACGGTTTTGTTGGAAGGTCTGAGGATATCGATCAGTCTTTTGTGGGTTCTTGTCTCGAACTGCTCACGGCTGTCCTTATACTTGTGAACCGCACGAAGGATGGTCACGACCTGCTTTTCGGTCGGAAGCGGCACAGGACCGGAAACTCTTGCCCCTGTACGCTTTGCTGTTGCTACGATCTTCTCGGCGGACTGATCCACCAGCTGATGATCGTATCCCTTGATTCTTATCCTTATTTTTTCCTTGACTGCCACGTTCATCGCCTCCTTATTGTAGTTGGCGGGCGTTCTCTCAATTCCTTTACACCCTTCCGGGTGTTTCTTGCAACTCTTCTAAAAAACCGGCAGAACATACTTCTACCGGGTCAAGGTTTCGAGAAAATCAGAGCATACTGCGGCTTTTTCCTGCAACTCTTAGAAAAAAGTCGTCTCGCTCACAAAAATATTCTTTCGCCCGGTTTAAAATCGGACATACTCCACGGAAAAACCGGCATTTTTGCCGCAACCTCCCGCTTCATCGCATATCTGTCGC
>Ga0326507_1000020_pt1 | contig 15305 bp, 30 predicted proteins | sample 0_2496_0518_FD_203648 | JGI IMG/M metagenome (GOLD analysis project Ga0326507, IMG submission 203648) | Metatranscriptome of bovine rumen microbial communities from UC Davis, California, United States - 0_2496_0518 (Metagenome... | ecosystem: Host-associated > Mammals > Digestive system >...
ACCGTCTGTCCATACCTCCATCGTGAGCTTGTCATAGTCGGTGACCTGTCCGAGACGTGTATTCTCCACGGTATAGTTCACCTTTAAAACAGGAGTATAAATGCTGTCTACGGCAATTACATCGAGCGGCATTTCCGGTGTCTGCTGCTTGTTGCGCTCGGCAGAAACATAACCTCTGCCCTTGTCGATTGTAATCTCCATATGAAGCTTTGCGTCTTTGCCCAGAGTTGCGATATGCATTTCGGGGTGCAGAATTGTCACTTCAGAATCGGCTTCAATATCGCCGGCTGTGACTTCGCATTCGCCCTCGGCATCAATCAGGAGTGTCTTAGGGCCGTCACCGTAAAGTTTTGCAGTGAGTCCCTTCAGGCTCAGGATAATTTCCGTGACATCTTCCTTCACACCCGGAATAGTAGAAAGCTCATGATGCACACCGTCAATCTTGACAAAATTGACTGCCACACCGGGAATAGAAGAGAGGAGCACGCGTCTGAGACTGTTGCCAAGGGTTGTTCCGTAGCCCCGTTCCAGCGGGGAGAGAACGAACTTGCCATATTTTCCGTCAGGTCTTAAATCTTCGGGAATGATTTCCGGCTTTTCAATTTTTTCAAGCATATAAACCCTCCTATTTCGTAATTACTTGTATTTGTGAATCGTGAAGCGTCCGCAAGCAATTACGTATTACTTGGAGTACAGCTCGACAATCAGGTGTGTTTCTGCTTCGTAGTCAATATCGGACGGATTCGGCAGTCTGTTGATTTTCGCAGAGAATTTATCATTGCTGACTTCCAGCCACAGCGGAACGGTTCTGCCCTGTGTTTTTTCCAGAATGCCGACAGTCTGTTCACTGCCTTTGAACAGGGCACTGCTTCTGCTGTTTTCGCTCAGTGCAACTTCATCGCCGACAGCAACACGATAAGAGGGAATATCCACTCTCTGGCCGTTAACTGTAAAATGGCCGTGTGTTACCAGTTCTCTTGCCTCACGTCTGGTAGAAGCAAGTCCCATGCGGAATGCAACGTTATCCAGTCTGGATTCCAGAATTGTGATCAGATTATCACCGGCCTTGCCTTCCATTTTTTCAGCGAGTTCAAAATAATGACGGAACGGCTTTTCCATTACGCCATAGATAAACTTGAGCTTCTGTTTTTCTTTCAGCTGAGTGCCGTATTCAGAAACTTTGCGGCGGCTGTTGGCGTTCGGATTACGATTAGATTTCTTGTCAATCCCCATAACTGTGGGGCTGATGCCTAAGTATCTGCATCTTTTCAGAATCGGGTCTTTATTTACTGCCATGTATCATAACCTCCTATCAGACACGTCTTCTCTTGGGCGGGCGGCAGCCGTTATGCGGAATCGGAGTAACGTCTTTGATCATACGCACTTCGAGGCCGACTGTCTGTAATGCACGGATAGCAGCTTCACGGCCGCTGCCGGGGCCTTTGACGTAAACTTCCACAGTTTTCAGACCATGTTCCATAGCTGCTTTGGCAGCAGTTTCAGCAGCAGTCTGTGCTGCGAACGGAGTAGATTTTCTTGAACCACGGAAGCCCAGACCGCCTGCACTTGCCCATGAAATAGCATTGCCCTGCGTATCTGTGATTGTCACGATTGTATTATTAAAAGTAGACTGGATATGCACAGCACCGCTTTCGATATTCTTGCGTTCTCTGCGGCGGCGTACAGCAGTTACTTTTTTACCCTTCTGTTGTGCCAAAAGAATTCACCTTCCTTACTTCTTCTTGTTAGCAATCGTCTTAACCGGACCCTTGCGGGTTCTTGCATTTGTCTTGGTACGCTGGCCTCTTACCGGCAGGCCTTTTCTGTGGCGCACGCCTCTGTAGCAGCCGATTTCGATCAGTCTCTTGATATTCAGAGCGACTTCACGGCGCAGGTCGCCTTCTACGGTTACATTTGCATCGATATAATCACGCAGTTTTGCCACATCTTTTTCAGTCAGATCTTTTACTCTGGTATCCGGATTGATACCGGTAGCAACTAAAATCTTATCAGCAGTCGGACGGCCGATGCCGTAAATATAAGTCAGGCCGATTTCGACTCTCTTTTCCTTGGGCAGGTCAACACCTGAAATTCTTGCCATATTCTGAATTCACCTCCAATGCTGTCAGATTAGCCCTGACGCTGTTTGTGCTTGGGATTTTCACAGATTACCATGACTTTTCCCTTGCGTTTGATGACCTTGCATTTTTCGCAGATCGGTTTTACCGAAGGTCTTACTTTCATTGAAAATACCTCCTTGTTGTAGAGAAACAAGTATAACAAACGATTTCCGGACAGATTACTTGGCGCGCCATGTAATCCGGCCTTTGGTCAGATCGTAAGGGGACATTTCAATCTTGACTTTGTCACCCGGAACGATACGGATGTAATTCATCCTGAGTTTTCCTGACACATGTGCGAGAATGACATGCTTGTTCGGGAGTTCTACGCGGAAATTGGCATTTGGCAGAGCTTCCAGCACAACACCCTCTACTTCAATCAAATCTTCTTTCGACAAATTTATTTCCCTCCTTCAGCAGACGCAGTTTTTGGCGGAGTGCCTTATCCGTCATGCCGTCCGGATTCCAGCAGATCTGAGTCGGGCGGACATGTTTGGGATTCTTGCGTTTGGGTTTCCGGATTGTCCGGTGTCTGCCATCGGCAAGAAAGACAGAATTCTGATCTGTTTTTATAATCAGATAAAAGCCGCCTTTTTCCTTGCCTGCACAGGCCTGAACAATCATTCCGACATGCAGCAGCATTACAGTTCCGGTTCTGTAAGAATTACAGGGCCGTCCTGTGTGATGGCGATTGCATGTTCAAAATGTGCGGAGAGACTGCCGCTTTTTGTACGGACTGTCCAGCCGTCTCTGCATACACGGATTGCATCGCCTTTTACATTGATCATAGGCTCGATGCAGATGCACATGCCTGCCTGAAGACGAATACCTTTTCTGCCGGCCTGTACATAATTGGGAACTTCGGGGGATTCATGCAGATCTCTGCCGATGCCGTGACCGCAGTATTCACGGACAATGCCATAGCCTCTTGAAGCACAGTAGCGTTCTACCGCACCGGAAACTTCATAGAGTCTTGCACCGACAACAGCCGCTTTGATGCCCTCATAGAGAGAAGCATTTGTCACATCCAGCAAATCTTGTGCTTCCTGAGAAATCTTGCCTACCGGAAAAGTATAACAAGTATCACCATGGAAGCCATTGATATACGCACCGACATCAATGCTGACAATATCGCCGGATTTAATTTTCCGTGACCCCGGAATACCGTGAATTACTTCTTCATTGACAGAAACACATGCACTGCCGGGGAAACCGCCGTATCCTAAGAAAGACGGTACGGCCCCCTGACCGACAATATAATCATGTACGATCTTATCAATTTCTTTAGTAGTCATTCCTGGTTCGAGTGCACGGCCTGCAACATGGCAGGCAGTACCGGCAATTCTGCCGGCAATACGCATTTTTTCTAAATCTGTCTTAGATTTAATTGTAATACTCATCAGATTTCAGCCCCCACTGCTTTGAGTGTCAGCTTTTTGGTATCAGCAACTTCTTCCTGTCCGATGACAGTTTCAAGTTTTCCCTGCTTTTCATAATATGCTTTAATGGGTTCTGTCTGTTCATGATAAGTTGCAAGACGGGAGATTACAGTTTCAGGCTGATCATCTTTGCGAATCACAGTCTTTGCGCCGCACTTATCGCACACGCCTTCTGTTTTGGAAGGCTTATACTGAACATGATACGATGCTCCGCAGCCTTCGCAGACTCTTCTGCCGGAAACTCTTTCTTTAATCGTTTCATCCGGAACGTAGATTTCCACAACTTTGTCGATCCGGACGCCCATTTTATCAAGAGCCTCGGCCTGCGGAACGGTTCTCGGGAAACCATCTAAAATAAAGCCGTTTTTCGCATCATCCTGAGCAATACGATCTTTCAGGATACCAATTACAATATCATCAGAAACGAGGCCGCCTGCCTCCATGACAGCTTTTGCCTTGAGGCCGTATTCTGTGCCGTTTTTCACCGCTTCTCTGAGCATATTGCCCGTAGAAATCTGGGGAATATTGAGAGCTTCAGAAATTGCCTCTGCCTGTGTACCCTTACCAGCACCGGGTGCACCGAGTAAAATCAAATTCATATACATGCCTCCTTTATCCTAAGAAACCCTTATGATGACGCATCATCAGCTGGGATTCCAGAGTTCTTGCAGTTTCCAGAGCTACGCTGACTACGATCAAAATCGAAGTGCCGCCCATGGAAATCGAATGGAAATTGCCGTCAATCCATCCCATAGCGATCGGCAGAATGGCAACGAATCCCAGAAATACTGCACCTACAAGTGTGATTTTAGAAAGCACTCTCTGGATATAATCCGAAGTCGGCTTACCGGGGCGAATTCCCGGAATACCGCCGTTGCTCTGACGGAGATTATTGGCAATTGTAATTGGGTCATACTGCATTGCGACATAGAAATAATTAAATGCAATAATTAAAACCAGATACAGCACTGCATAGCCCCAGCTTGTTGTTTTGAAAAATTCAATAAAATGATAATAAAATTTCTGTCCGCCGGTAGCAGTCTCCAGCTGAGAAGCATCAATCGGCTTGACGAACAGGCTGATTGTACTCGGCAGAGACATGAAAGACATTGCAAAGATGATCGGCATAACACCGCTCATGCAGATTTTTACAGGAATATGAGTATTCTGGCCGCCGTACTGTTTTCTTCCGACAACACGCTTTGCATACTGAATCGGGATTCTGCGTTCTGCTTCGTTGAAAAATACGATCAGGACGATCATTGCCACGAAGCCCAGTAAAATTACAATATCCCAGAAGAAATACTTGGCTTTGTCCATCTGGAACAATGCCCAGAGCGTGCCCAGATCAGTAGGAAATCTTGCTACGATACCAGCAAATAACAAAATTGAAATGCCATTGCCGATGCCTTTGTCATTGATTCTGTTGCCCATCCAGACAACAAAACTTGCTCCTGCGGTAAAGCAGGCAATAATTACAATCGCAGCAAACCAGCCGTATGCACCGGATGTATACTGCACAGCATGTGCACTGTTCCGGAGCGTGAGATAATACGCAACAGACATGAAAATTGCCAGTACCAGTGCAACATAAGCCGTAATCTTGTTCAGTACCTTCCGGCCCTCCTCGCCTTCCTCCTGCAAGCGTTCAAGCGGAGGAAGTGCATAGGTCAGAAGCTGTATAATAATAGACGAGTTGATATATGGGGTAATCGACAGTGAAAACACAGTCGCTTTAGAAAGCTGACCACCGGTCAGAATATTCAGATATTCCAGAAAATTGCCATCCGTGGCATTGGAGCTCATCCATTCCTGCACTGCCGCAAGCGACAGAAACGGAACGGTGACTGCTCCGCCGATACGGAAAATAATAATCATAATGAGTGTATAGATAAACTTTTTACGAATCTCCGGTACACTCCAGGCATTTTTCAGTGTCTGAAACAATTCAGATCACCTCGGCTTTCCCGCCTGCCTTTTCAATCTTTTCAGACGCAGATTTTGTGAACTTTGCTGCCTTGACTGTCAGCTTCACATTCAGTTCTCCGTCACCCAGAATTTTTACGCCGTCGCAAACTTTCTTCACCAGACCGCTGGCGCAAAGCAGTTCTGTATCAACGACAGTACCCTCTGTGAACTTGTTCAGGTCACCGACATTGACAGTTGCATAAGTTTTTGCAAAAATATTATTAAATCCTCTCTTCGGGATTCTTCTTGCAAGCGGCATCTGGCCGCCTTCAAATCCGATTCTGACACCGCCGCCGGAACGGGCTTTCTGGCCTTTATGTCCCTTGCCTGCGGTTTTGCCGTTGCCGGAACCGTGACCACGGCCGACACGCTTTACGGGCTTATTGGAATCCGGAGCCGGTACGAGTTCATGAATTTGCATAGTGCTGCTCCTTTCCGCTTACGCTTCTTCTACCTGAATCAGGTGAATGATCTTGTGAATCTTGCCTGCTGTGCAGGGATTATCGGGCTGTGTGGTCACATCGCCGATTTTTTTCAGACCCAGTGCCTTTGCAGTAGCAATCTGATCTTTCTTGCAGCCGATGAGGCTTTTTACGAGTGTGATCTTCTTCATAAATCCGCCCCTCCTTAGCCTAAGATTTCCTTAACAGTCTTGCCGCGCTTTGCAGCAACTTCTTCTGCTGTAGTGCAGCCTGTCAGGCCTGCGATAGTTGCTCTGACTACGTTGCAGGGATTGTTGGAACGCAGAGATTTGGTTCTGATGTCCTTGATGCCTGCTACTTCAATGACAGCACGGACAGGGCCGCCTGCGATTACACCAGTACCGGGAGCAGCCGGACGCATCAGAACTTCGCCTGCACCGAACTTGCCGACAATTTCGTGCGGAATGGTAGTACCTTTCAGCGGAACTTTTACCATATTTTTCTTAGCATCTTCAATGCCCTTGCGGATAGCATCCGGAACTTCGCTGGATTTGCCCATGCCGAAGCCGACTGTACCATTGCCGTCACCGACAACTACAAGAGCAGAGAACTTCATAATACGTCCGCCCTTTACGGTTTTGGATACTCTGTTGATGTGTACAACTTTTTCCAGATATTCTGTATCCTTTGCCTCAAAATTAGCCAATCGTGTTCCCTCCTCTTGATTAGAAATTCAGACCGTTTTCACGGGCAGCTTCTGCCAGAGCCTGTACTCTGCCATGATAGAGATAGCCGCCTCTGTCGAATACAACGTCTTTGATGCCCTTGTCAGCGGCAGCCTTTGCCACCAGTTCGCCGACTTTCTTTGCACCTTCGATATTGCCGCCGTTTTCGCCGAAATCTTTTGTCAGACTGGATGCACTTGCGAGTGTTACGCCGTTTACATCATCAATAATCTGTGCATAGATATGTTTTGCACTGCGGAATACACACAGACGCGGAACTTCAGGAGTTCCGGAAATTTTGTTGCGGACACGAGCGTGTCTCTTGAGACGAGCTTTATTGCTGTCAGCCTTTTTAATCATAGCCGTTTACTCCTTTCTGCTTACTTCTTGCCCTTACCGGCCTTGCCTTCCTTGCGGATAATGCGTTCGCCGAGGTAATGGATGCCCTTGCCCTTATAGGGTTCCGGCAGTCTCTTTTCACGGACTTCGGCAGCGAACTGGCCGACTTTCTGCTTGTCAATTCCCTTGATGATAATCTGATTCGGCTGCGGAACTTCGATAGAAATTTCGTCTGTTTCCGGAACGATTACCTGATGGGAGAAGCCCAGATTCATGACCAGATTTTTGCCCTGCTTTGCGGCACGGTAGCCGACACCGTCAATTTCCAGAGTCTTGCTGTAGCCGTTGACAACGCCTTCGATCATATTATGAATCAGAGTTCTTGTCAGACCGTGCAGGCTTCTGTGTTTTTTATCATCAGACGGTCTTGTGACAGAGATCACGCCGTCATTTAATTCAATACCCAGTTCTTTGCTGAACTGCTGGGTCAATTCGCCTTTCGGACCTTTTACTGTTACCAGATTATCTGCGATCTTCACATCTACACCGGCAGGAACAGTAATCGGCATTCTGCCAATTCTTGACATAATAACTTCCTCCTTACCAGATGTATGCGAGGACTTCGCCGCCGACATTCAGTGCTCTTGCCTTCTTGTCAGTCATGATGCCCTTGGATGTGGATACGATTGCGATGCCTAAGCCCTTGCGAACTTTGGGCATATCTTCACAGCTTGAGTAAATACGCAGACCCGGCTTGGAAACCCTGCGCAGACCGGAGATTACCGGAGTTCTGTCCTCTGTATATTTCAGAGTCACTCTGATAACGCCCTGTTTGCCGTCGTCCACAATCTGAAAGCTCTTGATATAACCCTCATCTGCGAGAATCTGTGTGATAGCTTTCTTCACATTGGACGCAGGAATGTCAACCGTGGCGTGCTTTGCAGTGCTTGCATTACGGATTCTTGTAAGCAAATCTGCGATAGTATCTGAAATTTGCATGCCTATGAGACCTCCTTCTTAAAATTACCAGCTTGCCTTTTTCACACCGGGGATCTGACCGTCATTTGCCAGTTCTCTGAAGCAGATACGGCAGATACCGTATTTTCTCAGATATGCATGAGGTCTGCCGCAGATTTTGCATCTGGTGTAAGCTCTGGTAGAGTACTTCGGTGTTCTCTGCTGCTTGTTAATCATTGCTTTTTTAGCCATTTGATTTCCCTCCCTCAGTCAGCGAACGGTGCGCCTAAGAGCTTCAGCAGCTCTTTTGCTTCTTCGTCGGTCTGTGCGGTTGTGATGAAATTGATGTCCATACCGCGTACTTTGTCAATTTTATCATATTCGATCTCGGGGAAAATCAGCTGTTCTTTGATACCGGTAGAGTAATTGCCTCTGCCGTCAAAGGAATTGCCGTTGATGCCGCGGAAGTCACGTACACGAGGGAAAGCTACGTTGAACAGCTTGTCAACGAAATCATACATTCTTTCGCCTCTCAGAGTAACTTTTACACCAATGGGCATACCTTCACGCAGTTTAAAATTTGCAACAGATTTTTTTGCACGGCATACAACCGGCTTCTGGCCTGTGATTGCTGCAAGGTCATTCATGATAGCATCAATGACTTTGGAATTTTCCTTTGCCTCACCTGCACCGACATTGATGACAACTTTATCCAGCTTCGGAATTTGCATAGTGCTCTTGTAGCCGAATTTCTGCATCAGAGCGGGCGCAATGGTGCTGACATATTGTTCTTTTAATCTTGCCATTTGCGTTTCTCCTTTATTCGAAAGACTTGCCGCACTTCTTGCACTGGCGGAGCTTTTTGCCGTCCTCAACGACATGGCCTACTCTGGTAGGCTTGCCGCACTTGGGGCAGACGAGCTGTACTTTAGAAGCATAGATCGGGGCTTCTGCTCTGACGATATTGCCGGACTGTCCCATAGCAGTAGGTTTCAGATGCTTGGTTACCATGTTGATATTTTCCACGATAACTTTGCCTTCCTTGGGGCTTACTTCGACAATCTTGGAAGTCAGGCGGCCTTCATCTTTCTTGTCCGGATTCTTATATTTGTAATCATCTGCACCGGTGCGCAGAATAACAGTATCGCCTTTTTTTACATGAAGCTTTGTACTCATTTTCTGCACCTCCTTACAGAACTTCGGGAGCGAGAGACAGAATCTTCATGTAATCCTTTTCACGAAGCTCTCTTGCTACCGGCCCGAAGATACGGGTACCTCTGGGGTTTTTGTCTTCTCTGATAATAACAGCAGCATTTTCATCAAAACGAATATACGTACCGTCTTCTCTTCTCAGACCCTTAGCGGAACGAACGATCACGGCCTTGACCACATCGCCTTTTTTTACCACACCGCCGGGTGTTGCTTTCTTAACGGATGCTACGACAACATCACCGATATTGGCATATCTTCTGCGTGTACCGCCTAAAACTCTGATACACATCAGTTCTTTTGCACCGGTGTTGTCTGCAACCTTCAGATAAGTCTGCATCTGAATCATGGATGCTTCCTCCTCTCAGTATTGCTTGATTACTTAGCCTTTTCGATGATGTTGACTACACGCCATCTCTTGTCTTTGGAGAGCGGACGTGTTTCCATAACAGATACGCGGTCGCCGATTTTGCACTCGTTGTTTTCATCATGTGCCTTGAGCTTTACAGTTCTCTTGATGATTTTCTTATATAACGGATGCTTTACGTTATCGACAATAGCAACAACGACAGTTTTATTCATCTTGTCGCTGACAACGAGACCGGTTCTGGTTTTTCTCAGATTTCTTTCTGCCACAGCGTTATCCTCCTATCTTACTTTGCGCTCTGTGCAAGCTCTGCTTCACGCAGACAGGTTTTCACACGTGCAATGTCCTTCTTGACAGCCTTGACTTTCGCTGTATTATCCAGCTGATTGACAGCAAGCTGGAAGCGGAGTGCAAAAAGCTCTTCCTTGAGGCTGACAAGTTTCTGGTTCATTTCTTCGACAGTCATCTCTTTGATTTCTGTTGCTTTCATGCGTAACTCCCCTCCTTATTCTGCGTTTTCTGCGGATTCTGTTTCTTTGACAACAAACTTGCACTTGATAGGCAGCTTATGCATAGCAAGACGCATAGCTTCTCTTGCAGTTTCTTCCGGAACGCCCTTGATTTCAAACAGAACTCTGCCGGGTTTTACAACAGCAACCCAGTATTCCGGAGAACCTTTACCGGAACCCATTCGGGTTTCAGCAGGCTTTTCAGTGATGGGCTTGTCAGGGAAGATTTTAATCCATACCTGACCGCCTCTCTTGATATATCTGGTCATTGCGATACGGGCAGACTCGATCTGGTTGGAAGTAATCCATGCCGGTTCGAGTGCCTGAAGGCCAAAATCGCCGTATGTCACAGTATTGCCTCTGTAGGCCTTGCCGGTCAGACGGCCTCTGTGAACTCTTCTGTATTTCACTCTCTTCGGAAGCAGCATTACTTGTTACCTCCTTCTCTCTTTGCATTGCGGGCATTATTATAAGCACGTCTGTTTTCGCCGCGGAATCCGTTATTACTGCGGCGGTCATCGCGCTGTTTTCTTTCGCCGTTCTTGAAATCTCTGCGGGGCTTTCTTTCGTTCTTTTCTCTTGCAGCGACTGCCTTGGCAGCATCGCCTTTAAGAACTTCGCCTTTATAGATCCATACTTTTACGCCGAGCTTACCATAAGTGGTATCAGCTTCTGCAAAGCCGTAATCAATATCAGCTCTGATTGTCTGAAGCGGAATAGTACCTTCATGATAGCTTTCAGAACGAGCAATTTCAGCACCGGCCAGTCTGCCGGAAACCATCACTTTGATGCCCTTGGCATTTAATCTCATGGCTCTGCTGATGGACTGTTTCATAGCACGTCTGAAAGAAACACGGTTCTCTAAATCGAGAGCGATTTTTTCAGCAACGAGCTGTGCGTCCATATCGGGCTGCTTGATTTCCAGAATATTGATAGCAACCTGCTTTTTCATCATTTTTTCCAGCTGAAGTCTCAGCTTTTCGATTTCTGTGCCGCCCTTGCCGATTACGAGGCCGGGTTTTGCACAATGGATATGAATTCTCACTTTATCTTCTGCAAAGCGTTCGATTTCTACACGCGGCACACCCATAGGCTTGAGTGCTTTCAGAATATAATTTCTGACATTGTAGTCCTCGACCAGCATATCACCGAAGTCAGCCTTTTTGGCATACCAGCGGGAATCCCAGTCTTTAATCACACCGACACGGAGACCGTGCGGATTAACCTTCTGGCCCATTACTTAACCTCCTTGGGGATTAGTCATTTTTTTCTGCTACCACAATTGTGATATGGGATGTTCTTTTCAGAATCCGGTAAGCTCTGCCCTGTGCTCTCGGCATGATGCGCTTCATGATAGGGCCGGGTGTTACATAGCATTCAGAAACATACAGATTATTTTTATTCATGCTATGATTATTGTCTGCATTTGCAATAGCGGACTTCAAAAGCTTTTCCAGAATCGGACTTGCTGCCTTGGGTGTGAGGCGAAGCGTTGCCAGTGCTTTTTCTGTAGACTGATTTCTGATTAAGTCCAGTACAATCTGTACTTTTCTCGGGGAGATGCGGACATTGTTCAGAGTTGCTTTAGCTTCCATTCTATTAGTTCCTCCTTCCGCTCTTACTTCTTGCCGTTGTTGGATGTCTTAGAACCTGCATGACCCTTGAATGTTCTGGTAGGTGCAAATTCGCCGAGCTTATGGCCAACCATATCTTCTGTTACATACACCGGCACATGTTTTCTGCCGTCATGCACAGCGAAGGTATGTCCGACAAATTCCGGAAAGATGGTAGAAGAACGGCTCCATGTCTTGAGCACTTTCTTCTCGCCGGCCTCGTTCATGGCAACGACTCTCTTCAGGAGAACTTCCTGCACATAAGGACCTTTTTTGATACTTCTGCTCATGATTTAGTTCCTCCTTTCCGATTACTTGCCGTTGCGGCGTTTTACGATATACTTGTCTGTACGGTTATGAGTTTTTCTGGTTTTGTAACCCAGAGCAGGCTTGCCCCACGGAGTAACAGGTCCGGGACGGCCGACAGGAGATTTGCCTTCACCGCCGCCGTGCGGGTGATCGCAGGGGTTCATAACAGAACCGCGAACAGTAGGTCTCCAGCCCATATGACGCTTTCTGCCGGCTTTGCCGTAGTTTACGTTTTCATGATCAATATTGGAAACCTGTCCGACAGTAGCTTTGCAACCAACCGGAACTTTTCTCATTTCACCGCTGGGCAGACGAACGAGAGCATAACCGCCTTCCTTGCCCATGAGCTGTGCCATATTGCCTGCACTTCTGACGAGCTGAGCACCTTTTCCGGGATAAAGTTCAATTGCATGAATAAATGTACCAACGGGAATATCGCTGAGTTTCAGAGCATTACCGGATTTAATATCAGCATCTTCGCCGGCACGTACTTTATCGCCGACTTTCAGGCCGTGAGGAGCGAGGATATAACGCTTTTCGCCGTCTTCATATTCAACCAGAGCGATAAATGCGCTTCTGTTCGGATCATATTCCAGAGTCAGAACTTTAGCGTCCATAGCTTCTTTGTCACGCTTAAAGTCGATTACACGGTATTTTTTTCTGTTGCCGCCGCCTCTGTGACGAACCGTGATGCGGCCGTAGCTGTTTCTGCCGCTTTTTTTCTTAAGCGGTTCGAGCAGACTCTTTTCCGGACCGTCTTTGCTGAGAACAGAATAATCTGTCACAGTCATCTGACGGCGGGAAGGAGAAGTCGGCTTATAGCTTTTAATTGCCATTTGATTTCTCTCCTTAATTCATACTTTTGCGGGAGTATATCCCATACTGAAAACGAAAAATTAGTGTTCGTACATGCCGTCAAAGAATTCGATTGTACCCTTTTTCTTATCGGCTTTCTTAGTACCTTTTTCGTTAGCGGGGTTCGGATTGACAGTCACAATTGCCTTTTTATAAGCAGCAGTAGTGCCGGCATATCTGCCCACTCTCTTTTCTTTGCCGCGGCAGTTCACAGTATTGACTTTGGTTACTTCTACATTGAAGAGTTCTTCTACAGCGTTTTTGATTTCGATCTTGTTAGCATCTTTTGCTACTTTGAACGTATATTTGCCGCTGGGAAGCAGATCCATAGACTGTTCTGTGATAATCGGCTTGATAATAATATCCTGCGGAGCTTTCATTATGCGAACACCTCCTCGATTTTTGCAATGGCATTCTTTGCAACGATAAATTTACCGCCGTTGAGAATATCATATACATTCAGAGTGCCCACATGTGCAGTTTTCACACCGGGAATATTAGCAGCACTCTTGTAAACTTTCTGATCAGCCTCTGCTGTAACAATCAGAGCTTTCTTTTCCACACCGAGTGCCTTCAGCATAGCAGCGATTGTCTTTGTCTTGTACTCATCCATTGTAAGAGTATCCAGAACGATCAGATTTCCTTCCAGAACTTTCTGGGAAAGTGCAGATTTCATAGCAAGTTTGCGTACTTTCTTATTCAGAGTATATCTGTAGCTTCTGGGCTTCGGGCCGATAGCTACACCGCCGTGTCTCCACTGAGGTGCACGGATAGAGCCTTGTCTTGCGTTGCCTGTGCCTTTCTGTCTCCACGGCTTTCTGCCGCCGCCTCTTACTTCTGTACGGGTAAGAGTAGACTGTGTGCCCTGACGCTGATTAGCAAGATAATTGACAACGACAGCGTGCATTACAGATACATTCGGTTCAATACCGAACACTGCATCGGAAAGTTCTGTCTGAGAAACTTCACTGCCAGTCATATCAAATACTTTTACAGTTGCCATTTTCAGTTTCCTCCTTCCTTATGCCTTTACGCTGTCAACGATAGTTACAATACCGCCCTTAGGACCCGGAATTGCACCCTTGATAGCAATCAGATTATTTTCAGCATCTACTTTTACGATTTCGAGATTCTGAACAGTCACTCTTTCAGCACCCATGTGACCAGCCATGCCCTTGCCCTTGTAGATTCTGGACGGAGAAGAACATGCACCCATAGAACCTGCCTGGCGATGTACAGGGCCTGTACCGTGAGTTTCTTTCAGTCTGTGCTGATTGTGACGCTTGATCGCACCCTGATAGCCCTTACCTTTGCTGGTACCACAGACATCTACAATATCACCAGCTGCAAAAACATCAGCTTTGATGAGGCTGCCTGTTTCGAGAGCACAGTTTTCAAGTTTGAATTCTTTCAGGGTTTTCTTATAGCCAGCATTGGCTTTATCAAAATGACCTTTTTCCGGCTTGTTCACTCTGTTGGCTTTCTTGTCGCCGAAACCGAGCTGAACAGCATTGTAGCCGTCATTTCCTTCTGTCTTGACCTGAACGACCTGACACGGGCCTGCTTCTACCACAGTCACCGGAATCATTTTGCCGTTTTCGTCAAAAATCTGAGTCATACCGACTTTTCTGCCGATAATGCCTTTCTGCATGAAAAATTCCTCCTTATGGTTATTGGTCGGAAGATTCCGACATGACCTGACTGTTTCACCCTAAAACAGTCGGGAAAGCGTGATTTATTTTACTTCCATCATAATATCCACGCCTGCGGGAAGTTCGAGTTTCTGAAGAGCATCAGTAGTCTTAGCTGTCGGACGGATGACATCAATCAGTCTCTTGTGAGTACGCTGTTCAAACTGTTCGCGGCTGTCCTTGTATTTATGAACCGCACGGAGAATTGTAACGATTTCTTTCTCAGTGGGGAGCGGAATCGGACCCGAAACGCTTGCACCGCTTCTCTTAGCAGCTTCTACAACTTTAGCAGCGGCTGCATCTACTGTAGCATGTTCATAACCTTTGATTTTGATTCTGATTTTTTCGCTTACTGCCATTTACATTCGCCTCCTTAATTTAAAAAATCAAAAATCGGGGGCGCAGTTTTCAGAGATGATGTTTTTCCCGTTTCCGTGTGTATCGTGGGTTAGATGATACAAAAACCGGCAATCTAAGCAGATTCCGGCAGACGGGCACACAGCGACATATAGAGGGAGATTCATTCAGAAAAAAATCTTCCTGTCCGCACATACTGTGTCATCATTTCTTGCCGACCGGTTCGCAGACCGGACATACTCCACGGAAATTCCCTGACAGACCGTCAGCAACCTTCCGCTTCTGCGCATATTAGTAATATCCATTTCTCTGGACTTTTTATATTTTAGCATAAATTTCAGAGAATGTCAAGGGGTATTCTGAAATTTATGAAAATATTTTCTTAATTTTCTGTGAATAAAATCAAATATTTTAATTATTTGTCT
>Ga0326507_1000031_pt1 | contig 13679 bp, 6 predicted proteins | sample 0_2496_0518_FD_203648 | JGI IMG/M metagenome (GOLD analysis project Ga0326507, IMG submission 203648) | Metatranscriptome of bovine rumen microbial communities from UC Davis, California, United States - 0_2496_0518 (Metagenome... | ecosystem: Host-associated > Mammals > Digestive system > Stomach...
AAAAATTTTTAAGATGAAACATCTAAGAGTTAAAAGATTTTCGCTTGCTTTGTTGATGCTCATCCTCACATCTATGTACGCTTTGGCGCAACAGGGTGGGGGCATCAGCGTGTCTGGTGTAGTGACCGACGCAAGCGGAGAGGCACTCATAGGTGCCTCTGTAACGGTGAAGGGAAATGCCGGCCATGGAGTCATCACCGACTTCGACGGTAATTTCCAGTTGAAGGTACCTTCGGAGCAAACCATTCTCGTGTTTAGCTACGTGGGTATGAACAGCAAGGAGGTGAAGGTGGGCAGCCAGCGCTCGTTCAAGGTGACGCTGACTGACAACACCCAGCTCAACGAAGTGGTGGTCGTGGGCTTCGGCCAGCAGAAGAAAGCCTCGGTGGTGGGTGCCATTACCCAGACCGATGCCAAAGTGCTGGAGCGCACCGGTGGTGTGACCAGTCTGGGTCAGGCCCTGTCGGGTAACCTGCCTGGCGTGGTGACGATGACCGCCTCTGGTCAGCCTGGTGAAGAGGACCCCGAGATCACCATCCGTGGCGTAACCTCTTGGAACTCCAGCTCGCCGCTGATTCTCGTCGATGGCGTGGAGCGCCCGATGAGCAGCGTCGACATCAACTCTGTGCAGAGCATTTCCGTGCTGAAGGATGCATCGGCCACCGCCGTGTTCGGTGTGCGCGGTGCTAACGGCGTTGTGCTGATTACCACCAAGCGTGGTCAGGAAGGCAAGGCCACCATCAACGTGAATGCCAACATGACCCTGAAGACCTATTCGAAGCTTCCCGACATGATGGACTCCTACGATGCCCTGAACCTGCGTAACCAGGTCATCGAGAGCGAGCTGCCCTCACGCCCCGAGACTTGGTCTTACTATCTCACCCAGGATCGTCTGCGCAAGTATCGCTACCCCGCCAACCAGGCTGAGTTCGAGCGCTACCCGAACGTGGACTGGGTCGACGAGCTGCTGAAGGACGTGGCTACCTCTTACAATGTCAACGTGAACATGGCCGGTGGCTCGAAGTTCGTGAAGTACTTCGTCAATGCCGACTACGCGCACGAGGGCGATATATATAAGAAGGTGCCTGCCAACCGTGGCTATGAGCCGGGATTCTCCTACGACCGCATCAACGTGCGTTCGAACCTCGACTTCAACCTGACCAAGACCACGCAGCTGCACGTGAACCTCTCGGGTTCGCACGCTGTGAAGGAGGCCACCCAGAGCCAGTACGAGAACCTGGTATGGGCTGCTTTCTATGGCATCTCGCCCGACTCCTTCCGTCCTATCTACAGCGACGGCTCGTATGGCTACTACAAGCCCAACCCCACGCAGGCAGCCCAGAACTCTATGCAGTACCTGAGTGCCGCCGGTATCGGCTATACCACCGACGACCGCCTGAACACCGACTTCACCCTGGAGCAGGATCTGAGCTTCATCACCAAGGGCCTGAACATCCAGGCCAAGCTGGCCTTCGATAACGCCTTCCGTGAGACAGGACGTGGCGTGGACGACACCACCGACTGGGAGGATGACCCCACCAAGTGGATCGACCCGGAGGATGGCCGTGAGTACTCCAGCGTAGACCCCGACCAACTCTATAAGTTCGACTTCAAGAACAACAACGCATGGAAGACGGGTGCAGGCTCGATGGACAATGACAAAGGTACCTATCGTCGTCTGAATTACTCCGTGCAGCTGAACTACAGCCGCACCTTCGGCGACCACACCGTAGGTGCTATGGGCAACTGGAGCCGTGAGCAGTATGCCACCGGTAGCCAGGCTCCTCACTATCGTGAGAACTGGGTGTTCCGTGCTACCTACGACTATCTGCACCGCTATATGTTCGAGTACAACGGCGCTTACAACGGCTCTGAGATCTTCTCGAAGGACAACCGCTTCGCCTTCTTCAACTCCGGTGCTATCGGCTGGATCCTGAGCGAGGAGCCCTTCATGAAGTCGCTGCGCGAGAAACACATCATCGACATGCTGAAGTTCCGCGCCTCTTACGGCGAAATCGGTGACGACTGGATCAACGAGGACGTCTATGGACGATGGCTCTTCCAGGACATATGGGAAAACTCTGGACACTATCGTCAGGACCTCACGGGTGTGGATCCCGCTGCCAGCCCCTACACCTGGTGGAAGCAGTCGCAGATTGGTAACAATGACCTGCACTGGGAAATCGCCAAGAAGACCGACCTTGCTGTCGACTTCGACTTCCTCGACGGTTTGATCAGCGGTTCGTTCGACTACTTCAAGGAAGACCGCTCCGACATTCTGCTCGGTGGCGACCTCCGCGCCGTGCCCTCTTACTTCGGTACCAATGCACCCGTGGCCAACATCGGTAAGGTGAAGAGCTCTGGTTATGAGATGGACATCCGTCTCAGGAAGAAGCTCACCGATGACCTGACCCTGTGGGGCAATGTCGCTTTCACTCACGCCACCAGTGAGATCAAGGAGGCCGACGATCCCATGTATGCTCCTGAATACCAGAAGAAGGCCGGCAAGGCCATCAACCAGACCTATACCTATCTGGACTATGGCTACATCAACAACTGGGACGAGCTTTATGGCAGCACCGCTCACGACGAGTATGACGATGATGGCGGTCGTCGTCCCGGCAACTATATCATTATGGACTATGACGCCGATGGCGTCATCTCGAAGGACGACCAGGTGCCCTATGGCTTCACCAGCGTACCCCAGAACACCTGCAACTTCCAGATTGGTGTCGACTACAAGGGATGGAGCGCTTTTGTGCAGTTCTATGGAACCAACAATGTGTCGCGTGTAGTCAGCCTGGAGAGCCTTGGCGGAACCCGTAACACCTCTTATCATGAGGGTAGCTACTGGACTAGCGATAACCAGAGTGCCGACGTGCCCCTGCCTCGCTGGCTGACCCAGAAGAGCAGCTACTCGAATGGCACCCGCTTTATGTATGACGGCTCTTACTTGCGTCTGAAGTATGCCGAGGTCTCCTACACCTTCTCGAAGGAGAAGTGGCTGAAGGCTGCCGGACTGCAGAGCCTGAAGCTCTACGTCAACGGTAACAACCTTGCCCTCTGGACGGATATGCCTGACGACCGTGAGTCGAACACGGGTGGATTTAGCGCATACCCCACACAGCGTCGTTTCAATTTAGGTCTTAGGTTAACACTTTAGGATGCAGCGATTGAAAGATTGAAAGATTGAAAACTGAAAGATTGAAGAAACAATGAAAAAGTCAGTATTTAAATATGTTTTATGCGCATTGCTCACTGGATCGATGGGGCTGACCTCGTGTACCGACTACTTCGAGCGCGACTCCGACTCCGTGCTTCAGGCTGATGATGCGTTCAAGAACTTTGCCAATTTCCAGGGATATATCGAGGTGATGTACAACGTCATTCCCGACGTGGCAAAGTCTTACTGGGTAAGCTCGTTCAACTGGGGCGACGACGAGGTGATTACCACCGGTAACGGTGAGTACCTCATGGGCTTCCAGATTGACAACGGCAACTACCGTTCTTATATAGGAAAAGGTGACTGCTTCCTCGACAGATCCTGGTCTCTTGAGGGCGACCGCTTTGCCAAGTCGCTCTGGGGCGGTGGCTGGTATGCCATCCGTCAGGCCAATCTGGGACTGCAGGCCCTGGAGAATGGGCTCCTCAAGGATGCCACCCAGGAGCAGCGCGACATGCTCGCCGGACAGCTCTACTTCTTCCGTGCCTGGTTCTACTTCGAGCTGACGAAGTACTGGGGCGGCCTGCCCTATATGACCGAGCCGCTGGAGGCTACTGCCGTGTTCAACCTGCCGCGTGACAGCTATCGTGACTGCGTGGAGAAGATGGCCGAAGACTTCCAGAAGGCCGCCAACCTGCTGCCCGTCGACTGGGATGCCACCGCCACCGGTGCTCCTACCAGGGGTAAGAATGCCTTCCGTCCCAACAAAATCTGGGCACTCAGCTACTTAGGCAAGGCCCTGCTCTATGCAGGCAGCCCGCTGATTGAGAACGGTCAGGATGCCACTAACGACACCTATAAGTATAATGCCGACTACTGCAAGCGCGCCGCCGATGTGCTGGGACAGGTGCTCGCACTCGTCGAGTCGGGTAAGACCCAGTACTCGCTGGTTGACTTCTCGGAGTACAGCACGCTCTTCTACACCAAGGAGCAGAACTGGCTGATGCCTGGCGGCACCGAGGCCATTATGCGCAGCCCGACATTTGGTGCCGACTCCTTCTGGCGTCAGATGAACTCCTACCAGCTGTCCTACATTTGCAACGGCGACGGTATCATCCTCTGCCCTGCTGCCAACTACGTCAACTTCTTTGGTATGCAGAACGGTCTGCCGCTCGACGATCCTAACTCAGGCTTCGACAAGAGTCACCCCTGGAAGGACCGCGACCCGCGCTTCTACAACAACTTCATCTATGACGGCGTGAAGCAGATCTCAGCCCCGAAGGAAGACGACAAGCCCTACCAGTATGCCAACCTCTATGAAGGCGGAAACAGCTGCAACGATCCTGCCAAGACCAGCCGCACGGGCTACTTCAACTACAAGTTCATACCCATCGGTGCCAATAACGACGATGCCGACTACGGTTATGGCAAGGCTACCCACATGCACCTTTCCTGGCTGCGTCTGGCTGAGGTCTATCTGCTGTATGCCGAGGCTGCTTCTGTCGGCTATGGCGGTGCCAAGGGTAAGTCGGCCAACTGCTCGCTGACTGCTGAGGATGCCCTCAACAAGATTCGCGTGCGTGCCGGTATCGCTGAGGTAGATGCCAGCTATACAGCCGATGCCCAAAAGTTTATGGACGAGGTGCGTCGTGAGCGTGCCGTGGAGCTGGCCTTCGAGGGTCACCGCTTCTGCGACCTGCGCCGCTGGAAACTGCTGACCGTCTATCCCTACAACATCAAGACCTGCCAGAAGTTCGACCGTGTGGCTGCCTTCGTTCCCGATCCTAATAAGGAAGATGAGGTGAAGGCCGATTCCTATCACCCCGGGCTCGACATCAAGGCCGACCCCAAGGAGAATGAGGTCAGGAACTTCCGCGAGGAGACGATCATTACGCGCAAGCTGGAGGCCAAGCACTACTGGCTGCCCTTCAGAAACGAGGACGTGATGCTGTATCCTGAGTTCGATCAGAATCCCGGATGGTAATTCTTTTAAATGCAAAAATTAAAAGATAAAAAAATAAAACTATATGAAACATAAGATATTTTATTTGTCAGCGCTTATGGCAGTCTCGGCTGTCACACCTGCTATGGCACAAAACGAAGCCGGGGAAGACTCGACGCTCGTCAATGTGGCTTTCCGCACGGTGGACAAACAGGACCTGATGGGTGGCATCTCCGTCATCGATATGAAGGAACTGCAGGACAAGGCCTATAGCAGCTATAGCTTAGACTATATTGACAATGTCGTCGGCGGCTTCAACGGAAACATCTGGGGTAACACGGAGTATCTCGTCGTCGTCGATGGAATGGTACGCGATGCCAACAACGTGCTGCCCACCGAGATCGACCAGATTACGGTGCTGAAGGGCGCACAGGCCATCGTGCTCTATGGTCCCCGTGCCGCCAAGGGCGTGATCCAGATTACCACGAAGCGTGGCAAGGTGGGCGACCTGCGCATCAACGTCCACGCCAATGGAGGACTCTACACGCCGAAGGAGTATCCCAAGTATCTCGGCTCGGCAGAGTATATGAGCTTCTACAATCAGGCCCGCCTGAACGACGGCCTGACTGCCAACTACTCCGACGCTGAGATCTATAACTTCGCCTCAGGCAAGAACCCCTATCGCTATCCCGACTTCGATATGTATTCTTCCGACTACCTGCGGAAGGCATACGGACGCTACGAGGGCATCCTCGAGGTGACGGGCGGCAGCGAGCGTATGAAGTACTACACCACGACGGGCTACTACCGCGAGTCCTCGCAGCTGAAGGTGGGTAACACCGCAGACAACTATATCAGCCGCTTCTTCGTGCGTGGTAACATCGACGTGACGCTGAACGACTTCCTCTCAGCCAAGGCCGACGCCAACGTGACCTTCTATGATTCCTACACAGCCAATACCGACTGGTGGGGACAGGCCGCCACGCTGCGCCCGCATCTGGTCTCGCTGCTCATCCCGACGAGCTATATCGAGGGAGCCGACAAGAACTCGCTGGCTACGGTGATGAACAGTAACTACCTGCAGGGCAATATGTTCTTCGGTGGCACACAGGCCAACCCCACGAACCCCTATGCCGATGCCTTCGCTGCCGGCGACAGCAAGTACGTCAGCCGTCAGTTCCAGTTCAACACCGAGTTCGATGTCAAGCTGGACGTGCTGACCAAGGGACTGATGTTCCGTGCTAAGTACGGCATCGACTATGCATCTACCTATAATCAGGGCTATTCCAACGAATATGCCACTTTCTCGCCCTCCTGGACCAACTATGCAGGCAGCGATATGATTTCGGCCATCACGCAGTATGGCAAGGATAAGAAGACGGGCAAAGAGCGCATCACGAACTCTGCCTACCGCTATACCTATAATGTATCGGGACAGTTCGACTATGCCAACACCTTCGCCGAGAAGCACAATGTGTTTGGTATGTTGATTGGCAATGTCTGGCAGACACAGCGCAGTGGTCACTATCACCGTACCACCAACGTCAACATGGGCTTGCAACTGGCCTATAACTACGACCACATCTACTATGTGGACTTCAGTGCAGCGATGCCTTACTCCACCAAGTTGCCCGAGGGCAAGCGCACCGGCTTCTCACCCGTGCTGACCGTAGGCTGGCGTCCCACGACGACCTTGCTGACTGATACCTTCGTCGACGACTTGATGCTCACGGCCTCTATCGGCTCCATCCAGCAGGATCTCGACATCACCACCGATGACAACGAAGACGGTTACTACCTCTACAAGTCGGTGATGCAGCAGGGTGGCTGGTACAGCTGGGGCGACAATGGCGGTATGGCTGCCACCGAGTTCCAGCGTGGTGACAACTTCGATATGACCTACGTTAAGCGCAAGGAGTTCACCGTTGGCCTGCGTGGCTCGCTGCTCAACAAGCTCATCACCTTCGACCTGAACTTCTTCACCAACAAGATGGACGGTGGTCTGGTGCGTGCTGAGTCGCTCTATCCTAACTACTTCACGCAGACGGGCTATCCCACTTCGTCGATTATTCCTTACGTGAACTATAACATCGACAAGCGCACGGGTATCGACTTCAGCGTCTATGCCAACAAGAAGTTCGGCGAGTTCGACCTGACCCTCGGCATCAGCGGTATGTGGTACAAGAGCACAGCCGACCAGCGCGACGAGAACTATGCCTATGCCTATCGCTCGCGTGTCGGACAGGCTCTCAATGGCCTGTGGGGCCTCGAGAGCGAGGGTCTCTTCCAGTCGCAGGCTGAAATTGATGCCGCTCCCACGCAGACCTTCGGCGAGGTGAAGCCGGGCGACATCCGCTATAAGGATCAGAACGAAGACGGCAAGATCGACGATAACGACGAGGTGTTCCTGGGTCGCTGGGACACTCCCTTTATGAGTGGTATCAACTTCACGGCCAAGTGGAAAGGCTTCACGTTCTATGCCCTGGGCAACCTCTACCTGGGCGGCAACGGCATCAAGAACAGCAGCTACTACTGGATGCCCGGTACGAGCAAGTATTCTGAGATTGCACGTGAGACCTGGACACCCGAGAACACCACGGCTGAATATCCGCGTCTGACCACGACCAACGGTGCCAACAACTACCGCTACTCAGACTTCTGGATGTACAGCACCGACCGCTTCACACTCCGCAAGGTGCAGCTGACCTACAGTCTGCCGGGAACCCTCTTCGACAATACGTTTGCCAAGTTCGTCAAGGGCATTGATGTCTATGTCACTGGCAACAACCTGCTGACCATTGCCAAGGAGCGTAAACACCTGGAGATGAACGTGGGCAGCGCTCCGCAGACCCGTTACTACAGCATTGGTCTCAAGGCTTCGTTCTAAACAATGTAAATTTCTAAAAGAGAAGTATGATTATGAGAAAGATAGCAAAAGTAGCAATACTTTCATTAACAATTCCTATGATGGGTACGCTCACCAGCTGCGACGACGCGTTCGACCCGGCTGTGGAGAACCATAAGGATATGACACAGTTGCAGGATATGCCTACCTGGGCTGTCGGACTGCTGGGACATGCCTACATCAGTAATCCCCTGGGACAGGGTGCCAACGACTGGACCTGGACAGAGGTGGCTACCGATGATGCTGTATCCAACGACGTCGACAACAGCTATCTCCGTATGGCTACCGGTGCCTGGCGTTCCGACAACAATCCCGTTGACCGCTGGCAGTACCTGCGCGCTTCGTGGCAGTACATCAACCAGTGCCTGGAGATTTTCCCCAACGTGGACTGGGCTGCCGATCCCGTGGCCGCCAAGCTCTACAAGATGCGCTTTATGGGCGATGCCTACGGTATGCGTGCCCTTTATATGTACCATCTGCTGATTGCTCACGCTGGATGGACCGAGGACGGACAGCTGCTGGGTATTCCCATCCTGACCGAGTCTGAGTCGGTGAGCTCCAACTTCAACAAGCCGCGCAACACCTTCAAGGAGTGCATTGAGCAGCTGAAGGCCGATGTCGACTCGGCTGTCGCCTTGCTCCCGATGGACTATGGTACCATCGAGGACAACAACCAGGTTCCTGCCAAGTATCAGAGCCTGGGTGCCACTGCCGAGATCTATAGCCGCGTGTTTGGCGTGCATGCCGCCAACCGTATGAGTGCCCGTGTGGCCAAGGCCGTACTCGCACAGGCCTACCTGCTGGCTGCCAGCCCTGCCTATAATGCTGGCTCCGGCATCTCCTGGGATCAGGCTGCCAACCAGCTGGGCCAGGTGCTGAAGGATGGCTTAGGCAATAGCCCGCTGACTAATCTCGACCCAACGGGTAACGTGTGGTACACCGACCAGGATGGTCTGAAGAACCTCGTTGCCGGTACGAATCGCCTGGAGTTCCTCTGGCGTTCCAACAAGAGTGAGGATGCTACCCTGGAGACCAACCAGTTCCCCCCGACACTCTTTGGCAATGGCCGTGTGAACCCCTCGCAGAACCTGGTCGACGCCTTCCCGATGGCTAACGGTCTGCCCATCACCGACCCCAACAGCGGTTATGATGCGAACGACCCCTATGCCAACCGCGACCCGCGCCTGGATCTCTACATCATTCATAATGGAACCAGCTTTAAGGGAACAACCATTATCACGGCTGTCGATGGCACTGACAACAATGCTATGAACAAGTTCGACGGACGCTCTACCCGCACGGGCTACTACCTGAAGAAATTCCTCGTAGAGAATGTGAATGCCGACCCCAACTCGACAACCAATGGCTACCACGTCAAGCCCTGGATCCGCTACACCGAGATCTTCCTCGACTATGCTGAGGCTGCCAATGAGGCCTGGGGACCGAAGGGCAGTGGCTCTAACGGATTCTCTGCCTACGACGTGATCAAGGCCATCCGTCAGCGTGCCGGAGTGGGCGGTGCCGACGACCCCTACCTGGAGCAGTGTGCCGGCAGTGCAGACGCTATGCGCGAGCTGATCCGCAACGAGCGCCGTCTGGAGCTTTGCTTCGAGGGCTTCCGCTTCTGGGATCTGCGCCGCTGGAAGGTTGACCTGTCAAAGCTCAATGAACCCGTCAAGGGTATGCGCATAGAGAACAACCAGTACCAGGTGGTCAATGTGGAGTCCCGCAGCTACAAGGACTATATGTTCTATGGCCCCGTGCCTTACGGCGAAGTACTGAAATTTGATGCACTTATCCAGAACAAAGGCTGGTAAACAAACAATGTAATTTTCTATAAAGACTATGAACAAGAAATTTATATATCTCTCAAGCGTGCTGGCAGCCATGCTGTTCGGTGCCTGTGAGAATGGTGACTGGGAGTTCGATAACTACGAATACACAACCGTGTATTTCGCCTATCAGTCGCCTGTTCGCACCATCACGCTTGGCGAAGAGAACAAGAATGTCACCGACAACTCGATGGACAACCAGCACCAGTGCCAGATTATGGCTACTATCGGCGGTGTCTATAGCAATGATCACGACGTGAAGATTGACATCCAGGTCGACAATTCGCTTGTCAACGGATTTCAGTTCAATGGCGGGGGCGACATCGTAGCCATGCCTGCCAGCCACTACACGCTGAGCAGCAATCAGATTGTCATTCCCAGCGGCAGGTCGATTGGCGGCGTTACCGTACAGCTGACCGATGCCTATTTCGCCGATCCGCTCTCAACGCAGCTGAACTATGTCATTCCCGTGGTGATGACCCATGTGGAGGGTGCCGACAGCATCCTGCGCGGCCAGGTGCAGGATGGCGTCACTGCCCCGAAGCGCCTGAAGGAAGACGACTGGTCTGTGCTTCCCAAGGACTATGTGCTCTATGCCGTGAAGTATATCAGCCCCTATCAGGCTAACTACCTGCGCCGTGGCGTTGACACCTATAGTGGTGCCAAGACGGGTACAGAGCGACGCCATGGTGCCTATGTCGAGAAGGATGAGGTGCTGCTCAATCAGTTCACCACGCTCGGTATCAATTCCGTGCAGTGGGCACGTCCCGCCAAGGACGCTGCTGGCAACAATGTTGATTGCCCGCTGAAGCTGGACTTCGATGCCAATGGCAATTGCACCGTCTCTTCCAACTCTGCCAACGTCACGGCTCAAGGCAGCGGCCAGTTCGTGTCGAAGGGCGACAAGAACAGTTGGGGTGGCGAAGACCGCAGTGTGCTCTATCTGGACTACACCATCAACTATGCCGGTATCACCTGCGCCACCAAGGACACCCTCGTCGTCCGCGACCGTGGTGTAGAGGCCGAATGGTTCAAGGTAGCTAAATAATCTGAAGTGATAGATTTGTAAATTGTAGAAACATTATGAAGTACACAAATAAACTAATAGGAACAATGCTTCTGGCGGTGACCGCCCTCACCTCGTGTGTGGACGACGATAAGCTGGAATACTCCTACGAGAAACCCGCTTCCATCGCTGGCTACGAGTATCTCAACGACTATGCTCCATTGAAGACATACAAGAACGCCAAGGCTGCACCCGACTTTAAGTTGGGTGTGGCACTGGCGGCTGCCGACTACAATGCCGATGGTCTCGTCACACGTCTGGCTAACTCCAACTTCGACGAAGTGGTGGCTGGCAATGCCATGAAAATGGCTTCCTGCGTGAACGACAAGGGTGAGATGGACTTCGGCACTGTTGCCAACTTTGTCAGTAATGCCACTGAGAATGGTATGAAGGTCTATGGACACACCCTGGCCTGGCATGCCCAGCAGCCCGTGAAGTGGCTCAACAAGCTCATTGCCGACAAGGTGATCGAGGTAGACCCTGACGAGATGGTGGAGAAGGAAGACTACTATATTGACTATACTACGTATTCCAAGTTCCCCTTCTACGTGATGGGCTATGAGCCTGAGTTCTCTGCCGAGGAGGGTCTCATCAGCCTGAGTTCCGAGGGCTGGTATCAGTACTTTGCCGCCGACCAGATGGGACTGGCTGAGGGCAACAAGTACAAGGTGACCATTACCTACAAGAGTCCCGTTGATGCATCGATTACTTCGGTACTCCGTTGGGACTGGGGGTCTGGTATGATGGAAGGCAAGATTGACATCAAAGCCGGCGATGACTGGCAGCAGGCCGAAATTCAGTACAACTCTGAATTTGGCGGAAGCGGCGGCTTCGTCGTGTTCCAGTTGTCGGGTGTGGCCGACCAGCGCATCTGCATCAAAGACCTGAAGGTGTCCCACTCTGCCGCTGCCGGGCCTGCAACCTATTTCGCCAGTCTGATTAGCAATGGCGATATGGAGGGCGACGATGCCCACAACTTCGCTTCGAAGGAGAATGCCGGAAGCACCGTCTACCAGATTTATGACGGCGTGGGTGTCGGTGGCAGCCGAGGCGTGAAGATCGATGCAAAGGGCGGACAGCCTGATGCCTGGGAGAGCCAGTTCTGGATTGTGTCCGACGAGGTGCTGCACATCGGCGATGTGGTTCACGTGGCCTTCGACTACCGTGCCGAGGGTGGTTGCGTGGGCACTGGCGTCGACACGCAGGCTCACTTCGGCCCGGGCGAGTATCAGCACTATCAGTGTGCAGGAACGGTGAACTTCACCGACGCTTGGCAGACCTACGACAAGACCTTCACCGTCGATGCCTCTATGGCTACCGCCGAGGACAAGGGTATGAAGTCTATCGCCTTCAATATGTCGCCCAATGCCACCGATGGTACTTACTTCATCGACAACGTGGTGCTTGAGATTGAGAAGGCCGGCGACGGTATACCTCTCACGCCTGAGGAGAAGATCGACACCCTGACCTGGGCTATGGAACAGTGGATCAGCGGTATGATGGAAGCCTGCGAGGGCAAGGTGAAGGCCTGGGATGTGGTCAACGAGGCTATCTCGGGTGCCGATGCCGATGGCGACGGCTACTATGACCTGCAGCATGGCTCGGAGGAGAATACCACCGACTTCTTCTGGCAGGACCACATGGGTGATGCACTCTATGTGCAGACCGCCGTGCGTCTGGCTCGCCAGTACGGACCCGAGGGTGTGACGCTCTTCGTCAATGACTATAACCTGGAGAGCGACTGGGACGGCAATAAGAAGCTCGAGAGCCTCATCCACTGGATTGGCGTTTGGGAGTCCGACGGCGTGACGAAGATCGACGGTATCGGTTCGCAGATGCACATCTCCTGCTATGCCGATCCCACCGTGCAGGAAAGCAAGAAGAACGGTATCGAGAACATGCTGACTATGATGGTTCAGTCGGGCAAGCTCGTCCGCATCTCTGAGCTGGATATGGGCTACATCGATGCCGATGGCAACGAGGTGGCTACCGCCAAGCTGACCGAGGCACAGCACAAGGAGATGGCTGCGCTCTACACCTGGATTATCAAGAAGTACTTCGAGATTGTGCCTGCTGCCCAGCAGTGGGGCATCTGCCAGTGGTGCATCACCGACAGTCCTGCCGACAGCGGATGGCGTCCGAACACACCGACTGGTCTCTGGGATCAGAATTACAACCGCAAGCATACCTATGCCGGCTTCGCCGATGGTCTGCAGGGTAAGTAAGATGATACGTTGTTTTCAATAAAGTTGAATTTTTAAATGGGGAGGCCCGGACTTCATTCAAGCCCGGGCCTCTTGAATAAACAGACAAAAGCTAATATGAGACGTTTTCTTTTCCTTATTCTATTTGCTGCCCAGTGGCTGTGGTCGATGGCAGCCGACCAGTTCGTAGTATTCACCCCGCAGGCCGGTGCCCTCCCGCTCGCCAGTGCCACCATCGGCTATAGTCAGCAGGAGTACGAGGGCGTGAAGATTGCCCTGCGCGGTCTGCAGGCCGATATGCAGCGCGTGCTGGGCAAGGCACCGCAGTTGGCTGAGGGCCAGGGCGCTGCCTCCATCCTCGTGGGCACCATCGGCAAGAACCCTAACATCGACAAACTGAAGCTGGCCGACCTGAAGGGTCGTCGCGAGAAGTTCATCATCACCACGCTGGGCCAACAGATTGTCATTGCGGGCAGCGACCGCCGTGGCACCATCTACGGCATCTATGAGCTGAGCCGCCAGTTGGGCGTGTCGCCCTGGTACTGGTGGGCCGACGTGCCCGTGGCC
>Ga0326507_1000032_pt1 | contig 13608 bp, 26 predicted proteins | sample 0_2496_0518_FD_203648 | JGI IMG/M metagenome (GOLD analysis project Ga0326507, IMG submission 203648) | Metatranscriptome of bovine rumen microbial communities from UC Davis, California, United States - 0_2496_0518 (Metagenome... | ecosystem: Host-associated > Mammals > Digestive system >...
CATTACATCGCTTTCACTTCTGCTCTCTCTGACAAGGCTCAAAACGATAACATTATCGTTCTCACCGATGAAGCCTTCAGCTCTGCTAAGACTGCTGACTTCGTCAAAGCCCTCAAGGCTATCAAAGCTGATGACAAGAAGAACCTTCTCGTCTTAGCTCAACCCGATGGCAATCTCATCCAGGCTGCCAGAAACGTCCAGTCCGTCATCCTTACCACCGCTGACAATCTCTCTGTCTACGATGTCTTAAATGCAAATAAGCTCATCTTAGTCAAGGGCGTTGTCCCCGAGGTTCTCGAAGACGAACATCATGAGGAGGAAGCAAAATAATGGCCAAAGAAACTAAGAAAGTTGAAGCTGTTGAGGCTTCTGAAACTCCGGCTCCTAAGAAGAGAACTAGAAAGACCACTAAGAAGGTCGAAGAAGTCAAACAAGAAGAGATCGTCCTTGTTGGAAGAGCTCCTATCTTAAAGGACTTCACTGTCGTCAAACACATCATCGCCACTGAGGAAACTCAAATCCTCCGTGACAAGGAGAATGCCATCGTCTTCGCCGTCGACAAGAAAGCCACCAAATTGGAAATCAAGGCTGCTGTCCAGGCCATCTTCAACGCTAAGGTCAAGAGCGTGAACACCATCAACGTTCAGGCCAAGAAGAGAAGAGTTGGAAGATACACTGGTTATCTCCCTCAATATAAGAAGGCTATCGTCAGATTCGACTCCAGCTTCGATCTCGGTAAGATCGCTGCTGCTACTGCCGCTGAAGACAGACAAGCCAACGAAGACTAAGCCAAAGCTAAGTAAGAAACGTATAGGAGAAAAATATGGCTATCAAAACTTATAACCCGCGTACAGCGGGTCAGAGAAACCTCACCACTCTCTCCACCTCCGATCTCACTAAGAAAGCTCCTGAAAAATCTTTACTCGTTCCGCTCAAGAAAACTGGCGGAAGAAATAATCAGGGCTACATCACTTGCCGTCACATCGGTGGCGGAAACAAGAGAATGTATCGTATCATCGACTTCAAGAGAAGCGGTGAAACTACCGCATTCGTCAAAGCGATCGAATACGATCCTAACAGAAACTGCAGAATCGCTCTTGTCATTGACACCAAAGGCAAGAAGAGATACATCATTTGCCCCAAAGGCTTGACTGTCGGAATGAAAGTTACCGATGGCAAGACTGGCGAAATCGCCACTGGCAACTGCATGGAACTCGGTTCCATCCCTGAAGGTATCATGGTCCACAATGTGGAACTTGAACCTGGTAAAGGTGGACAAGTCTGCCGTGCTGCAGGTACTGGCGCCCAGATCTTGGGTAAAGAAGAAAAATATTGCACATTGAGATTGGCTTCTGGCGAAGTCAGAAAGTTCCTTCTCACTTGCCGCGCTACCATCGGTATGGTCGGCAATGAAGACTTCAACCTTGTCAGCAAGGGTAAAGCTGGTAGAACCAGATGGTTAGGTGAAAGACCTACTGTCCGTGGTGCTGTCATGAACCCGAATGATCACCCCCATGGCGGCGGTGAGGGTAAGAACCCCATCGGTCACGATGCTCCTAGATCTCCCTGGGGCCGCAGACTCATGGGTGTCAAGACCCGCGCTAAGAAGAACAGATCCAACCGTCTCATCGTCAGAAGACGTAACGGTAAATAAACAGGAGGAGAATGAGACATGTCAAGAAGTTCTAAAAAGGGACCTTATTGTGATCCCAAGCTCCTCAAGAGAGTTCAGGAGCAGAATACTACGGGAAAGAAGGAAGTCATCAAGACCTGGTCTAGACGTTCTACCATCTTCCCGGAATTCATTCAGCATACCATCTCTGTCCATAACGGCAGAGCATTTGTCCCCGTCTACATCACAGAAGATATGGTCGGTCACAAATTAGGTGAATTCGTTTTCACCAGAACCTTCACTGCTCACAAAGCTGGTGATGATAAGACGACCGCCAAGAAATAAGGAGAAGAGAAATGGCTAAGAAAGAAACCGTTCAGGCTGAAGTTCAGCCTGTTGTCGAAGAAAAGAAGGTCACTGAAGCCAAGGCTAAGCTCCTTAACTACGGTGTCACTCCTAGAAAAGTTAGACTTGTTATCGACCTTGTTCGTGGCAAGCAACTTCAAGAAGCTTACGATATCTTAGACAACTGCAACAAGCTCTGCGCTAAAGATATCAAGAAGCTCATCCAATCCGCAGCTGCTAATGCTGTCAACAACTTCCACATGGAAGAATCCACTCTCTACATCGCTACCATCAGTGCTAACGATGCCATGAGATTAAAGAGAATCCTCCCCAGAGCCAAAGGTTCTGCTTCCGGATTGCTCAAGAGATGGTCACACGTCTACGTGACTTTAAAGAATAAGGAGGCCAAATAATCATGGGTCAGAAAGTCAATCCTAACGGTCTGCGTTTAGGCATCAATCGTGACTGGTCCAGTCATTGGTATGCCGACAAAAAAGACTTCGCCACTTATTTGAACGAAGACGTCAAGATCAGAAAATATCTCAACGAAGTTCTCTCCAAGATCGATGCTGGTCTCTCCAGAATCGATATCGAAAGAGTTAAAAAGCAGGTCACTATCACTCTCTTAGTCTCCCACCCCGCCATTGTCTTAGGCAAAGACGGCGCTCAGATCAAAGAGATCAATAAGAACACTGCTAAGTTGCTCAAGAAAGATGTCAACCAAGTCAAGTTCTCCATCGTCGAGATCAAGAATCCCGATTTGGATGCTACTCTTGTCGCCAAAGACATCGTCAAGCAACTCCAAGAACGCGGCTCCTACAGAGTCGTGCAAAAGAAGGCCATTCAGAGAGTCATGAGAGCTGGTGCTCTCGGCTGCAAGACCATGACCAAAGGTAGAATCGGCGGCGCTGAAATCGCTCGTTACGAAGAATACCGTGAAGGTGTCTTAGGTCTCCACACTCTCCGTCAGCCTATCGATTATGCTTATGTGCCTTGCAAAACCACCTATGGTATCATCGGTGTCAAGGTCTGGATCGCTCTTCCTGAAAATTATCAGGAACTCAGAGATCGCCGTCCTGATGAAGGACGTTTCAACCGCGGAAATCGTTTCAACAGAAATAACCGTAATGGGGATAGACGTTCTAACAAACCCGCCACTGCTCCCACTCCTAGTGAAAACAAGGATGGCGAACAGAAAGGAGAATAATCCATGTTACAACCTAAGAGACAGAAATGGCGTAGAAGCCATCTCGTAAGACCTAAAACTCAGGCCTCTAGATGCAACACTGTTGCCTACGGCGAATATGGTCTTGCCGCCACCCAGGGTGGTTATATCTCCAACCGTCAAATCGAAGCTGCTCGTATCATCTTGAGCAGATTCACCAAGAAAGTCGGTAATTGCTACATCCGTATCTTCCCCTACCTCGGCATCACTAAGAAGCCCGCTGAAGTCCGTATGGGTAACGGTAAAGGTACTGTCGAGAAATGGATGGCTGTCGTCGAAAAGGGAACAGTGATGTTCGAAGTCGGCGGCATCAGTGAAGCTGACGCCAAAGAAGCATTACACCAAGCTGGTTATAAGCTTTCTGTGTGCTCTAGAGTCGTCAAGAAAGGCGAGGAAAACAAATAATGACAATTCAAGATATCAGAAAACTGTCTGACGCTGAACTCGCCGAAAAGGTCTTCGAGCTCAAGAGTGAACTTCTCTCTCTCCGCTTCCAGGCCAAGGCTGGTCAGTTAGACAATGGCAGCAAGATCACCATTTGCCGCAAGGATATTGCCAAATGCTTGACTGTCGAAAATGAAAGAAAGAAAGCCGCTGCTGTCGCAGCCGCTAAATAAGGAGGCTAATTATGGCTGAAGAAATCAAGCAGGCTGTTGTGGCCTCTAACAAGAGACGCTTACAGGGTGTGGTCATCTCCGCTAACATGCAGAAGACCATCGTTGTTCAAACCGAAACCTACAAGGCTCACCCCATCTACAAGAAGAGAGTCTCTGTCCGTAAGAAATACAAAGTGGATGACAGAAATGAAGTCGCCAAAGTTGGTGATGTTGTCATCTTCGAAGAATGCCGTCCGTTGTCCCACGATAAGAGATTCCGTTTGGTTGAAGTCGTGGAGAAGGGAGAATAATCATGGTTCAGAATGAAACTAACCTGGTTGTCGCTGACAACTCCGGCGCTAAGACTGTCAGAGTCTTCCGCATGTTAGGCGGTTCCTTCCGCAAGAGTGCCGGCATCGGTGATGTCGTCATCTGCGCTGTCAAGGATGCTATCCCTAACGGCAAAGTTAAGAAGAGTGATGTCGTCAAAGGCGTCATCGTTCGTGTTAAGAAAGCCTATCAGAGAAAGGATGGTTCTACCATTCGCTTCGATGATAACGCTGTCGTCCTCATCAATGAAGATGGTTCTCCTAAGGGCACCCGTGTCTTCGGACCTGTTGCCAGAGAATTAAGAGAAAAGGGCGATAGATACATGAAGATCGTCTCTTTGGCGGTCGAAGTTCTCTAATCCTAGGAGGTGCGAATCATGAAAATTAGAACTGGTGATACCGTTCTTGTCATCTCCGGTGATGACAAAGGCAAAACTGGAAAGGTCTTAAAGGCTCTTCCCAAAGAAAACAAAGTCATCGTCGAAGGTGTGAACGTGAACAAGAAACATGTCAAGCCCTCTCAGGCCAACCCTAAGGGTTCCATCAAAGAGATCAACTTGCCTATCGATGTTTCTAACGTTGCTTTCGTTGATCCTAAGACCAACAAAGCTACCAAAGTCGGCTACACGGAAGTAGACGGCAAAAAAGTCAGAGTCGCCAAGAAGAGTGGCGAGATCATTAAATAAGGAGAGGTACCATGGCTGAAAACAAGAAAAATGCTGTTTCTGTCAAGAAAGCTCATTCTAAGGGCAACCAGAAACCCACTTATGTCTCCCGTCTCGAGACTCGTTATCAGGAAGAAATCGTTCCTGAATTGATGAAGGAATTCGGCTATTCCTCCATCATGGAATGCCCTAAGCTTGTCAAGATCGTTCTTAACATGCGTTTAGGCGAAGCCGGAACCAATGAGAAAAATGTGGACGAAGCGGTCAAACAGATGGAGACCATCTCTGGTCAACATCCTGTTGTCACCAAGGCTAGAAAGTCCATCGCCAACTTCAAATTGAGAGAAGGCGTCCCCGTTGGTGTCAAAGTTACACTCAGAAGAATTCGTATGTATGACTTCTTAGATAAGTTCATTTCTATCGATCTTCCCCGTGTCCGTGACTTCAGAGGTATCTCTAAAGATTCCTTCGATGGCAGAGGCGATTACTCTGTCGGTATCAAGGAACAATTGATCTTCCCTGAAATCTCTTATGACAAGGTCACCCGTACTCAAGGTATGGACGTGGTCATCGTCACTACTGCAAAGACTGACAAAGAGGCCTATGCCTTGCTTTCCAAGCTCGGCTTACCCTTTGCCAAGTAATAGGAGGAAAAGTTCATGGCTAGAAAAGCTTTAATGATCAAATGCGCCAAGCCCAAAAAGCATCCTAAGACGCAGAACTATACCCGTTGCAACCGTTGCGGTAGAGTCCACGGTGTCTTAAGACAGTTCGGTTTATGCCGTATCTGCCTCAGAGAAATGGCCTATAACGGTGAAATCCCCGGCATGCACAAAGCTAGCTGGTAAAGAAAGGAGAGAAACAATGGTTAACGATACAATTTCCGATTTACTTACCCGTATCAATAATGCTAACGAAAGAAAAGCTGAAGAAGTTTCTCTTCCTACTTTCAAAATGGGTGAAAAGATCGCTCAGATCTTAGTTGATGAAGGATTCATCAATTCTTACGAAGTCAAAGTCGAAAATGGCAAGCCCTACAAAGTCCTTGTCATCAAGATGAAATATGATTCTAAGGGTAACAGAGTCATCTCTGGTATCAAGAGAATCTCCAAACCTGGCTTGAGAGTTGCTGTCGGTGCCGACAAACTCCCCAAGGTCTTAAACGGACTTGGTATCGCCATCGTCTCCACTTCTAGCGGAGTCATGACCGATCGCAAAGCCAGAAAGCTCAACGTTGGCGGCGAAGTGCTCGCCTACGTCTGGTAAGGAGGATAGGACATGTCTAGAATTGGTAGAGAACCTATTACCATCCCTGCTGGTGTCACCGTCGACGTCAAAGGAAACGTTGTCACTGTCAAGGGACCTAAAGGTGAACTCACTCAGAAGTTCAATCCCCATATGACCTTGGACATCGAGGGCAATGTCCTCACTGTCAAGAGACCTGATGATTCCATCGTTATGAGAATGAATCACGGTACTACCCGTGCTCTTCTCAACGATATGGTCATCGGTGTCTCCCAAGGTTATTCCAAGACTCTTGAAATCAAAGGCGTCGGTTACAGAGCGGAAATGAGAGGTGAGGATCTCGTCTTATATGTCGGTCATTCTCATCCCGATATCATCCCTGCCGTCGAAGGCGTCAAGATGTCTATCAACACCAAGGCGATGGAAGTCATCGTCGAAGGTATCGACAAACAAAAAGTTGGCCAACAGGCCGCTGTCATCCGCGAAACCAAGAAGCCTGAATGCTATCACGGCAAGGGCATCCGTTACAAGGGTGAAGTCGTTGTCTTACGTCAGGCTGCTTCTGCAAAGAAGTCCGGTAAGTAATAGGAGGAGTGAAACATGTATACTGTTTTCAATAAGAACAAACAGAGACTCCATCGTCATGTGAGAATCAGAGCCAAAGTCAAAGGCACTGCCTCCAGACCTAGAATCTCCGTCTTCCGCTCCAACAAGTTCATCTATGCTGCACTTGTTGATGATACTTGCGGTAAAACTTTAGCTGCTTCTTCTTCCGCTAAACTTGGATTGGATAATCCTTCCAATTGTGAAGCTGCCAGTAAAGTTGGTGCTGATTTAGCTGAAAAAGCTAAGAAGTTAGGTGTCGAAACTGTCGTCTTCGATCGTTCCGGCTACCTCTATCACGGTCAGGTTCAGGCCTTGGCCGAAGCTTGCCGTAAGGCTGGCTTAGTCTTCTAAGGAGAAAGAAAATGGCTGAAGAATTAAATAAGAACGTCGCTCCTGCTGAAGAAGCAGAAGTCAAGGCTGAAGCTGAAGCTGATCAGTCTGCTGCCCCTGCTAGAGGAAATCACAAAGATTTTCGCAAGGGTGGTCGCCGTTTCTCCCGTGGCAATGGTCGTGGAAGAAGACAAGAAGAGAAGGTCTTCGAAGAGAAGGTCGTCAAAATCTCTAGAGTCTCCAAGACCACCAAGGGTGGTAAGCGTATCCGTTTCACAGCTCTTGTCGTCATCGGTGATGGCAAAGGCAAATTCGGTTACGGTTTAGGAAAGTCTAACGAAGTCCCGGATGCAATCAAGAAGGCTCTTGCTGCTGCCAGAAAGAACCTTTCTCAGATCTCCATCGCCAAAGGTGATACCATCACTCATACCGTCATGGGTCACTTTGGTGCCACCAAGGTCTTCTTAAAACCTGCTCCTGCAGGCACTGGACTTGTCGCTGGTGGTGCTGTCCGTTCTATCTTAGAATTGGCCGGTGTCAAGAATGTTTACTCTAAGATCTATGGTGCCAGAACCCAAGGCAATGTCGTCAAGGCTACTGCTGACGGTCTCAACCAACTCAAGAGTTACAAGAATGTTCTTTCCGTTCGTTACGGAAAGGAAGAAGAAGCTGCTGAAGCTGCTTCTGCTGAATAATTAGGAGGATTGAAACCATGGAATTAAACAATCTCAAAATTGCCCAAGGATCTCGTCATCTTCCTAAGAGAGTCGGTCAAGGTATCGGCTCCGGTATGGGTAAAACTTCCACCCGTGGCCAAAAAGGTCAGGGTGCCCGTCAGGGTAGAAAGGTTCCTGTTGGCTTTGAAGGCGGACAGTTACCTCTCTTCAGAAGAGTCCCTAAACACGGCTTCACCAATTATGGTAGAGTCGAATTCGCTATCGTTCATATTGCTGATTTAGAAGGTTTTGAAGATGGTGCTACTGTCAATGATATCGCTTTGCTTTTCGCTGGCCTTATCCATGACTTAAAAGCTCCTGTTAAGATTCTTGGCGGTGCTAAGCTCTCCAAGAAGCTCAATGTCAAAGTCCAGGCTTACACCAAGTCTGCTAAGGCTGCCATTGAAGAAGTCGGTGGTGTTGCCGAAGTCGAAACCATCAAAGAAGCCAGAATCGCTTTTAAGAAGACCTTAGAAGACGCTTCTGCTGAAAACGAGGGCGAATAATAATGAAAAAGCTAGCCGCATTTTTCCACAACAAGGATGTATTGAACCGTATTCTCTTTACGCTTGCCATTTTCCTTGTCTTCAGAATTGGCTCGGCTATTACTGTCCCTGGTGTCAAGGTTGAACAAGACATCTGGGGCGATACGACTTCATCCTTCTCCTTGTTGAACATGATGGGTGGTGGCGCTTTGCAAAACTTCTCCATCATGGCGCTTGGTGTATCTCCCTACATCACGGCGCAAATTATCATTCAATTGTTGTCTATGGATGTTTTGCCCGCGCTCACTGCGATGAGCAAAGAGGGGGAAACCGGTCGAAAGAAAATCGACGTGGTCACCCGTCTTCTCATGGTAGTTCTTGCCTCGGTTCAAGCCTATGGTATCATTGTCGCTTTGCAAAACTCTCAAGGCATCTCCTTGAATGACACATCTTGGTTCTCGTATGTGAAGATCATCATCTTCATGGTCACTGGAACCTTGATCCTGACATGGCTGGGCGATCAGATCACCGACAAGGGTATCGGTAACGGTATCTCTATGATGATCTTTGCCGGTATCGTCTCCTCTCTTCCTTCTCAAATCGTCTCCGCCTTCACCACTTATCTTGGCGACAAGATCGGTACTGGTGATGCGACTCTGATCTTGGAAGGTAGCGTCCAGATTGCCGTCTACTTGATCGCATTGTTGCTCATTGTCGTATTCGTCACGTTCATCGAGAAATCGGTGCGTAAATTACCAGTCTCACACTCCAATACTTCTCAATCCGATGAATTAGCATCACAACAGTCGTCCTTCCTTCCTATCAAGGTGAACGCCTCTTCTGTTATGCCGGTCATCTTTGCCTCCTCCATCATGGTCGCACCTTCTATCATCATCTCCTTGTTCAGCAACGGTAATCCGCCTGCTTGGGCAAGAAAGATTGAAGAAGTGTTCAACTACCAGGCCATGACTACGATGGGAGACAAATTCGCCTTCCCTTGGGGTACCATCATCTACGCTGTCTTGATCATCGCCTTCTCTTACTTCTATGCGCAGCTGGAAATCAACCCCGCAAGAATTGCTGAAAACTTCAATAACTCCGGAACCTATATCACAGGTATCAAACCCGGTGTGGAAACCGAAAGATATATCTCTCGTATCCTCAACCGTATCACCTTCATGGGTTCTATGGCATTGACGGCTATCGCACTTCTTCCCGTCATCCTGTCCTTGACAGGTGCTGTTCCTTCCTCCTTATCCTTAGGAGGTACGGGTCTGATCATCGTTGTTGGTGTCTCCTTAGAAATCAACAACCAGATCAACGGTATCTTAGCAGGTCAGGGATTTGCTGAAAGCGAACTGTAAAGGAGAACAAACATGAGTACTGTCAACAAAGAATTGAATATCATTTTGATGGGTCCCCCTGCCGCTGGTAAGGGAACTCAATCCGAATTGATTGTCAAGAATTTCCACCTTCCTCACATCTCTACTGGCGATATGTTACGCGCTGGTATCGAAAAAAAGACTCCCTTAGGCTTACAAGCCAAAAGCTATATGGACGCTGGTCAACTCGTCCCTGATGAGGTGATCATCGGCTTGGTCAAGGAAAGATTACAAGAAGAAGATTGCAAAGGCGGTTTCCTTCTCGATGGCTTCCCGAGAACCATTCCTCAAGCTGAGGCCTTAGACAAGCTTCTCCGTGAGCTTGGCAGAAAGATCAACTACGCGATTCTTTTGGTCGCGGATGAGAAGATCCTCACTGCCAGAATCACCAACAGAAGAGTCTGCCCGAAATGTGGTGCCTCCTTCAACTTGGAGACCAAAAAGCCTGTCAAGGATGGTATCTGCGATCTCTGCGGTCACGAATTGATCCAGAGAGGCGATGATACGGAAGCTTCCTTCCGCGTCAGATTAGATGCCTATGCCAAACAGACTTACCCCATTGTGGATCACTACAAAGCACAAGGTGTTGTCTCTGAAGTCAACGCCCTTCAAAGCATCGAGCAAGTCTACGGTGAGATTGAGAAGGTGTTAAAGGATTAATATGATCATCCTTAAATCCCCAAGAGAACAGGAAATGATGATCCAAGCCGGCAACAAGTTAGGAAAGATCTTTGATCAATTGACTGACTTGATTCGCCCTGGCATCTCTACCTTGGAGATTGACAAATTTGTTGAAAAAGCTATCATTCAGAGTGGTGGTAAGCCAAACTTCGCATTGGAGGATGGCTACCACTGGTCTGTATGTGCTTCGATCAATGAAGTCTTGATCCACGGTATTCCTAACAAAAACATCATTCTCAAAGATGGCGACATTCTCTCTATCGACATGGGAAACTTAGATAACAACGGTTTCAATGGCGATGCTTGTAGAACTTTCGCCGTAGGAAATATCTCCGATGAAGCGAAAAAGCTCATCCGCTGCACCGAAGAATGTTTCTACAACGCACTCAAAGTGTGTTACCCTGGACACCATCTCTACGAAATTAGTATGGCGATTCAGAAAACTGCCGATAGTTATGGCTTCTCTCTCTGTAAAGAATACGGAGGCCATGGTATCGGTAGAGAAATGCACGAAGATCCCTTCATTCCTAACTACTACAGTGCCGAACTGGGCTTTGGTCCCTTCATCAGAGAAGGTATGTGCTTAGCCATCGAACCTATGGTGATGGCAGGTAAAAGCACTATTGTGACCAAAAAAGACGGATGGGGTGTCGTCTCTGCGGATGGAAAACTTACCGCGCATTATGAGAACGATATCATCATTACTGCAAATGGCCCGATTATCACATCCGTCGATTCTAATGTAACAAGACATCTGGAGGAATTAGAAATTAAAGCATGAGCAGAGAAGATTTCATTAAAATGGAGGGAAAAGTTCTCGATTCCCTACCCGGCGAGAAGTATTCGGTAGAACTCGCTGGTGGTGCAGTGATACGCGCCAGAGTCTCAGGAAGAATGCGTATGAATAAGATACGTATTTTACCCGGGGATAAAGTCACTGTCGAAATCTCTCCCTACGATGTCACTAATGGCTGCATCATCTACCGATTCAAGTAAAGAAATAAAGGAGAAACTTACATGAAAGTAAGAGCTTCAGTTAAGCCGATCTGCGATAAATGCAGAGTCATCAAACGTAAGGGTCGTGTTATGGTCATCTGCTCCAACCCTAAACATAAGCAGAGACAAGGTTAAAAGAGAGGATTAGAAAGAATATGGCACGTATTGCTGGTGTAGATATTCCTAACGACAAGCAGTTGGTTTACTCTCTCCGTTACATCTACGGTATCGGACTTACCACTGCCAAGAAAATTGTCGCTGATGCCAAAGTCGATGGCACCAAGAGAGTCAAAGATTGTTCTGAAGCAGAATTGACTGCTGTCAGAAATGAAGTCGCCAAGTATATCGTTGAAGGTGATTTGAGAAGACAAGTCGCCATGGATATCAAGAGACTTACCGAAATTGGAACTTATCGCGGCTACAGACATAAGAAGTCCCTTCCTTGCCGTGGTCAGAGAGATAAGACCAATGCTAGAACCTGCAAAGGCCCTAAGAAGACCGTCGCCAACCACAAGAAGGCTACGATGTAATAGGGGAGGAAATTGAATTATGGCAAAAACTAAAACAACTATCAGAAAGAAAAAGGCAAAATTAAACTTCACTAAGGGTGTCGCTCACATCCACGCCTCTTTCTCCAACACCATCGTTTCCATCTCTGATGAACAGGGCAGAGTCATCGCTTGGGCAAGCGCTGGCACCTCCGGTTACACCGGATCTAGAAAGTCCACCCCCTTCGCCGCACAATTGGCTGCTGGTAATGTTGCCAAGAATGTTGTCGATAGAGGTTTAAAAACTGTCGATGTCGAGATCAAGGGTCCCGGCCCTGGTAGAGAAACTGCTGTCAGAGCTTTAGAAGCTGCTGGCTTGAAGGTTCTTTCCATCGCTGATGTCACTCCTATCCCGCATAATGGTTGCAGACCTCCCAAGAAGCCTAGAGGCTAAAAAGTCGTCACATTAAGCGGAAAGGAGAAAAAAGAATGAAACAATTCGAAAAACCGAAATTTGATATCAACAAATCTGATATTCAGAATAACTTTGGACGTTTTACCCTCACACCTTTGGAAAAAGGTTACGGTACAACAATCGGTAATGCGATGAGAAGAGTCCTTCTCTCTTCTTTACCCGGACTTGCTGTATACGCCATCGAAGTCGAAGGTGCTCGTCACGAATACACTCCTCTTCCTGGTGTTATTGAGGATCTTACTCAGATCGTCCTCAACATCAAAAATCTTGTCCTTCACGATGAAAGCGATGATGATGGTGCCGATTACACCCTCAAATTAGAATGCAAAGCCGTGAACAGCGACAAGGAAGTCAAAGCTGGCGATATCGTCTGCCCTGATATGGTTTCCGTGGTCAACAAAGACCTCGTCTTATGCCATCTTGCCGAGAATGGTCGCATCAAGATCACTCTCCACGCTCGTAAGGGAAGAGGATTCGTCACCGCTGAAGAAAATAAGAATTCCAACTGGCCCATCGGCTGGATCAGTGTCGATAGCAACTTCTCACCTATCGTGAAAGTTTATACCGAGATCCAACCTACTCGTGTCGGTCATGACGCTAACTACGAAAAGCTCGTTTTAGAAGTCACCACCGATGGTAGTATGGAACCCAGTGATGCTGTCGCTTTGGCAGGTCTTGTCTTAGACGAACACTTCAAGCTCTTCGAAGAGCTCAATGAAGCCGTCAAGGGCGCCACTGTCATGGCCGTCAGCAAGGAAAAGACCGAGAACAAGTATTCTTCTATGACTTTAGAAGATTTGGATCTCTCTGTCCGTTCCTACAACTGTCTTAAGAGAAATGGTCTCAAGACAGTCCAAGAGTTGTGCAACATGAAGGAAAGCGAATTGATGACGGTCAGAAACTTGGGCAAGAAGTCCTACAAGGAAATCTTGGACAAGCTCGCCAGCTTCGGTTTGTCCCTCCAACACGATGACAACTCTAAGAAATAAAGTGAGGTAAATACTACTATGGGTACTATTGGTAGAAGAAATGTACACGGTAAAGGCGGTGTCCGCTTCAAAGCCGGTTATACTTCCGATAAAGAGAAGAATATGCTCAGAAACGTCGTTTCTCAGTTGATCATCTCTGGTTCTGTGGAAGTGACTCTCGCCGTCGCCAAACGCGCTAGCCAAGAAGCGGATAGACTTGTCACCTTCGCTAAGAAGGGTGATCTCGCTTCCAGAAGACAGGCTGCCCGTTTCGTCCGTGAAGAAGGCTTCGTCGATGCTAAGAGCAACAAGACTGCTCTTCAAAAGCTCTTCGATGTCTATGGCCCGAAGTACAAGACCAGAAATGGTGGTTACACCAGAGTTCTCAAGACTGGGAACAGACGTGGTGATAACGCCCCTATGGCTATCTTGGCCTTCGTTGACTAATTGTTTGTATAAGAGGG
>Ga0326507_1000036_pt1 | contig 13316 bp, 6 predicted proteins | sample 0_2496_0518_FD_203648 | JGI IMG/M metagenome (GOLD analysis project Ga0326507, IMG submission 203648) | Metatranscriptome of bovine rumen microbial communities from UC Davis, California, United States - 0_2496_0518 (Metagenome... | ecosystem: Host-associated > Mammals > Digestive system > Stomach...
AATGAATTTACAAATTATGCACTTTGAACGATGAACGATGAACTATGAACTATGAACTATGAACTGTCACTTACTTTCCGCTGAGCGCGTCGCAGAATGCCTTATAGGTGGCATTGCGTACCCAGTCTCTGGTCTTGCTGTCAACAGACCACAGTCCTACCGGGTCGGTCGTGTCGACCAAATTGCCCTTACAGATACCAGCCTGTTTCTCATGCGGAATCTTGTTCATGTAGCTCTTGATGACATAGCCATAGTAGTCGGCCAGCTTCTGGCGCTGCTCGGTAGTGATGTCCTTTGCCGCAACACTGGCACCGGTAGCATCCTGATACTTGATGTCGAAGTTCGAGAGGCGAATGAGCTTGCCGGTAGAAGCCAGATTGGACAGCAGGCTCTCGACGGCTTTCTTGTTGGCAGCCTGCTTGGTGTCATCCTCGCTGTAGCTGAGGTTCAGCTTGGCATTGATGCCGTCAATCTTGGCTCCCTTATTCTCCCAGATGCCCATCCAGTAGGTGAGGCTCTCAAATTTCTGCTGTGCATCGAGTCCCGACTCGCTGATGAAGAACCTCAGCTTGGCCGGATCACCGCCATGCTGCTGGTAGGCTTCGCTGGCAGCCTTTGATACCACTGCAGCATAGTTCTCACTTCCAAAAACATCCTGCCAGAAAATCTTGTCTTTGGAGTGCTTCAGGTCGAACTTGCCGTTGTCGAGCAACTTGGTGTCGAGGGCCTCGTCGATGAGGTCGAACGAGTTGATACGTCCATCATTGATCTTCATCAGACCGTCGCACCATGCGTTGAGGGCATAGCTGATGGTGTCTTTCAGCTCCTGCTCGGTCTGTGGACGGTGGTTATCGGGCATGTGAGTGACCGTCACCGACTTGATATAGACTTCAGCATTCTGATTACCGTCAATCATGAAGTAGCCTGTTGTTGCTTTTGGATTCGGATGCAGTTGTTCAATCACCATCTTCACCCATTTGTTGGGCTTGATATAAAACCTCGCCTTTTCCTCTTTCTCATATACCGTACTGTCGCAGAACGTACAGTAGACACTTTCGTTCTCATTGTCGTCTTTATCGACCTTGGCATAGAATGTGACGGTATAGGTAGCCAGTGTATCCACGTCGAATCCCTCTGCAATCCACACCTTTGATTTCTTGGGAAGCTTCAGCGCATTGTCGCTACCATCATAGTTCTTTACAATGGTTCCCTTGCCCTTTTTATTGGTGCCTGTAAACGTCTCCATTTGGGTGTAGTCTACTTCCTGGTCTAAAACCGATTTCACCGCGATTTCGACAGGTGCTGTGAGCGTTTTCAACCAGTCATCGGCCTGGTTGGCATTCGCCATAATCGGACTGCCGAATACCTCACCTCCGATTTCTTCAACATGATCCAGTAGATCTATCATGTTCAGGAAGTTCATCACGCCTTTTTCGTTGATGATAGCGCCCGACATCAGGGATGAGCCAAAGGTAACGTTGTCGAAATTAGTGACCGCTGCAGCATGGGCCAGTTCCTGCTTGTTGAAATCAGCCACCTTGAGCGTAGCTCCGAGCGTCATATTGGGATAGCTCTTCCTGTCAATGTATGACTTGATAGGAGCCAAGTCCTTATAAGGCTCAACAAATTTCGGATCAGGCTCGGCAGTGAAATTGCCCGTCTCATTATAGTCGGCACAGGAAACCGCACATACAGCTGTAGCCAGCATCAAGTGACCGAGGACGATGGACTTCAGAGGTTTTCTCATCATTGTTTTCATATTCTTAGCCTCCTATTGATTATTTTACGTACTTTGGTGTGAAGAATACTCTCTTGTTCGACTCGCGCGTCTGAACAACCAGCGTGTCGGCCGTTGACACCTGAACATCATCCTCAAGTAGAATATTCTGTTTCTTTATGTCATCCCATCCAATGACTTTTCCTTTCTTAAAGGTCACATTGTATGACAAGCGGAGGATGTCACGCTGAACAGGCTCTCCGTTGTTGGTTCCCCACTGGTAATCCTTGTATTCCTGCTGCTCAGTTCCCTTGACGATGTAGTCACCAGACCCCGTAGAAATCACGTCAGCATCGTCAGTAGACACAGTACACTTATTGCCATCGAAGGTGAGGATAAGATCGCAAGTCAAAGATGCTTTTGCCTTTCCAGATGCGTCATTACCTCTCTTGAACGATACGGGGAAGATGGCCTGTGTCATGTTCTTGGTAGTAATGCCACACACCTCGTCGTTATGGTTCACCGGGTTCTCCGTATAACGGCCGACGTCAGACTTTACCAGCGACGAGTCCTTGCGGACAATTGTCATAGCTGTTCCGCCCTCGGTCACCACGTCAAGGCCACGGCGGATATATTTACCCTGCCAAGGGTTCATATACTTCACGCAGTAGAGTACATAGTCCTTGGCCAGCACATCCCAGTCCTCCGTATTCGCACGGGTCGGGGTCAGTCCCTCGCGGGGCGTGCCGGTGAGAATATGGTCAATGCCTGTCACTCTCGTCATCAGCAGGGGGATGACGTAGGTGTTCTCGACAGCTTTCGGGTCATTGAAGAACGCATCGGTAAATTCCACCTCGACATAGCCGCGAGCATCGCCATTGTAATAAATCTTGTCCGACAAGAGCTTGTAGTATGCCGACGGCATCGGAAGCACGGCCGCAGCCTTGTTGCCTGCTTCATCGGTGAAATAGAGATTGTTGCAGAGCGAGTCAGTAACGGCAAAATCCACCACTGCGTCGCGGCCTGCGTAGGCTCCGCCCATGGTAGCCCAAATCCTGCACTTGTGGGCATTGTCGAGCGTGTTGTCGTAGATGTCATTGCCCAATACGAGGGTGCGCACAGGGAACTGATAGGCAAAGTAGGCAGTTGTACCTCCTTCAAAGTCTGGGAACTCTTTGTCTGCATTGTAGCAGGACGTATAGGCGAGCGTTATGACACCCAAGGCAGCTCCGTAGATATATTTTCTAAGTTTCATCATAGTCATGTTCAACGTTTAATGTTTAATGTTTAACGTTCAATAATTCACCATCCCTTGTTTTGCTTGAGGTTGCTCCATTTCAGCATCTCAGACTTCGGAATGGGGCCGTAGCACTGGTAGGTGTTGTCGAATTTACGGTCTTCCACATCAAAGATAGTGTAGGAGAGCGCAAGAGTGGTCTCATCGCGGTCAACCCTCATGCCCTTCACCGTTTCGTTGATCGGCAACAGCCAGCGGCGGAGATCCCAGAAGCGCTTGTTCTCAAAGCAAAGCTCAATGCGGCGCTCGTTCCGGATCAGGTCGGTCATTTTGGCCTGGTCGCCTGCGCACTCTTCCAGATAGACATCGCCTTCGGGAAGTGCCATTCCCACGGCGTTTGTTGCGAGTCCTGCACGCTCACGGATTTTCTTGATCACGTCGTAGGCCGTGAAGCCGACGCCGTTCGGATCACCCTTGGGTCCCCAGGCATCGTTGGCAGCCTCTGCGTATGCCAGGAAGATTTCCGTGTAACGGATGCGCGGGTAGATGTGCCATTGCTTAAGTATGTTACTTGAATTTGGATTCACATTTTCGTGGAGCAGCTTCTTCAGATAATAGCCTGTACGTGTCGAGGTAGTGATACTGCCCAGATTGTCGTCCGTCTCCGTCTTCTGATTAGGATAGGTTCCAGTGACACTGGGATAAGTACCTGTGATAATCACAGTCTTTCTGTAGGTAGAACCGTTATAGATGACGTTATCTGCAAGACGCGGGTCACGGTTGGCGTATGGATCCTTGGGATCATAACCAGAAGCGGGATCGGTAATGGGAAGACCGCTACGCATGGGGAAAGCGTCAACAAGATTCTGCGAGGGATTGAGTCGGCCACTGCCATAGAGTGTCGGCGGGAAGTTCTGCTCTTCCTGTTCTGTATTCTCATGACGGTTTTCACGCCAGAGTATTTCTGGCATTTCCGTTGCATTTGGCTGAAGTTTTGTGTCGTTTTTGCTCGAATACCAGATGTGTCCAGTCATGTCGAATCCAGCCATTCCACCGATGCGTTTCAGCACATTTGCACAGAGCATCGCTGCTTCAGCCGAAGAGACGCCGCTCTGATCGCGGAAGGCAGGACTTGCAGCGAGCAGGGCCACCTGTGCCTTGACAGCCTCGGCCACCTTACCTGAAATCAGATTGGTTGCCATTTTTCCGAACACAAGGTTGTAACCGGAAATGTTCGCACCGGCATCCTTATACTTCACAGGAATACTATCTTCTTCACCCACTTTCAAATCCACATAATCCATAGGAAGCAAGGCCATGGCACTGTCGCAATCGGCATAACACTGCTTCACACAGTCAGCGAAGGTGGCTCGCGGCTGGTTGAAGTCAGAGCTGCCGTCTTCCGGCTTCATCAGCAAGGGTACGCCGTAAAGGATGCCATCGTCGGCATAACCGCCGTGGGCCTGCAACAGATAATAATAGAGGATGGCACGAAGTCCGAAAGCTTCTCCTTTCAAACGGTCGACGAACATCTGCTGCCTTGACACTGCACTGGGTGACCACTTCACCTTGTCTACAATGGAAAGGAACTTATTGACATACTGGATGCCGTTCTTACATCTGTCCCATTGCGACATCGGGTCGTTGTCAGAAGCCCATGTGCCCGTTGTCATGTTCAGGTAATTGCTATTTTTCTGGTTAGTGACTGCATCATCCGTGGCAGCGTCTGTCCAGTTGTTTGGATTCGCAACATTTGTCATATAAGGAAGGCGGTCATAGCCGTACATCAGCAGACCATGCGCATACTCGGATTCCTCGACCATGGCATCCTCCTGTCGGGTGTTCTCATCTGCCGGCTCGAACATGTCCTCGCATGAGCTGAAAGCGAGAAGGCCGATCAAATAGAATATGATGTTTCTTTTCTTCATGATTGTTCAATTTTTCAATCTTCAATTATCTTTCTATCTTTAATCAAAGGGTCACCTTCACACCGAGGTTGTAGAAGCGCGTCTGCGGAGCATAGCCCACATTGGTCTCCATGATCTTGCGGTTCTTTGAGATGGTGAGCAGGTCGTTGCCGTTCAAATAGACCGAGAGTTTCTTCACCCACTTGCCATTGAACATTTCCTCGGGGAAGTCGTAGGTCAGCTGCACCTTGCGCAGGTTGAAACAGTCTGTGCTGTAGAGCCAGAAGGTAGATGCTGCCCTGTTGTTTGCCGAGCTCTGTGACGTCAGACGCGGATGGGTAGCCACATCGGCCGTCTCAGGTGTCCAGCGGTCACGTGCATTGACCGAGTACTTGTTATCGTAGTCCATATAGTAGTAATTACCTTTGTCGGTCTTCAGAGCGTATGCCCCAAACTGGCCATTGCCCAGCATGAAGAGCGTGAAATTCTTATATTTGAGCGTCAGGTTCACACCGAGGGTAACAGGAGCGCCGTATCTGCCGTCCTTGCCAAGTTCAACCATGTCTTTAGAGTCGATGTTGCCGTCTCCATTCACATCCTCGTACTTCAAGTCGCCAGGCTGGATGTTACCACCAATCTTGGGTTGGGGAAGGCCGTTCTTCAAGACGTACTTTGTGTTGCCCTCGGAAGTTTTGGTCACGTCAAAGTCATCCATGGTATAGAATCCCTGACAATTGTAGCCCCAAATGACATCAAGAGGACGTCCTTCCTTATGCTGGTAGTCGTAGTCCACGAGTTCATCGAACTTCTTGTTATTGGTCTTAAGCCATGTACCGACTACGCCCAGCGTGGCGTGAAGCTGCCCTATCTGCTTCTGGGCACTTACGCTAAAGTCAAGTCCCTGCCGGGTCGTAATGTTGTTGTTGATGGCAGGCATGAAGGAGCCACTAAGACCGTTCTGCAGGTGCGAAGGGAATGTGGTCAGATTCTGGACAATATAACCATCCATCTTCGTATTGAAGAAAGTAAGTTCAGTGCTGATCAGCTTGTTGTAGAACGAGCCACGCAGACTGACTGAGAATTCCTTACGATGAATGAAATCGAGGCTTGGGTTACTGCCCGATTTGGAATAAGTGCGACTTGTACCTGATTGCCGCTCATTCCAGACGAAGTCACTGCCTTGGGTGTCCCAAATGGCATCATAGAGATAGAAGTTATTGTTGTCCAAATAGATATCGATATCTTCTTTGAGGTTGCTATACGATGCACTGATCAGCAGGTCGTCCACGAAGGTATCCTTCAGGAAGTTTTCCTTGGCAAGGTTCCAGCCGAGCGTGAACGAGGGCGAGATGGCTTCGCGGTTGCCTTTAGGCAGACGGGCCGAATGAACGCCTGCAAAAGAGGCTTCGGCAAAGTAGCGGCCCATAAAGTCGTAACCAGCCAGCAGGCCCAGGTTGGCATTGGCATAACGGTGATACTCGCCGCTGCGTGTCGTCGTAAACATGTGTCCGAGCAGCATGCCCGTCACGTGGTGTTTGCCTGCAAAGGTGTGGTCGTAGTCGAAATGGCCGTTCCAGCTGATGGTCTGACGATAGGCCGTGTTCGACATGGCCATGTGACCCGTCACGATTTCATCTCCTTCCTGGGTAAGAGCTACGATAGCATCACTTGAGTTATAGTTACTCCATGTCGGGATGAACACGGCATACTTGTTGTCATACGAGAGACTGTAGTTGGCAGCATAGTCAATGGCAAACATCGTCTTGAACGAGAGACCCTTCAGGAACTTGTTCATGTCATAGACAAAACCTGCATCGAACTGGAACTGACGGCTGACGTCAGTGGTCTTACCGCCGAAATAGCAGTCGGCAATGGCATTGGTTTTGTTGGATTTTGTACCGCCGGGGAAATACCGTCCGTCAATCAGGTTGAGCGACTTGTCAAGGACGGCAAGTCCTTTGCTGGCATTGGGGTCAACCATGTTGATATCGATCAGCGGTGCTGCGTTCTCCGGGTAGTTCGGACGCATGGTAGCTGCCTCACCCCAGAAGTCACCTTTGTTCTTGTTTGCATTGTAGAAGGTGGCACTGGCATTGGCAAAACCCTTGATAACGCTGTTGATCACAAGGTCCACATTGCCACGCACGCTGAAGCGGTCGGTGTAGTTGTCCTTCGCATCGCCGAAGTTGAGAAGGTCTTCCATGCGATAGTAGTTGATGTTCGTGTAGAAATGGGCACGTGTACCGCCACCCTGAATTTCCACCGTACCTTCGGAACGGTTATAGACTTTGCGCACATATTCGTCCGAATAGTAGTTGGTATTGGGATAGCGATAGGGATTCAAACCAGAGGCATGGTTGTAGATGTCCATCTGTGAGTACCTTGGAACATAAGCGCTACCTGTGGCAAGAGCGTCGTTGGCCAGTGCTTCGTTATAGAGCGTCATATACTCTGCTGAACCCAAATACTCGGGGAAATCCTTGGCCACGTGGAATCCCGTGTTGGCATTGGCTGTAATCTGAAGCCCGTCCACCTTTCCACGCTTGGTCGTGATCAGGATGGCACCTTTGGCTGCCTTGGCACCGTAGAGTACGACTGCCTGTGCGCCCTTGAGGAAGGTAATCTGCTCAATCTCGGAAGGCAGCACGTTGTTCGATGGACGCTTCACGCCGTCGATGATGACGAGCGGCAGGTTGCTGTTGTCGTTGTTGTCCAGACGGTCGTTGTCCATACCCCAGAGGTTGCTGCCGTTCCATCCGCCCACTAACCCATAGAGGTCATCAAGGCTGCCCGTCGTATAATCCTTCTTCTGCAGCTCTTCCATGTCAACGTATGAGACGCCTCCGAGCAGATGGTCGGCATCCACGTCGCGGAAAGCTACATGGACTTTCTTTTTCACCACCGTAGAATCGGCGTCGTCAGCAGTCTGCGCATTGACTGCCAGTGGCGCCACAGCCATCATGGCAAAAAGAACTATGTTTGTCTTAAAATTCTTCATATCTTATTCTTAATTATGCATTATGAATTATGAATTATGAATTATGCATTATGAATTATGCATTGCATCGCCTTACCATCCCGGATTCTGGGGGAAGCCGTCGTAAAGATAAGTATCCTTGTCAGGAAGCGGGAACCAGTAGTGCTTCGATTCAAATCGACGGGTAATCAGCTCTTGTTTGTGGAAGTTTCCAACCTTGGCATCCTTTGGATCGTTGCTCTTGAACCAGTCATCCTTTTCCAGACGCTCGAACTCATGCGAGTATTTCATGGTGTAGGGAGCCTCTGTCAGGAGGAGCCAGCGCTGCAGGTCACACCAGCGGAAGCCTTCGAACGAAAGCTCGACAGCACGCTCACGGCGCACTTCATCGATGAAATGCTCCCTGGTGTCCATCAAGTTAGCCTGTACGTGCTCCATCGGATAATCGGTAGAGTTGACACGGTCGCGAAGGGCGTTGATGGCGTCGACAGCCGACAGCGAGGGGCAATACTCCGGCTGGTCCTTCAGTTCTGCTGCGGTCTTGGCGATGGCAGCCCTTGCCTCGGCATACATCAGATAGACGTCGGCCAGACGCATGTAGGGAAGATAGCTCTGGAAAGCATAATCCCACTCATACCACTTGTCGCCTTCGTTACACTGGTGAGGCACGAGTTTCTGGATGAAATAGCCCGTGCTACTTCCATCGGAGACACCACGCATGGCACCACCGGTGTAAAGGGTGCAATACTGGTACTTCTTCTGGTCAGCAGTCAGTTTCTCATAACCGCTTTCGGTCACATACTGGAAACCGTCGAACACAATATCGTGATAGAAGCGCGGGTCGCGGTTCTTGTAGGGATGCTCCGGATCCCAACCCGACAGCGGGTTCAGCACCAGTTCGCCATTCTGAACCAGATAGATGGGCTGTCCGTTGGCCATTCCGTACTGGTCGATGAGGTTGGCCGTGGGGTGATGGATGATTTTGTCGTGAGCCACGAGACCGGCCACCTTGGGACCGAAGGTCTTTGCGCAGTTCCAGTTGGCAGCGTTCACACCAGGATAGGCACCACGGAAGATGGCCTCCGTAGAACCCGGCATCAGCCAGCTCTGACCCTCGGTATAGAAGATGTCAGAGTAGCAGGACTCTGCCTTGGCATCGGGTGTGTGGTTATAGATTTCAGCATAATTGAATTCTGCAAGCTTATAACTGACATCGTCATTGACGACGAGATTCAGTGCCTTGCCGAGCGCCTCGGCAGCCTTCTTGCAGTATTCCACGTCATAGTCGTAGGTCTTGCCATTGGAGCTGGCACCTAAGAGCTGGGCCACGCCGCCGTTCTTGGTCTTCTCGAACTCCTTCATGAGCGGGGAGCCTGCCCAAAGATAGCACTTGCCCAAGTAACAGAGTGCCGTGAACTTGTTGACACGCAGGTCGTTCTGGCCCGAAGTCTGCATACCGGGAATGGTGACGTCCCAATCGAGCGGAAGGAGGTCGTATGCCTTCTCGAAGTCTTGAGCACAGCGGTCGGCACACTCCTGGAACGACAGACGGGGAAGCTCCGGGATACTGGTAGCCTCGAAGGTTTTGTCAATGTAGGGAAGACCGCCGAAGTAGCATATCAGCTCGAAATGCCACCAGGCACGGAAGAAATACATCTGTCCGAGCAACAGGTCGCGCTCGTCGTCGGTGCCCACCATGGACTTGATGTTCTCAATACCCATGTTACACTTACGGATGCAGTACCATGAGTTATCCCAAAGCGACTGCCTTCTATCATTATAATCACCACCCTTCAGCCAGCACTGGTTGTTGTTCCACCAGTTACGATAGTTACCCAAATCGACCTGATGATCCATGTGGGCATAGCCTTCAGTGTTATGTACAGCGTCATCACCCAGATTCCATGAAGTGCAATAGTTGCACTTCTCCTTATCGGGAATCAGGTTATAGATTTCCTCAATATATCCCTGGAAGTTGCGGTAGTTCTTGAAAGCCTCATCCTCTGCCACAATCGACTCCGGATCCTTATCGAGCCAGTCGGAGCAGGAAGTGAAGGAAGCTGCAACGACCAACATCCAACACCCGGCACCTAAAAGCGATTTGATGTTATTATAATACTTCATAATTAAATGTCTTTTCATTAAAGCGGTAGCAAATTCTTTACTTTTCACTCTTCACTTTTCACTTAAAGGTAAAGCTTAAATCCGATGTTATAGCGTCTGACAGTAGGATAAGCACCGCCGCTGCCGCTCCATCCGTAGTTACCCTCACGGTCGTCAGGCATCTTGGTGATGAGGAAGAGGTTGTTGCCGTTCAGGTAGACCTTCAGGCTTGAGAAACCAATCCGCTTGATCCATCCCTTGGTCCAGGTATAGGCCACCTCGATGTTCTTCACACGGAAGTAGGAACCATCGTAGAGATACTGCGTACCGTCGTTATAGGAAACCTGTGTAGTAAAGCGTGGTACAACCACCTCGCCCGTTCCGTCTACCGGATTCCACCAGAGGCCATTATCATAGACCGTGAGCAGCTGGTCGCCGAAAGAGGGGAGACCCACGTCGCGCGTGACGCCGGTCACGCCATAGAGCTGGGCGAAGCACGAGAAGCCCTTCCACTCCCAGCCGATGGTGGCATTGTAGGTGTGTTCCGGCGTTCCTGTATAGCCAAAAGGAGCCTGGTCGTTGGTCTCGTCGACCTTACCATCGCCGTTGAAGTCAACGATATAGTGGTCGCCGATAAGCACCTTTCCGTCGTCCTTCTCTCGAGCCGGTACACTGTAGAGCTCGTCGTAGGTGCCGATATAGCCATTGTCGATGAACGAGACGTACTGTCCCTGTGAATAGCCCTGTGCCTTACGGTAGGCCGGTATCAGTGCCGGGTCGTCCTTCAGTATAATCTTATTACGCGCGTAAGTATAATTGGTGTTGGCCCAGAAGCGCATGCCGTTCCTCAACACCTTGTTGAAACGAAGTTCCACTTCGAAACCGGAGTTCTTCATCTTACCCTTGTTGATGTCAGGGGTCATGGCTGCACCATAGTAGGAAGGCACCGAACGGTTGAGTCCGGAGATAAAGATGTCATAACGGTCGTCGCGGAACCAGTCGAAGCTACCTGCAAACATACCACCAAGGAAAGCATAGTCGAAACCGAGGTTCTTCTTCCGGACGGTGGCCCAGCGAAGGTCGGGGTTGGCGATGGTAGCTTCCTTGTAGCCTACGAACGGGCTGGCGCCACCTGTAAGGGTCATGTTGTAACCATTACCGTTGTTCGTTACTTCCCAACCGGTCAGGTATGCCCAGCGTGCGCCTGAGCTGTCATCTCCGATTTCACCGTAAGATCCACGGATCTTGAACATATCAATGATGCCCTTGTCCTTGAACCACTTCATGAATTTCTCTTCCGAGAGCATCCAGCCGGCTGCACCCGAGCAGAAGAAGGCAAAGCGGTTGTCGGGCGAGAAGCGCTGCGAACCGTTGTAGGCACCGTTGAACTCAGCGAAATACTTGCCCATCAGGTCGTAGGTGGTACGGAACACCCAGTCCTCACGACGATTCTCAAGGTCGGCATTGCCGGCGTTGATGCGGCGCTTCCAGTTACCCATCAGCGACACGTTGTGGACACCGAGCTGGCGCCCCCAGTAGAGCTGGAGCGACATCTCCGTTGCACGGCCTGTGTAACTGACACTACCTGCCTCGGGGCTCCAGTCGACGTGCTCATAGTAGTCGAAACCTGTCTTGTCAAGAATCTCATTCTCGAAAATAAGTTCGCCGTTCTCTGGAGTAATATAGGCTGTATTATTAACGTGCTTACCTCCGTTGGCATTGATACCACGGCTACCCTCGTCGAACTGGTTGTCCCAGGAGATGGTACCGCGTGCCACCAGACCCTTGGTCACGAAATCGAGGTTCTGTTCGAGCGAGAAGTCGGTGAACACACGCGTTTTAGTAGTCAGCGTATAACCCGACGTTGCCACGTTCATACAAGAGTTGGCCATGTTCGAAGCTGCCAAACGGGACCAGCCCCATGCGCCATTTTCAAAGCGGACAGGATAAACGTTTGGCGGCATACGATAGGCACCGGCCCAGTTTTGCTGCTGGAACCACTCGCCATCATGATTATAATAATAACGTGGGGTCTTCTGCTGAGCATTGGAGCCGGCCAGGTTGACCCTGAACTGCGTGGTCTTCGTAATCTGGAAGTCCAGGTTCGAACGCACATTCAGACGATTGTAGGCATAGCCGCCCTCATAGCCCTGATGGTTGTCCCAGATGCGGGTCATATCGCCTTCGTTCTGGAAGTCGAAGGCTACGAAGTACTTCACAAACTGCGTACCACCTGAGAAATTGATGTTGGTATTGTAGGACATGGCGAAGTCCTTGAACATCTCCTCCTGCCAGTCAACGTTCGGATAACGCTCTGCCTGGCTGTAGTCACCAAGGTAAGTACCGTCAGCTTTATAGTTAGGCTTCACCGTATGATCCTGGTTGCGGAAAAGGTCGATGAAGGTCTGAGGACGATAATAGGCCCACGAACCGGCACCACCAATGGCCAGCTCGTGTTCGATGGCCTGGTTGCGCAGCATGTAGCCGTCGTAGGAGTCGTACTTGCGGGGAAGCTTCGACACGGCCTTCAGCGTAGCGTTGAAACCGACGTCGATACGGGCCTTGCCCTCCACACCACGCTTGGTGGTGATCAGGATAACGCCGTTGGCACCCTCCACACCGTAGACGGCAGTGGCCGAGGCATCCTTCAGCACGGAGACCGTGGCCACAGAGGTGATGTCGACCGACTTGATCTCACGCTTCACACCGTCGACGAGAATCAGCGGCTGGGCATCTGTGTTCCAGGCAGCTGCACCACGAATGAAGATGTGCGGATCTTCCTCGCCCGGCTGACCTGACGAAGCGATGGTGGCAACGCCGGGGAGGTTACCCGTGAGAGCTGCACCCACGCTACCGATACCGGCAGCACGCTCCAGCACCTCGCCCGTGGTCTGCGTGATGGCACCGACGACCGACGTCTTCTTCTGCTGACCGTAACCGACAACCACCACCTCGTCGAGCTGTGAGTTGTCTTCCTCAAGCGTAATTTTGTTGAATTGAGCAGCACTGACCTTTGCTTCCTTCGGCTTCATACCGATGTAAGTCACAACGACTGTACCCTTGCCACCTGGCAAGCTCAGAGAGAAGTTTCCGTCAAGATCGGAAACTGTTCCGTTCTTCCTGTTGTCCTTCTGAACAACACTTGCACCAATAACCGTCTCGCCGCTACTGTCGACGACAACACCTTTGACCAACTCCTGTGCAAATGATGGTATAGCGAATACCAACATGAGCAGAGACAGGACCGATGCTCTTGACGATGTCTTGCACATAGCAAGAAGAATCATCTTTTTCAGTTTTTTAGTCATCTTGGTTGTTAGTTAATATTTAAAATTGTATTTTCTAGTTTCGCTGTTAGTTCATCGCATCGCGATA
>Ga0326507_1000037_pt1 | contig 13295 bp, 8 predicted proteins | sample 0_2496_0518_FD_203648 | JGI IMG/M metagenome (GOLD analysis project Ga0326507, IMG submission 203648) | Metatranscriptome of bovine rumen microbial communities from UC Davis, California, United States - 0_2496_0518 (Metagenome... | ecosystem: Host-associated > Mammals > Digestive system > Stomach...
AGGTGGGCTACGCCGGCAAGATCCATCACCTCCTGAACGGAGCCTTCAGCCAACATGGCGAAACCGGTCTGACGGCATGCCATAACGTCCTGATGGTCACCGAAGATACAGAGGGCGTGAGAAGCGAGCGTACGGGCAGAAACATGGAAGACAGTAGGAATCAGTTCGCCTGCAATCTTGTACATGTTGGGGATCATCAGGAGCAGACCCTGAGAAGCTGTGAACGTAGTGGTGAGAGCACCGGCCTGGAGAGCACCGTGAACGGTACCGGAAGCGCCGCCTTCCGACTGCATCTCCTCAACGAGAACTGTCTCGCCAAAGATGTTCTTGCGGCCCTGGGCAGCCCATTCATCGACGTTCTCTGCCATCGGTGAAGATGGGGTGATGGGGTAGATTGCAGCTACCTCCGTGAACATATACGCGATATGAGCGGCAGCTGTATTACCATCACATGTCATAAATTTTTTTGCCATTGTGATTGGATTGTTTAAAATTAAAATAGTTGATGAGTTAATTACTGAATATCGATTAGTTGATCGAAATTACATTAATAGAGGAAGCCGAACAGCCAAAGGGGAATCACGTTGTCGTGACCGATTTCGAGATTGTCGATGGCATAGTAGAAATCGGGGTTGTTCTTGGTGCGAACCACCCAGTCGCATACACGGAAACGATCCGTCTTGTTGATAAGGAACTGTACGTTACGCTCGTTCGACTTGTTGAGCCGGTTATCCTTGTGAAGCATGTTGTAGAAGAAGGTCTCGCGAATCTGGCGGGGCTCCACTTCATTGAGGCAGGTGGGATAAAGGATGTTTGTGTTGTGCATATACACGACAGCCGGTTTCTTGGGAAACTGCTCGTCAACGGTGTAGAGCATGTTGATGAGACGGGCCTCCTTGAGATAGCTGAGGTAATTGACCACCGTGGCGCGGGAAGTCTCGATGGCCTTGGCCAAAAGCGACACATTGGGCGAACAGGGAGCCTCCTGAGCGAGTAGGTGAAGGAGTTTCTTGATTTTGGGAAGGTAGGACAACTCGATTTCCTTGACAAAAAGGACATCCACTTCGAGCATGGTGTTCATGTTCTTGATGAGCATCTCGGAGTAATTCTTCTTCTCGAGGAAGAAGGGATAGAAACCGTGGTGGACATAGTCCTGGAAATAGTTGAGCGGTTTGATTTTCGAACAAATCTCAGTCGCAATGGCTGCATGGTTCGAAATGATTTCGTCGTACTTATAGGAACGGAAATTTGTACCGGCCATCAGATTAATGAACTCACGGAACGAGAATCCGCGGAGGTTGTAACTGTCCACAACACCGTTGAGGACGGGATTCTCCTCCTTCAAACGCATGACAGTAGAACCTGCAAATATAATCTGAATCTTGGGATACTGATCGTAGATAAACTTCAGTTCATTACTCCAATCGGGATACTTGAATATCTCGTCGATGAGGAGGATACGACCGCCCTGAGCCAGGAACTGCGCTACGAATTCACGCAGAGTGTGCGTGAAAAAGTAGAAATGGTTCATGTTGATATAAAGACAGCGACGGTCGTCGGGGCCGAATTTTTCCAGGGCATACTGAAGCAAGAATGTGGTTTTGCCTACACCTCGCGAGCCCTTGATTCCAATCAAGCGGCTATTCCAATTAATCTCGTCCATCAACTCGCGCCTTACAGGCGAATAAACATGCTCAACGAGATACTTATGCGTACGATAAAATGTCTCCACTGTTTTTATCTTTTATATTAAGCGGTGCAAAGATAATAAGAAAAGTTGAAATTGCAAAGTGAAAATGACATTTTTTTTGAAAAAAACGCATTTTTAAAGAAATCTAATACAAATCTTGCACATCGAAATTTTATTTGTGCATACTTATTTGTAGGTATCGTTCGTAATTTTCGCGAATTTCGGCTACCATTTCATCCATTGGGCGCGAGGTGTCGATCCAATGAATCGAAATGCCCCGTCTTTCCATTCCGCGGAACCAGGTCATCTGCCGCTTGGCAAACTGGTGGATGGCAATCTCGAGCTGCCGGTACATTTCTCCATAGGAGAGCTGGCCGATGAGATGGAGGGTGAGATACTTGTATTCGAGACCATAGTAAATGAGGTCCCCGGGCTTGATTCCGCTGTCGAGGAGTTGCTGCACCTCATCGAGCATTCCTTCGTCCAGTCTCTGCTGCAGCCTGCGTGAGATACGCTGCCGGCGCACGTCACGGTCCACCTTGGTGCCGAACACCATTGACGGAACAGGAGGATAGGCAGTAAGAGAAGCAGCATGTGTACGATAGTAGTCGCGTATCTCGATTTCCCGAATCGCCCGCTGCGGCGTATCCGTATCCGTGGTGTTATGGAGTGTCTTGTAGCCCTTGAGAATCCCGGTCAGTTCCTCCAGGCTCTTGCCGCGGAGCCGTGCCCGCAATTCGGGATTTTCGGGCACATCGTGCATTTCATAGCCCTTGAGGACACTTTCGACATACAGGCCGGAACCGCCGCAGAGCACGGGCAGTTTGCCCCGTTGCAGCATATCGTCATATACACGGTGGAAATCCTTCTGATATTCGTAGATATTATAGCGATACCCTGCGGGCCGGATGTCTATCAGATGATGGGGAACCGTCCTCTCCCCTACGGTATAGTCGGCCAGATCCTTGCCGGTACCGAGATCCATGCCCACATAGAACTGCCGGCTGTCGGCCGAAATGACTTCGCTGTCGTAGCTCAAGGCCACATGCACGGCAAGGGCTGTCTTGCCCGATGCAGTAGGACCAACAATCGTAATCATAAGCGCTGGAGTTTGGAACCGGGGAAATAGAAACTGAGAATTTCGGTGTAGGCCTTGCCGGCCTCAGCCATGCAGGCTGCACCTATCTGACATAGACCGACACCATGGCCCCACCCCTTTCCGGTGAGTGTAAAACGTACCGGACGGCTTTCGGAACGGGAAACCCAGAAGGCACTGGAGTAGAGATGAGACTCGGAAAGCGCCTTGCGAATCATCAGTTCCTTGCCGAGAATAACCGTACGCTGCGAACCGATAACCTTGAGGAAAGAGATACGGCCGGAAGCCCCGCGCCGTAACGGTATCAGGTCTTCAACGGTGCCGATATGCAGTCCGGTCTTGCGTTCGAAGAGTTCCGTCAGTTCCTCGCGGGTGTAAGAAACCGTCCAGTCGTGGAAGTCGGAAGTGGACTGGTCGTAATTATTGAGCACCTGCCGCAAAACACGTTCGTCGTGCGTATCGCACCACGGATCCTCTACAGGCTGCAGGTAGGAATAGTCTTCATCCTGCCAGCAGGTGTCGAAGGTTTCGGTCATTCCGCCACAGCATTTGGAGAAACGCGCATCGCAGACCGCCCCGTTTTCATCCACAAGCACCTCTCCCCTGGTCTCTTCGATGGCCCGTGCCACCAGCGGGGATACGATTCTGGTGATGCCCTGATAACGCTGGCAATGGTCGTCGGCACAAACGTCGTAGAGATCATGGTCGTCATGGTCCCACCAGCGCACGTAAATATCTTCCGGAGCGACACCCGCCATGGGAACAGAGACATCGGGGGTCTGCAGTCCGGACTTGGTCTGCGCTCCGTCCTCTTCCCTGGACGCACGGGCCTGCATCTGGCGCAAAAGCCAGCTGCGGGAAATGACGGCGTGTGTCTTGAGCAGATTAAAACTGGAGGTGGCAGCCATCTCCGACGATATCACGGATTTCAGATAATCCTCGACGGGCAGGATATTGACAGCGTGGAGCATACGGTTCTTGCGCAGGATTTTGAGGACTCCCGTGAATGTCTGGTCTTCGCGTTGCTGCCAATGGAAACTCTTGCCTATCATGACACCCCGCAAGGTGAACCGGGGAGCAAAGAACCAGCGGGATTCTCCTTCCCCGAGGTCGGCAAGGGTCAGTGTGCGGCTCCCGGAATCAGTATCTGTGGACAACGAGAACGATATCGTCTCCTCGTCCATAATCCCCACATGAACCAGACGGACAGGACACTCCAGCTGACCTAAGATATCGGCAAGGAGCGCGGGTGTAAGTTTTTGGAAGTCGGTGTCGCGGACTACCGGAATCAGACCGCAGAATTCAAGAGAGGCCGGAGAAATAAGCAGCTGTTCATCACCGGAGGCGAAATACTGCGAAGGCCGGTGGGCCTTCCGGTCAATCACACGCCAAAGCACACAGCCCGAAGCGTCGTCCCACCAGGCTACAATATTCTTCCAGTCGGAATCCGTTATCTCGGGCTGGAGCGCCGTTACGCCAGATTCAGCCCATGCCTCGCGACTCCATCCCAGCATGGGGACCTCGGACTGAGGAACCGCCTGGAAATGAAGGTGATCGGGGGCAGAAGCTCCGGAACAGGCTCCGTTGAAGAAGAAAAACATATCCCGATACTCCCCTGCCAGATACTGCATATCATCCGCCCTGCCTGCAAACGACTGACGTTCGTGCTCAGCTGACACAACGGTCAGATGACAGGAGGCAATCGGGAACGGATTGACCAACATCTCATAGCGATGGCCGGACGGAGCCGTAATGACGGCCTTCCGCTGTTCTGCCGGACGGGCAGCAGGACAGAGGAAACAGGGTCGGTCCACTTTACCACCCTCCACCCTGGCCGTTGCGCTTACCGCACGGGCCGGATTGAACACCAGTTCATACTCCTTATTATATATAGAGAGAGAACGGCGCATGGAATGGGACAGGTCGTCATAACGCTGACGGCACTGCGGCCACTCAGCCAGCTGTTGTTCAAAAAACTTCTGAATCATAATTTTTCTGTCTTGCCAGAATTTCGAGGGTGCGGATACGGTCCTTGTAGAGATTGTTACGGTTGATTTTCTCGCGGGAAAGGGCGGCATCACTGTTCCCTGCCCAACGCCTGCAATTGTAGAGCGGTTCGTAGATACGGCCCAGGGGATACTGACGTGTGATACGCAGCATGGCGGCATAATCTTCGCCGTAGCTGGTGTTGGGAAGCGGATTGGCACGCAGCAGTTCACGCGAGAAGGCTCTGGGAGCTCCCAGTCCGTTGATACGAAGGGCATTGTTCATCCCGTTTTCGGCCGTCCATTCCCTATGGTCGATGATGCCGGGCGGCAACGGATTCAGGTCGAAGTCTGTGAGCTGATAGCTGCCCACAACAGCGGCACATCCCTGCTGCTGGAAGGCATTGACAATGCGGGCAAGGGTATCCGGTCCGCTGTAGATGTCGTCGCTGTCGAGCTGGACGACCCACAGTCCGCAGCGGGGATCGCTCACGGCACGGTTCCAGCAGCCTCCGATCTTGAGCGTAGTCTCTTGGGGAATGATATGCACCAGGCGCTCATCCCGGATTTCATCAATAGCCTCTGTTGTTCCGTCGGTAGAGTGGTTGTCGACCACCAGTACATTGAACTTGAAGTCCGTCTCCTGAGACAAAGCCGAACGGATGGCATCCCGGATTGTTTTCTCGCGGTTATAAACCGGAATGACGACCGAAGCTGTCGCCTCGCCGTCACGCTGGGGCTGCAGAGGGAAGCGTTTGAGCTTCGAGGCATCCAGCCATGCGCCTATCGCCTTGAGATAGCTGGTCAGGGCCAGTTCCATTTCCTTCTGCACGGCGGCATTTCTGGGATCCACATAATCGAACTGGGAACCTTCGGAAACATTTTGCGGCAGATAGGTGTAGCCTGTCTCCTGGATATGGAAGGGCAGACCGAACTGCCACGTCATATGGAGACGCAGCAGGTACCAGGCCGCATGCTTGAACGGGACTTCGATATCGGGCATCGACAGCAGTTTGGAGGAGGAAACGGCCACCAGCGGACCGAAGTCGAAGTCGTCGCGTACAGACCCCAGCATATAATCAATGCAGGGCATCTCGACACAACTGCCGTCTGTCTCCTGCTGCCGGTAGTCCATATAGATGAACGGCGCATCGGTCGATTCCAAAAGATTGCGAAGACGCAAAGATTCGGCCTCGGTCATCACAATGTCGCCATCCTGTAACTGGACGAGGACGCAGTCATCCTCTTCAGCGGCATGAAAAAGTTGTTGAAGGGCTTCTATTGAAGCGAGTCCCTTATTGAATTTGATGATATTCATATGCTCTCGAATGTAGGATTTGCCATCAGAATGTAATATGCATACCGACCTGGAAACCGTGTTTATGGACATCGGGATGACCGGTATAGTTGAGGCGGCGAACATATTCCACACGCAGGATTTTGAAAATGTTCTCTATGCCGAAAGCAACTTCCATATAGGGTTCGTTCTCCAGTTTGTAGACTTTGTTTTCGGACGGGAATACATAGAGGTCGGGATTACGGAGCGAGTAGCCGTCACTGGCCAGTGCCGACGGGTCGTTCCGGTCGGACAGGGAACCGTAGATTCCCCGAAACGAAACGACTTCACGCCATTTCAACCGTCGCATCAGGGGTATGTTGTTGAAAATCAGGCCGTTGAGGAAATAGACCAGATCCCACTGCACATACTGGTCGTTGACAAACTCCATCGGCTCCATCAGCGAGAAGGTGTGTTTCTGGATGGTGAAGGCAGGATTGGAGACAGGGATGCACAACATCGAAAACGGAGACTGGGTCCAGACCTTGCCCGCCTGCAGGAGGGTATTGACATAACCGAAGGCCGAGAGATACCAGCGCTGTTCATACTTGAAATCGGTACGCTGATAGTTCCAGTCGCTTCCCAACACGCCGCGTTTGGCGATGGAGTGGCTCAACGTGAACACAGGAATCTCCTGAGAGATGGAGATGCGAGATGTGCGCGACTGCATGAAACGTTCGTTATGCGAAAAACGGAGCGTCAGGGTCGCCGTTGACATGTCATAGTGGTCGACCGTCACTCCTGCTGCCGTTTTGAAGGGGGTGACCGAAGTTCCCCAGTCGCGTGTATTCTCCAGATTCAGTTTGATGGACAATCCGTTCCAGTACTCCTTGGTATAGAGCAGTCTGGCGCCCCGCTGATAGGTAATCTGGTCGTTGCCGGAGTTACGGAACGACCGCAGGAAGTTGTCCCTGTTGTCGGTCGGATCCTGTCCCAGGAGGCGCGTGTCATATCCTATACCGGCCCTGACCGAATGAATCGGGAACTCGTTGGCATGCATTTTTTTCTTCCGGAACGAATATTCCGCCTCCAGATTTCCCTTCCATTTATGATCCCCGAAACCATAGGCCACATAACCGAATCCGAAGAGATGGGGATTAAAACGGGCCGTGGTGATACCGCCTGCCCGCATACGGAATCCTTCGAATTTCGTGTAGGATGCCGTCGCATTCAACGGTCCGTAGAGAAATTCATTTTCCTCATAGTCCCGCTTTCCGAGTGAAATATAACCTTTGAACAGGGCCGTGAGAATCTGTTCGGTATAATAGAAGAACGGCGTATTGCGCATATCCCGCAGCATGTTGGCAACACTGTGGTCATCGCCCGGAACTCCCTTCTCCCCTTCGGGACGGTGTTCGCGGAAGAATTCGTTGCGGGTATTATGTGATGCATTCACTTCGGCCTGCGACTCAATCACAGGTCCCCAGTGTGTCCAGACCCGGTCGCCGGGGTCTTCGAACCGATAGTCCGAGTAATAACAGGTGCGATGGGCAAAAAGGCCCCACAGGACATCGTCGATGACTTCCATCTCCGCATCGAACGTGGTTTTCTGGCTCACCTGTGTGGAATCGGCCAGCCGCCCCTGCTCTATGCGTATGGCCATCGACTTGACCCAGTTCAGGTTAATGTCCTTCGGCACATTGAGTTCGGCCCTTTTGACAAAGAACGTCGAATCGGTCGATATAAAGAGATGTCCGATAAAGCCCAGGCTCTGGGGCAGCAACGGGGCAAATCCCAGATCGATGTATCGGTTGCCGTCCTCCAGTTCCAATGTGTCCAGAATATAGAATTTATAGAAGGTGATGGCAAACGACGACAGCGGGGAGACAAACTGATTGGAGAACAGATAGATGTTGTCGTCGTGAATATCCACCTCGGGGAAGATATCGGATTTCATGGCTTTGGCAATCATCTCGGGCATCATGTCGTCCAGACCTGCATGTTCCTCGGCCAGCAGTTCCGTCTTGTTGCTTTTCGGCGACTTACGGTAATACTGGCGCTGAACCGTCTCGTCGCTTGAAATCGGCAGGACATGATCTCCGTCAAGCGAGGTCGAGTCGATATATTGGTCGATAAAGTCGAACTTCTTGCGGAACATATTGAGACGGCTGCCGGTCATATTCGTCAGCGAATAAACCATATGGTCGTAACGTTCGCACGAATAATAATCCCGCTCTTTGGGCAGTTTGTCGTTCTTATGGGCTATGACGTTACGGGCCAGCACGACCGAGGGATTGTCTTTCCGGCGATAGCGTTCGCGCTTGGGCTTTACGACCACTTCCGACAGCTCCATGTCCATGGGTGCCAGTTGAATGGTCAGATTGCGGGAACGTCTGCCGCCTGAGATTTCCTTGGTACGGTAGCCCACGCACGAAATCACCACTTTGCTTCTGGCGGCTACCGTGATGGAGAATGCGCCCTTGGTATCGGTAATGGTGCCGTTGGCGGTTCCCTTTTCCTGAATGGTGATGAATTCCAGCCGGAGACCCGTCAGGGAATCCACAACCGTACCTTCGAGTGTGATACGCGAAGGTTGTGTCTCGGCTCCGTAAGAGATTCCGGGACAAAGGATTGTGAAAACGAATAATAATATGAAATACCTGATTCGCATGTTTTATTCTGCATGATAGGCACAGAGTCCGTCAATCGGAGACTGCACGACTGTTCCCAATGAGAAACCATGTTGCATGGCTACTTCCGCCAGAATCGTTTTCAGGTGGAAGGCTACGGAACCCACAAAGGCAACCGGTTCTCCAGCCTCGGGTTCGAGACGGGCAATGTTCCTGCGATAGAAGGCATCGAGGCCGTTATAAGCGAGGTCGTGAATGTAACCCGCCTGCAGATTCTCGCCGATGAACGGGGCAAAGGATGCCAGATAACGGTTGGGGAAAGGCAGACGGTAAACATGCTCGATGGCCTGGACGGGTGTGATTTTCCCGAATTTGGCTTCAAACCGTTCCGAAATGTCGGCTGGCATCTGCTGTTTCAGATAGTCGGCCAGCAACAGCCGTCCCAGGTTGCAGCCGCTGCCTTCGTCTCCCAGAATATAGCCCAGCGACGATGCCGAACGCATCTCTCCCGTAGCGCCGTCATAGCGGCAGGCAATAGCACCCGTGCCCACAATGCAGGCCAGGCCTCTCCCGCGTCCGTAGAGTGCACGTGCGGCTCCCAGAAGGTCGGAGTACACCTCCACGTCAATCTTGCTCTCAAAGAACCTGTGAAGGGCTTCCTGCATATAGGGAATGCGTTCGCCCGCACAGCCCGAGCCATAGAAATAAACCGCTTCAACATCCGTATGTTCTCCGGCATGCATCATGACGAGTTCAACGCTTTGGGCTATCACTTCGGGTGTGGCATACATGGGGTTCAAGCCCTGTGTGCGGTGCCGCAAATACTCTTTGCGTCCATCCGTGATGACCCAGTCGGTCTTGGTCGAACCGCTGTCGGCTATCAATATCTTCATGATCTTATATTTCTTTTCAATCTTCCGGAGATCACTTTCCGGACTTTACTTTCACCTTGATCTTTTTCCCCTTCGACTCGTTGCCGAAACGGTCCAGCACACTGACCACATAGGTAAACTTCCTGCTGTCGCCGAAATCAGAGTCGGTAACGGAGGTCTCAGCCGTCTGGCAGAGCAGGTGCGACAGGTTGTCGGTTTTCACACTTGTGCCTTTGGGGAATTTATATACCAGGTAGGTTACCGGGTATTTGTGATCTGCAGCCTCCCAGCTGAGACGGATACCCCTGTCGGATACTTCGGCTTCCAGATCCTCAACCTTGTCGGGTTGTTCGTCGGACACGGTTGTGAATGACGGAGTCAGAGCAGGGATTTGATAGACGTTTTCCCTCAGGAAGTCTGCCACATGGAACACATTGTCTTCAATCTGATAGCCATACCAGAAACATTCCCCGTCCACCTGATCTGACTCGCGGCACAGTTGCATCTTGGCCATGAAATGGGTATGCGAAGCACGCAGGTCCGGAACGGGGTTGGCGTTCTTGGCTCCGTCGAGCGACCTTTCTATCGAGATGCCGACATAAAGGCAGCAGCTTGCCGGAATGTTGTCATTCCACCATTTGACCAGCGTTGTGTAGTCTGCCTGTTTGTGTCCTATCTCCCAGTAGAGCTGGGGCAGGATATAATCAATCCACCCGGACTGGGCCCATCGCAGCACGTCGGCATACAGGTCGTCGTAACATTGCAGACCGTTGGTCGCTGAACCTCCTGCCCATGTCGCCTTGTTCCGGTAGATGCCGAACGGCGAGATACCGAACCTGACCCACGGCTTCAGTTTCTGAATGTCCTGATGAATGTATTTGATAAGAATATCCACATTCCGGCGTCGGAAGTTACCCAGGGCGTCCTTGTCGCCGATGTCGATGTTCATCTGGGGCGCATAGGTCCGGAACTCTGTATTGTCGTTGAACTTTTCCCCGCCCTCGGGATAGGGGTAGAAATAGTCGTCCATGTGGATGGCATCAATATCATAGCGGCTGACAATATCTCTGACGATGGTACGGATGTAGGCCCGAGATTCGGGTTTGCCGGGGTTCAGGTACCATTTTCCGGCATACTGCACAAACCAGTCGGGATGCGCCTTATAGAGCGGATGTGCAATGCCCCTCCCCTTGGATGCCCCCATGCGATAGGGATTGATCCAGGCATGGAATTCGATATGATGCTGATGACAGAGGTCGATGAGGAAGGCCATCGGGTCCCACGCATCAGCGGGTACCTTTCCCTGCATGCCGGTCAGGAAACGCGACCAGGGTTCTATCTCGCTCCGGTAGAAAGCATCGCCTTCGGGACGCACCTGAAAGATGACAGCATTGAATCCGTCAGCCTTCAGCTGTTCTATCAGTCGGGTAAGATATTCCTGATTCTGGGCGGTGTTCCGCTTCATGTAGCGTTCCTGGAAGACCGTTTGAAGCCACACTCCACGGAATTCTCTTTTCGCGGTAATATGCGTCGCCTCATTGTCGCTTTTCCGACGATTCCACCACCAGGTCCAGGCATTTGCCTCTGTAACGGACAGGACCAGCAGAAGCAGCGCTGTCAGGAGTTTGGGATATCTGAACATGCTTTATTGTCTTGTTTCTGATTGATTTATGCGAATTCTGAAAGTTCGAGCCAGCGCATCTCTTTCCCGTCGATTTCTTCAATGAGGGCAGTCATCCGGATGCCGGCTTTCTGCAGTGCGTCGGGAGATAATGATCCGGAACTCATCTGCGCCTCTAGTTCAGCTTTCTCCCGCTCCAGTCGGGGCAGTTCTTTTTCGAGGGACTCGAATTCCTGCCGCTCTTTGAACGACAGTTTTCTGGCCTTCTCTGTTTTGGGCTTCTGTGCAGTGGGCCGGTTGGTCTGGGCCCCGGCTGCCGGCCCGTTCTTTTCGGCTTCCCGGCTTTCAGCTTCCTTGAGTTCGCGCCACTCGCGATAGTCGGTATAATTGCCGGGATAGTCCTGTATTTCCCCGTTTCCGTGAAACACGAAAAGGTGGTCCACCACTTTGTCCATGAAATAACGGTCGTGGCTCACGACGATGACGCATCCCCCGAAATCCTGCAGATATTGCTCCAGCACATTCAGCGTGAGGATATCGAGATCGTTGGTGGGCTCGTCCAGCACCAGGAAGTTGGGCGAACGCATCAGGATTGTGCAGAGATACAGTCTGCGTTTCTCGCCGCCCGACAGCTTATATACATAACTGTACTGCTTCTCCGGGCTGAAAAGGAACTGTTGCAGGAATGCCGTTGCGGCCATTTTGGTACCATCCGAGAGAATCACGTAGTCGGCAATGTCTCTTACGATGTCGATGACCTTCTTGGATTCGTCGAACTGCAGTCCGTCCTGGCTGTAGTAACCGAAGCGGACGGTTTCGCCTACGTCGATATGTCCCTTGTCGGGCTGATCGAGTCCGAGCAGGAGTTTGAGAAACGTGGATTTGCCCGTGCCGTTCGGACCTGCAATTCCCAATTTCTCATAACGGGCGAATTCGTAGTGAAAATCTTTCAGAATGACTCTGTCGCCGAAGGCCTTGTAAACGCCATGGGCATTGAAGATCTTCGAGCCGATATAACTTGACCGCATCGACAGACGCATCTGCTGCTGGTCATGTCGGGCCTTGGCCCGCTGTTCGAGTTCATAGAATGCCTCAATACGGCTACGGCTTTTGTGTCCGCGGGCCTGCGGCTGGCGTCGCATCCGGTCCAGTTCCTTTCGCAACAGGTTGTTGGCATGGTCCACGGCTGCTGCCTGAGCGTTCAGCCGTTCCTGCCGTTTCTCGAGATAATAGGCATAATTGCCCTTATAGGTGTAAAGGTTCCGGTTGTCCAGTTCGACAATACGGTTGCAGACCCTGTCCAGGAAATAACGGTCGTGGGTCACCATCAGCAGTGTCATCCTGCGGTGGTTGAGGTAATCCTCCAGCCACTCCACCATCTCGAGATCCAGGTGGTTGGTGGGTTCGTCCAAAATCAGAAACTGCGGGTCGTCCAGCAACACGTGCGCCAAAGCCAGCCGTTTCCGTTGTCCGCCGCTGAGCTGGGCCACAGGCTGGTCCATATCGGTGATTCTCAGTTTGGTGAGAATCCTGACCAGTTCGGGGCCTTTCTCCTTGCAAACATCCCCCACGGTCACACCGTCCGGGAATTTGGGATCCTGCGGAAGATAGTCCGTCTTGAGGTCGTTTTTCCATACGATACTGCCCTCGTCCTTGCCTTCTTCTCCCGCAATAATCGACAACAGGGTCGATTTCCCAGTGCCGTTTTTGGCAATGAGCCCGATCCTGTCGCCTTCGTTGATACCTAAGGATATTTTTTCGAAAAGGACCAAGTCGCCGAACGACTTGGTCAATCCTTCTATCTGTAAAAAACTTACTGCCATTAAGCCAGTTTGCGCGAGCCGTCGCCAATCACAACGTCGTAAACCTTGGGCACACGACCGTATTTCTCAGCGTATTTCTTTTTAGCATCGTCGATAAACTGTGCGTAGAGGTCTTCTTTCACGAGGTTGATTGTGCAGCCTCCAAAGCCGCCGCCCATGATTCGCGAACCGGTCACTCCGTTGGCCTTGGCGATTTCGTTGAGGAAATCGAGTTCTTCACAACTTACTTCATATTCCTTCGAAAGACCCTCGTGGGTAGCATACATCAGCCGGCCTGCCTCCTCATAGTCACCCTTGGTGAG
>Ga0326507_1000039_pt1 | contig 13176 bp, 4 predicted proteins | sample 0_2496_0518_FD_203648 | JGI IMG/M metagenome (GOLD analysis project Ga0326507, IMG submission 203648) | Metatranscriptome of bovine rumen microbial communities from UC Davis, California, United States - 0_2496_0518 (Metagenome... | ecosystem: Host-associated > Mammals > Digestive system > Stomach...
CTTCGAGTCTGTTGACCAGGCCCTGCAGGGTCAGATCGCAGGTCTTGATATCGTGCCCAACTCAGGTAACCTGGGAGCCGGTACCACCATGCGTTTGCGCGGTATCGCAACCATTAACGGTAACAAGCAGCCGCTGATTGTACTGAATGACCACATCTTTGAGATTCCCGACGAATACAAGAATGAGAGCTTCGAGAACTATGATAACGAGGAGCAGTTCTCTACCCTTCTGAGCGTGAATCCCGAGGACATCGAGAGTATCGTGGTACTGAAGGACGGTGCCTCCACAGCCAAGTGGGGTGACAAGGGTTCCGCAGGTGTTATCGAAATCAAGACCAAGCGCGGTAAGCGCGGAAAGACACGCGTGAACTTCAGATACAACTTCACCGGTACCTGGCAGCCTGCGGGATACAACATGCTGGACGGTGACGGCTATACCATGTATATGAAGGAGTCATACTACAATCCGCAGCAGCAGCCCACAGCCGAAAGAGGACTGTTTGAATTGGACTATGACCGCTCTCACCCCAACATCTACTACAACTACAACAAGAACACCGACTGGGTGAAAGAGGTAAAGAAGTTCGGTCAGGAGCACAGATTCTCTGTTAACCTGAGCGGTGGTGGCGAGAAAGCCCTCTTCCGTATCAGTGCCAACTATGACAAGAGTACAGGTACGGTCATCGGCCAGACTATGGACCGCTTTACCACCAATACAGCGTTGGATTATTACGTAAGTGACCGCATCAAGTTCAGCTCCACCATCGACCTGGGTTTCTACACCAACCACAAGAACCTGGAATCCGACGGTGACCGTATCATGGACCGTGCCTACAAGGCCATGCCTAACATGAGCGTATGGGAATATGACTCTAACGGTGAGCTTACCGGCAACTACTTCAACATGCTGCCCCTGGCAGGTACCTACTCCGGCGACAATATAATCCGTGGACTGAATGACGGTTACCATACCTCGTATGACCTGCGTGACATGTTCATGAACGGTAACCCCGTTGCACGCGCGGAACTGGCCTGGTGGAAGATGAAACAGTATAACCTGAAGCCCCAGTTCAATATCGAATACAAACTCCTGGGAAAGGATGACGATCATTTCAGACTGGACTATGTAGGTGATGTGGAGATTCAGGTATTCAACAACAGTAACGACAGATACTGCCCCAGTGAGTTAAAGACCATCGAATGGGCACTGGGCGGTGACCCTGATGTGAAATGGGGACAGAACGAGCGTAACTACGTAAGTAATGACGAGAGCAAGTCATTCCAGTTCTCTACCCGTCATGACCTGCGCTTCTACTCAGCCTTCCCCAACAGGGACCACAGCCTTTCCGCATTGGCACGCTTCGAGTTGTACACCGGTAACGGCAGCTCGCAGAACATGAACCTGTGGAATGTGCCCGACGGCATCACGGATCCTACCGTTATTGCCCTGATCCGTAAAAAAGGTATTGGTACAGGCACAAATGAGTGGCGCAGCCAGTCCTTCTACTTCAATACCCACTATTCTTACAAGAGCAAGTATAACATTGACGCGTCTCTGCGTATAGACGGTTCCACAGGATACGGCCCCGGTAACAAGTATGCCGTATTCCCCTCCGCTGCCGCTCGTTGGAACATCAGTGACGAGAAGTTCATGAAGTGGAGCGAGAAGTGGCTCTCCCTGCTGTCAGTACGCGGTAGCTGGGCTATCGTGGGCGGTAGCGGCGGTACCAGCGGCAGCGACCAGTTCAATAAATACAGGAACAACGGTTACTACAACGGTCACCAGGTAATTATACCCGAGAATCTCTCACTTACCGAACTGCGCCGCGAGAAGGTAAGGAAGATTGACTACGGTTTCAACCTGGAGCTCTTCAACAGCATGATTGTGATGGATCTGGATATCTATGATAACAGGACAACTGACCTGGTGATGGAGAAGCTGCGTATCTCCAGTGCCAACGGTTTCAGCACCCTGGCTAAGGTAAACGGCGGTGTCCTGCACAACAAGGGATGGGAGGTCAACCTCAGCACAGGCAAGTTCTGCAAGGTTGGCAAGTTCTCCATGAAACTGCGCGGTAACCTGGCCCAGAACTTCAACGAGGTAGAGGAGATGAATCCCCTTATTCTGGAGAACCTGAACGGTAAGGATACCTACCAGCCGGGCAACCTCAGCTGGAACAGACGTGTACAGATTGGAAACGCACTGGGTTCCTTCTACGGTCTTCACTACCTGGGTGTTTACAAGTATGATTATGAGCACCATGGCTATAACCAGAAGACTTTCAGTGACTATGGCTATGCCGAGAGTGTTCCCTACGTGGATTTGGACGGCAAGACCAAGTACCGCAACGCCAGCACAGTGGAAGAAGCCAGAGCGCTCGGTGACGGTTGGCATTACAAGTATAACGCCGCTAACGACTCATGGGTGAAGGACTATAAGATCAATACCGCTGCCGCCGCTGCAAGACGCGGTGACATTGCCACCTGTCCTATCGCATTCGATGCCGACGGCAACATGCTGACCAATGCCAAGGGTGACCCGTTGCCCATGTACTATTGCTACAACGAATCCTATCGCAAGAAGTTCTCCGGCGGTGACGCTATCTACGAGGATATCAACCACGACGGTCAGATTGACCGCTATGATATGGTTTACCTGGGCAGTTCCAACCCCAAGTGTAACGGAGGTTTCGGTATTACCCTCTATTACGGCAAGTTCTCAATCAACACCAGCTTCAACTTCCGTATCGGCAACATGATTTTCAACAAGGCCCGTATGGAATACGAAAGCATGTACAACAACAACAACCAGAGCTTTGCCACCACATGGCGTTGGCGCAAGAACGGTGACGAGACTGTTATTCCGCGTGCCCTTAACAACTACGGAACAGGTTATAACAGCTACAACTCACTGATGAGCGACCGCTATATCGAGAAAGGAAACTATCTGCGTATGCAGTATATCCAGCTCAACTACGAGTTCGATGCCAAGAAGCTGAAGAAGTACCATATCAACAACATGAAGTTGTCCGCTTCATTCAACAATCCGTTTGTATGGTCTAAGTATACGGGAGTTGACCCCGATGTGTCTCCCGGCGGTTTCGAATGTGCGGTTGACCAGAGCAAGACTCCTGTAAAGAAGTCATTCACTTGCAACTTAATGATTGGATTCTAAAAAAACATACAGATGAAAAAGATAAATTATATATATAAATCTGCTTGCCTGTTCGGGTTGCTGGCCGTAGGATTGGCTTCATGTGAGGACTACCTGACAATCTATCCTACAGACCGTGTGGTTGAGGAGAATTTCTGGGAGGACATGAATGACCTTAACGGTGTACGTTACGGTGCCTACAAGCAAATGGCAAACACAGTAGATAAGATGTTTATATGGGGCGACCTCCGTTCTGACTCTTACACGCTGAACAATCCTACGGAGGAACAGGGTACCCACAATGTCTATAGCAACATTCTGAGCGGTATGCCGGACTCCAGTATGAATGTATTTGACTGGGGTGGCGTTTACAACACCATCAACCTGTGTAACAAGGTACTGGAACATGGCCCCGAAGTATTGGAGAAGGACAAGCAGTTTACCACGACAGAGTGGATTTACATGCGTGCTGAAATGAAGGCGCTCCGTGCCCTTAACTACTTCTACCTGATTCGTGCGTTCAAGGATGTGCCCTATACCACCAAGACCATCAATAACGACACACAGGTAAGGCAGTTCAAACTCACCAGCCAGCTGGCGATTCTGGACTCCATTATCCTGGATTGCGAGAGTGTGGCCGGACAGGCACGTACCAGCTTTGCGAACAACAGCGATACCAAGGGTATGATTACCAATGCGGCTATCTATGCGATGCTGGCCGACATGTACCTGTGGCGCGGCTCACTGCACCAGGGACGCGGTATCAAGAAAGACACCGTGGTAGCGGTTCGCGAGGATGGCAGCATCGACTCCATCCCCCACACCTATGAGGGTGAAAACGGCGACTACATGATAGCAGCCAGGTATGCCGACGAGGCGCTGCGCGAACACCACGGACAGGTGGAGGATTACTTCAAGACCCTGGGTGCCTTCAGCACTACAACGGAAATAATCAGCTATGACCTGGACAATGTGGACCTGATCAAGAACGATTTCAGAAGCGCCTCTACCGTTGCGCCCAGACTTGAGGCCCATAACCTGATCTTCAATACAGGTAACAGTATCGAGAGTATTCTGGAGCTGCAGTACAACAATAGCGACGGATTGAAAAACGGAATCGTGAACTTGCTGTACGGATATACCAACAAGACTCAGCTCAAGGTAGCAGAGGATGCTATGAAGAATGCCCACAACAACGACGAGAAGAACCAGAAATACGATACCCGCCTGTGGGTAGGCTGCCAGACCTACATAAACGAGACACAGCCTAAATCCGGATCTTACTGTCTGAAGTATTCATATCCCAGTATTGTTTTTGAAGGAGCGTCAACATCCCGCAAAATCAGATATGTGATGAATGACTTCGAACTTATTTCGGATATCTTAGGTGCGATTTCAAGCGGTAAAGTTGAATCAAGCATTGATTACCACAACTGGATTATATACCGCACCACCGATGTCATGCTGATGAAGGCTGAGGCATTGGCTTGTGTAAAGGGAAAAGACGATGAGGTCATGAGAATCGTGAACGCCATCAACCGCCGTTCATATTGTGACTACAACACAGATGAGAAGCCTGCGGAGAACTTTACTGACAAGACCAAGACTACAGGTAACTTCAAGCAGTCTGCCGACATTGTACCCAACAACAAGAACAGCAAGATCTCACTGCCCACCATTCCCAAGATGGTAGCCACAGTAATGAACCAGCGCCAGATTGAGCTGCTGGGCGAAGGCAAGCGCTGGTTTGACCTGGTCCGTATGGCAGAGCGTTACAGCGACAACAGCAAGGATCCTGCCGATGAGCGCGAGAATCCTGAAGGCGCCGTAAAGGGTGATGCCAACTACGTAGGCAACGGACAGACCGGTATGGCCGCTGTAGTATATTACTTCATGAAGAATTCCGTTGGCGAGCAATCCTGCGGTACCCTGTATAACAGATTCAAGAACCGCTGGGGACTGTACTGTCCAATCTATTATGAAGAGGTTAAGGCCAGCCGCGGAGAGATTCTTCAGAATCCTGTATGGAACAAGTCAAGATATGAACAGTAAGTTTGTATGAAATAGATATCAGGAATTAAAAAGAAATATCGAATATGGCTAACAATAAATTCAACAAATACATTGGGGCAATTGCCCTGGGAGCAGTCATCATGGCAGTCCCCAGCTGTTCCGATGATCACTTTGACCCCGAATACAACGGAGGTGACAACCCACAGGCTGTTGACGCTACCAAAACACTTTGGGAGCATATCTGCGAGAATCCCAAGCTGACCAAGTTCAGGAAAATCGCCGAGACAGCCAAGTATTGGAAGGACGACACCCACCCCGTAGCAGACTGGACATATGCCGACATTCTGAAGAGCGGCCAGATAGCTACGGTATGGGCACCTGAAGACGATGACTTCCCCGACACAGAGTACCAGAAATGGCTGAACATGTGCGAGACAGAAGGCTACAACGTTCAGCAGCAGTTCCTGGGCAACCACATTGCCTTGTGGCGTAAGAACGTATCAGACAACAACACAGATACCATCAAGATGATTAACGGCAAGAATCTGGTATTTGACAAGTCTGAAAGTGAGAACGTCAATATTCAGGGAATTCCCCTCAAAGAGAAAAACACCCCTGCGATGAACGGTGTCCTGCATACCATTGGGGGAATAACACCCTTCCACTACAACTTCTATGAATACCTGAAGTTCAGTCCATCACTGCCCCTGTTGTCTGAGTATGTGGTATCAAACGATACGACAGAATTCTACAAGGAAGGCAGTATCGAAGGTCTGCCTGACAAGAACGGAAGGCCCCAGTACGTGGACAGTGTGTACAGGAAGAGAAACCTGTTGTTTGAGAATTCCAGATATCTGCCCAATTCAGGCGGAGAGAAGTGGGATATGTACTATGAGTGCTTCCGTGCACGCATTAACCAGGAGGACTCGTCCTTCGTTATGGTAATGCCCACCGACGAGGCGTTTGCGAAGATTAAGCAGAAAATTGCCCATCTGTACAAATATCCCAGTTTCTACGAGGACAAGTACGAGAATGAGGCCAGCGAAAGCAACAAGGTGGTTACACGTAACATTACTGATCCTGACTCGCTGATGAATATGAGTATGCTTATGGATCTTACCACACCGTTGGTATTCAACGTACGCCAGCAGCCCAAGACAGGCAGCAAACTGTGGGAGGCAGATGAGTTCATCAAGGACAAGGGAGCCTCAGCCAAATACCTGCTGAACACCTACGGCGATACCCTTCGCACCACAGACACCTGGGACAAGACCAGTATCTTCAACGGTAACATGGTTAAGATGAGTAACGGATACGGCTATGAGGCAACGGAATGGGCTTTCCCAAGGGAATTATACAATCCCGACATCGAGGTGGAGGCTAATGCGGGTACAGTCTATTGGATGAAGAATTCCAATATATACAAGGCCGGCACCGGCTCCAAAACCATCTCGTTCAACAATGACAAGTTCTCATACATTGCCGACAGATACGGAAAGGTAAGCCGCAACGACTTCTACTATATCGCACCTAAGGAAGCTACAACAAACCCTACGATAGAATTTGCCCTGACAGGAAACCTGCCCAGTACATCCGACATTGTCACATCCGGCCAGTATGCCGAGGTGATGAGCGGCAAGTATGACATCATGGTGGTTATGGTTCCCTACTGGTACACTACAATCTCCGATGCGGAAACCGTTCCGGAGAGATTCCATGACCAGGCATACATCGATTCCATCGCAGCCACCAAAAAAATGAGTTTCTCCGTCAAGGTCCGTAACAATACCAACAAGGGTAAGGCAGATGTCCTCAGCAGCTCATCTCCCGTCTTTGAGTATGACGGTACCAAGGTGGACACCATTACCGTATGGAAGGACTATGAATTCCCCTATTCCTACAAGAATCTGCGCTTTACCTATCCTACCCTGCAGATAACAGGTGCGACCAAAAAGAGCGGTAGTGGCAGCACAACTGTAGCCAAAGGATTCATTTTCGGCCTTTACATTGACCGCATTCTTCTGAAAAGCAAAGAAACCGGTGAAGTAACAAGTCTCGACCCTCAGTAAAAGAATAAGATGATGAAAAATATAATATTTGATACATTCATGCACAAGACACTGCAGACAGGTCTGTGTTTCCTGTTGCTTTCCGGTTTGAGCATTCCCAGCGTATATGCTCAGGACGAGTTGGAGAGTACTGAAGGAGAAGGAGAAGAAGAGGTAGTAGTTCGGAAGGCCAAGAAGCCTGAGAAGCAGTACAAGATGAAAACCGTCAAGGGTATTATCACCGATGATGCGACCGGCGAGCCCATGGGTGGTGTGCGAGTACAGGCTTTCGGTCTGGAAAGGTATTCTACCCTGACCGAGGAAGACGGCTCCTACACACTGGACATTCCCGTATTCTCTGACGCTATATATGTATATGCCGAGGGTTACAACCCCCTGCAGTGTGCGGTAAAGAACGGAGAGGCCAACGGAAGACTCATCGACGTCAACTTCAATACCTATTATACCGAGGGAACTACCATTACCTCACAGAGAAAGGTGACACTGACCGAAACCAGCAGTGTCAGCATTGACGAAGACATCGAGCGGAAGCTGGCCGGTGATATCCATGCGGTACTGCGTAACGGAACCCCCGGAGTCGGTAACTTCATGACCATTCGCGGCGTCAACTCCATCAATGCCAACGTCCAGCCCCTGATTGTCCTGGACGGCAACATCATTGACCCGCAGTATGACCGCATGGCCACTCATGAAGGTTTCTTCAATAACATGCTGGCCGGCATTGATCCTGATAACGTGGAATCCATCCAGGTACTGAAGAATGCCACCGCACTGTATGGAGCCAAGGGCGGAAACGGTGTGATTATCATCAAGACCAAGCGCGGCAAGAGCATGGCCACTAAGATTAACGTGCGCATCTACGGAGGAGCTGAGCTGATGCCCAAGACCCTGAGCATGCTGAACGGCAACCAGTATTCTGCCTACCTGAGTGACGTTGTCAGCTCACTTGACAATATGGACATGAGTGCGATCAGCGGCTTCAGGTTCCTCGACAAGAGCCCTGCCAACTACTACCGCAAGGTGTTCAGCAACAACGAGAACTGGCAGGACGGTCTTTACGAGACAGCCATGACCCAGAACTACAAGTTAAGCGTAGAAGGTGGTGATGACGTCGGTATGTATGACCTGTCATTAGGCTATACCACCAGCAATGCCACAGCCAAGGGCACAGGCATGGACCGCCTGAGTCTCCGCTTCAATACCGACATCGAGATATTCAAGAAGCTGACCACCGGTCTGGACATCAACTACAATCAGGTAAGCTATAACCTGCTGGACCAGGGTTGGAGCGAGGATTACTCAATGCAGAACATCGGTTCTCCCAACGTACTGGGTGTGGTACAGGCACCTTTCATCAGCCGTTATGCCTATTACTATGACGAGAATGTTGCCAAGAACAACCCCGGTATCAATCCTTCAGACTGTCTGAGACTGTCAGGTGAGCTGTCAGGTAAGTATGCGTCCGAATTCAGTTCCAACTATATTGCGAATCCGTTCCAGTTCAACGACATGATTTACGGTACGCATATCAACGAGTCACTGCGTAACCCCTTCTGGATTATCAGAAACGGTGAGGGCAAAATCAAGAACTATGCCCAGAACAGCGTTATCGACATCAATGTAAGTCCCAAGTGGGAAGTAACCCCCACCCTGACCATCAGTGACCGACTGAACTTCCAGATTAACCGTTACAGTGACAGGTACTATCTGCCCGTTAACGGAACAACTCCCTACTACCTGAAGGACCTGGGTTATATCACCAGTATGCAGAAGACCCTCTTCTCGAAGGAAACAACCGTAAACAACGACCTTCGCATTGAGTGGGCCAAGAACTATGGTGCCCATACGGTTGACGTGTTCGGAGGATGGCGCTACAACACCTATACTTACAGTTATACCAATATCAACGGATATAACAACAAGAATGACAAACTGCCTGTCATGAACTCCGAGATGGATTACGTGAACTATACCGGTATCAATGACAGCTGGTCTGACATGACCTATTACCTGAATGCAGGCTACAACTACAAGAACCGCTACTTTGCGGAATTTGCCGTAAGTGCCCAGGCAAGCAGCCGCTTCGGTTCAAACACCAAGTCCGGCATCAAGGCATTCGGTGTAAGCTGGGGTATCTTCCCGTCCCTGCAGTTAGGCTGGATTATCAGCAACGAGAAGTGGTTCAACACCACAAAGGGTGTGGACTACCTGAAGCTGACTGCCGGTTTTGACATGAGCGGTAACGACAATCTGGACTACTACGCATCACGTACCTACTGGGAAAGCCAGCAGGTTACCAAGAATACGGTAGGTCTGTTCCTGAAGAACATTGCCAACAGCGGTATCCAGTGGGAAACAACTACCAAGTGGAACCTGGCCCTGGAGGGCAGCTTCCTGAACAACCGCCTGCAGGCAGGAATCGACATCTTCTGGCATAAGACAGACAACCTGCTGACCCTGAAGGACCTGAACTACGTGGCCGGTATGACCAAATACTGGACCAACGAGGGACAGCTCACCAACAAGGGTGTGGAAGTGAATGTCAATGCCGCTATCATAAACAGCAAGAACTGGAAGTGGGAAATGGGTGCCTCACTGGGACACTACAACAACAAGATTACCGAGTTGCCCGGTACCCAGGTCAACACCATGGTTCTTAGCGATGTAAACGGAGGAAACGTTCAGTACCTGCACGGTTATACCAACAGTGTTTATGGCCAGGACAACGTACTGACTGCTGTAGGCTATGCCGTAGGCAGCTTCTACGGATGGCAGACAAACGGTGTGTTCAGGGATGACGAGCAGGCAAGCCAGGCCGGAGCATTGGGCTACCTGAAGTATCCTACCGGTATTGCCGATGAGAGCAAGAAGTACGCCAACTTCCAGGCCGGTGACGTAATCTTCGTGGACCAGAACGGTGACGGTGTCATTGACAATGCCGACAAGGTAGTGGTAGGCAATCCCCACCCCGATATCTATGGTAACATCTTCTCAAGCCTTACCTGGAAGAACCTCCGCCTGGATGTGAACTTCAAATACAGCCTTGGCAATGACATCTACAATTACCAGCGTTCAAGGATTGAAGGCCTGAACACCACCTATAACCAGACAACCGCAGCCCTGCGTCGATGGACCTACGAACACCAGGTAACCGATATGCCCCGTGCCTGCTACAAGAACTCTGAGGGATGGCGTAACAACGAGCGTATGTCTGATCGCTGGATTGAGGACGGCAGCTACCTGAAACTGAAGAATGTACGCCTTACCTACAAGGTTCCCTATTCTAACAGCTGGCTGTTCGGACTGAAAGTATGGGGTGAGGCCAATAATCTGTTCACCCTGACCAAGTACCTGGGAACAGATCCCGAGATGAGCAGTCACAACGGCGCACTCTATCAGGGTATTGATACTGGCCTTATTCCACGCGGCCGTAATTTCAACTTAGGTGTAACCATCAACCTGTAATCAGAAGAATATTAGATTATGAAAAAGAAATCAATTATAAGCCTGCTTATCTGCTGCATGACACTGGGTATGGTTAATACGTCATGCCAGGATATGCTGACCCCAGACAGTGAACGCCACGCCTATGAAGTGGCACAGGATACCCTGTACTCCTATTGGGGTATCATAAAGTCTCTGCAGAATGTGGCAGAACGATATGTGATTCTCAATGAGTGCCGCGGCGACCTGGTAGATGGTACCTCGTACGTCAGCGACACCATTGCGGCCATCATCAATTTCGGTAAGAACGGATACGAGGACAAGTACAAGGACGGAGCATGCGCTTACCTTAAGGTAAGTGACTACTACCACGTAATCAACAGCTGTAATGCCTACATAGCCATGTGCGATACAGCCAGAAAGGTATCAACCGGCCAGGGAAGCAGCTACATGCTGCGTGAGTATGCTCAGGTAATGGCAATCCGCGCATGGGTGTACATGCAGCTTATATACGCCTACGGCGAAGTGCCCTTCTACACCAAGCCGCTGCTTACCACCGACGAGATCGACAACTTTGTAAAGAGCGACAAGAAGGTTAATGCCACCACACTGGCAGAATATCTGGGTCCCCAGCTGGACAGCGTGAATGTGATACTGGAGAAAATGTTCGGTGAGGACAAGTATCCACAGTACGGAAGCTATAAGAATATCTGTCACAGTATGCGTGTGATGTTCCCGATAGACGTAGTGCTAGGTGACCTCTATCTGCTGAAAGGTGACGACCAGGCTTGCGCACAGGCCGCCGGTTACTATTACAACTTCCTGAACAGCAAATTCTGCGGTCCTCTGGAAACCACCAGCTACTATAGCACCGGTGATGTTGAGACACAGTCCGACGAACCTCAGTACGCACACACCGGAGTTCCCTACAATGAAACGGGAAATTCATATTTACGCGGCCGCTACCGTAATGAAGCCATCACCTGTATTCCCAGCAACACCGGTAAACTGGAAGGAAAGGTATTTACAGACATCAACCGTCTGTTCGGTTTTGAGGCAACACTGCATTCAAGCGGTAGCGGAGACCAGGCCAGCTCATCCGTCAGCCTGGATTACTATACCAACGGATACCGTCGTGAGCTGATTCCCAGCAAGGGCTATGAGGCATTGTGCGACAGCCAGAATTATGAATGTTACATCGGACAGACATCCGACGAAAGCACAATGGAGCTGATTACCCTGCCCGGCGTAGGTGACGCACGCCGTTCATGGATATACCGCACAATGGGAACTGTAGGTAATCCCAGAAGCTCACAATACAGCCTTCCTGTAGGAGACAACACCCAGTACGGCAAACTGGTCAACAAACAGTGCCCGTCAGGATTCAGCACAGTATATCCCCTGATTTACCGAAAGTCAACCATCTGGTTGCGCTATGCCGAGGCTATCAACCGTGCCGGATTCCCCAGCTATGCATTTGCCATACTGAAGACAGGTCTCGTGAGTGACCATAGCCATTGGTTCCCCAGTGCGGTAACCGAAGACGACTACAATAAGGCTTTCTCATATCAGGAAGGTGTGGATATTGACTTCGGTGCACAGGACAGCCTGTATTGCTACATCGAGGAAACTGCCGACACCACTTACAAATGGGGGTCAGTGGTAGAGGAAGGCAAGAAGATCAGCACCTTTGCAGAACTGGTAACATACGTTGACAGCATCTGGCAGGCACAGGCCGATTCCATAAACGCTAACATGGAACCAGGCGGAACTCCAATAGAAGCCAGGACATTCGACCTTGAGAAAGACATCAAGAACGTAAAATTCTATGTGAAGCGTTTCAACAACTATCCCGCATTCGGTATCCAGAAGGCATGCTGGTACCTGGATCGCAGAGAGATAGAGAAAGCCACAGCCAGACCCTGGCTGACCTTTACCACCCAGGTAAACCTGCGTGGCTACTCCCCGACTATTTATGCCGACTATAAGAGAGAGACCTTCAGTAACTATGGTTTCTATAGCAGAGAACCTGAGAATGTGCCCGGCGCTTCCAAGACTGAAGATTACCTGACCATTGGTGTACACCAGCGCGGTTGCGGTATCCTCAGACCCGGTGATACCGAGCAGCAGAGCTCATACAATTACGTTGACATGGTTACCAAAAAGATTAAGGAGAACCACGGTGTAACAGTAACCAAGGATCAGATTTACGGCCAGGATCCGGAGAAGTCAATTGATCCCGAATGGGTTAAGGAGGCTGTAGAAGACCTGATTATTGATGAGGATGCATTGGAACTGGCCTTTGAGGGCTGCCGATTCTCAGATCTGGCCCGTGTAGCCATCCGTCGCGGTGACAACAGTTTCCTGGCTAAGCACGTGGCAAAGCGTAGCGGAACCATGGACATGAAGATGTACAACATCCTGCTGAACAGGCAGAACTGGTATCTCCCCTTCCCCACTGAATAACTGACCAGTCAAATATTCCTAAGAGCGCCC
>Ga0326507_1000040_pt1 | contig 13150 bp, 5 predicted proteins | sample 0_2496_0518_FD_203648 | JGI IMG/M metagenome (GOLD analysis project Ga0326507, IMG submission 203648) | Metatranscriptome of bovine rumen microbial communities from UC Davis, California, United States - 0_2496_0518 (Metagenome... | ecosystem: Host-associated > Mammals > Digestive system > Stomach...
CTGTATTGAGAGTTTATTTGTTTCTGGGAAATGTAGTTCCTATCGCTTTGGCAGTGGCAGATACCAGTTGCCTCCGAGCAGGGCATCGGCACGGCTGTCGTGCTCGTTGAGGCCCTTGCGCTTGGCCACCTCGCGGGCGATATAGTCTTTGTCGCCGGTATACATGGCATAGCGCATGAGGTCGTAGAAGCGATATCCTTCAAACATTCCTTCGAGGGCTTGCTCGTCGAGAATCATCTGATGGAGTGCTTCTTGCCATAATGGGAAGTCGTGCTCGTAAGCCACGTCGTGGGCGTCTCTATATTCATTATAAACGCGCGAAGAAATTGAGGAGAGTGTAGAGTTTATTTCTGCCAATGACATGGTATCAGCATCAAAGAATGTCAATATCAGAGAATCGGCGACTGCATCGGATACTGGAATGAATGTAGAGTCAGAATATGTATATGTCACATAATCATAGACTTGATGATAATTGTACAAAGTGTCGATGACTTCATTTCCATTTTCATCAGTATATTGATCATATAAAACTTCGTATATGGTGTCAACATGTATTGTTTCAGGTACGGCATAGTCTCTTTGGAATAGAAGCCTCGTTGTTGAAATCTGAGTGTACAAGTCATAGAGTGAATCGGATACAGCCCACAATGCGCTGTCGCGTGGCAGATCGTAGAAGTCGTTGTAACGGCTGTCGCCACATCCACGCGAGTGAATACCCTGCTGGTTGACACGACTGGTGGTACCGTCGGTAGCACGTGGCGATATCTCGGTCACAAAGTCAAGTTCGCTCCATGAACCAAGGTTTCCGTTGAAGAAGGTTGGAACTTCCCTCAGGCGCATGCTTTCATTATCATCAACATAATTCTGGATAGAATAGCGGTCGAGACCATACTTGAGGATGACGAATGCTGTCTGTGGGAATCCGGCACGGTTGAGGGCTTCAGCAAAGTGGAGCCAGATGATGTTCTTGCGGAAGAGGTTGAGGCGGCGCAGCTTCTGGTCAGGTCCATTGTTGCTTGACGATGTGGCAAACTTCATGATGTGCTGACGCTGGTAGCTGTAAATATCGGTATACATGTTGCTCACGTAAGAGCGGTCGTAAACAGCTCCGAGACGGAGGTCACCCTTGAGCAGCGAGTCTTCCCATTCCTGCTTCTGAGTGCTGTAGATGGTATCGCGGCGAAGGTTGACATACGAGTAGTAGCAGTAAACCTGATCGCGTGAAATCTCGCGAACGCGCTCGGATGGATATACAGGCACGAAGTAGTTGTTCTCAAACTGTGAGTTGAAGATTGCATAGAGTTGGCTCCATGTACCGTCGTAAGCACAGGTATCGAGAGGGATGATAGTGACTGCATCGCCGTTGAACGATCCTGAATAAGAGTCGTTGGGGTTTCCAGTGAACATGGCATTACCCCACTTGGTGCTGGCAGTACCGGTGGTAATCGTGTGGTTTGGATAGGTGAAGTAGTCGTGATAGTAGCGACAAGCCTGAACATAGTCGTCCTGACTCTGGTTGAACGCACCACGCCACAAATAGAGCTCAGCGAGCATGAGGCGGGTAGGTATGAAGAACAGTGTGCTGTTGAACGAGTTCACTGTTCCGAAGTTAGGAGTATCGACATACTTCGATGCATAAGGGAGAAGGTCCTCGATGAAGTAGTCGCATATCTGACCCATGTTGACACGGTTGGTGGTTGAAGCCACGATGTCGTCGGCCTTAGCCGATGAGAGTACCGGCTCGATTACGAATGGCACAGTGCCATAGACCTTGGCCAACTCGAGGTAGGTCCATGCACGGAATGTCTTCACGGCCTGAATCTCGCGTTCATAGTGTAGCTTGTTGTGCGACACAAACGTAGAGTCGACATAAGCGAGATAAGTGTTGCAGGCATTGATAACTGCATAGTAGTCGGCAATCTGGTTGTACTCGTTGTCGGTTGTGATGTTGTTGTTCATCACTTCCTGCAGTGAGGTCTTGGCCACGTCGGGGTCAACCTCGATGAGGTCGGCACGCAACTCGCCAAGCACCACAATGCGGTCGGCAAGGCTCTGGATACGATTGATGATGCCAAACATCTGATAGACGGTGTCCTGAGGAGCAAGATTCTGTGTATGCAACTCATCTTCCACGTTCAGCATATCCTCGCACGAAGTGGTTGTTGCTCCAAGAAGCGCAAGGAGCAAACCTGAAAATATGATTGATTTTGTTTTCATATAGAATTTCGTTTTGTTTCCTCGCCCTCCCCCTGCGGCCATCGACACGTAGGTCGGAAGGCCGCGAGGTAAGAGAGATGAGGTGAGGTGTTATTACAAGTTAATCTTAACTCCGAGTGTGAAACTACGTCCGGCAGGAGTGAAACCTGCATCGATGCCCTGGAGGAGGGAACCATTGCCACATGAAACCTCAGGATCGCTACCCAGATACTTGGTAAGGGTGAAGAGGTTGTTGGCAGCAGCCCAGATGGTGAGGCCACGGAAGTATTCGTCAGAGATAGGAAGTTGATAGCTTACTGTAACATTCTTCAGACGGAGGTATGAACCATCTTCAATCCAGCGGTCAGAGAAACGGCTGTTACCCATTGGGTCGCCATAGACGGCCTGTGGGATATCGGTGTTCTGGCCCTCAGCAATCCAACGGCGGTTGAGCGCTGTGGTCTGGTTGAGGAATGCCTTGCCACCTTCGAGCAGTGCACGCTGATAGTTGTAGATGTCGTTGCCCAGGCTGTAGTTGAAGTTGAAGCCTACGCTCAGGTTCTTGCCAAAGAAGAAATTGGCACGGATATTACCATAGATGTCGGGGTTGGGGTCGCCAATGATGACACGGTCGTCCTTGTTGCCGTCAGTACCATCGGAGATGATTCCATCAGCATAAGTATCGACGAAGCGAACATCACCAGCACCGAAGTTAACCTTGTTGCCAGCCTCGTTGGTGATACCGAGGTCTTCGCGAGCTGCATCGGCAGAGGTTGCATAAACACCGTTGGTCTTGAAGCCGTAGAACATGCCCAGAGGACTACCCACCTTGGTGAGGACGGTGCCTTCATAGAGTGTATGCTCTATCGACTCTGCATTTTCCGGAAGCTGAGTAATCTTGTTCTTGTAATGACCTACACTTGCACCCAAAGAGAACTTGAATGGCTTGGTGTTGACAATCTTGGCATCGGCCGACACGTCGAAGCCCTGGTTCTTCAAAGCACCGTCGTTGGTCCAGTAGTCTTTCAGACCCGTTACGTATGCAATGGTTCCGAGAGTTACGAGGTTGCTGGTCTTTGAGTAGAAGTAGTTGAACTTGACATTGAGTCGGTTGTTGAAGAAGTTTCCTTCAAGTCCTGCATTGAAGCGGTCGGTAGTTTCCCAACGCAACTTGGTGTTACCAATGTTGGTGAGGCCGATACCCACAGCTTTCTCCTGGAGGAACGGACGGCTCGACATGTAGGTGAATGCGGCATTGTTGTCGTAAGAGTCGTTACCCACAGACTCGAAACCAGCGTTGAGCTTCAACATGTTGATACCGTTGTTAGGACGGAACCACTTTTCATTGCTGAGAACCCAAGCACCCTGGATTGATGGGAAGAATCCCCAACGTACGCCAAACATACCGATACCAGCCTTTGCATCCTTACCGAAACGAGATGATGACTGGAGAGCCAAGATACCATGCAGATAATACTTCTCACGGTAGTTGTAGTCGAAGTCGCCATACCATGTGATTGACTTCCAAGTGTCGTCGATACCATCGGCACGACGCTTACCAGTAGAACTGCTGAGCGATGGAGTCTTATCGTTACCAGTGCTGAACGAATAGAGCTCGGATGCCTTGTAGTTGTTGTTCATGTAGCGTACGCCACCAAAGAAGTCGAGACGATGTGCACCCATAGGAATGTTCCAGTTGAAACGAGTGTCGCTCTGTACAGCATTGTGCTTAGAGAAGTTTGAACCCACGGTGTTGGTCACAACGCCAATGTCCTGGATGTAGTGATTTGGCATACCTACAAGTGGAGTGTAGTAGTTCTCGTCAAAGCTGTAAGAAGAGTAACCAAACTGCTCCTGAATCGACATATCGCGTGAGATGTGCCATACCGGAGTGATGGCTATATCAACCGATGTATTGTCGACACGGTTCTTGTTGAGTGCCTCACCATACTGCAGGATACCGAGCGGGTTGGCTACTGATGCTGTTGCACCCAAAGCCTCGTAGAGGTAATCGTCGGCATCGGATACGAAGTTAGACATCACACCAGCGGTCGAGAAGTCGTAAGGAGCCACAAACGGTGACTTGACGAGTGTCAGCACATTGGGTGACGAGATAGAGTTGGGCTGAACAGACTTTGACAAACCATCATCGCGAAGGTCACGAGTGATGTTGACATAAGAAACGTCGAAACGAGTAGTGAGCTTCTCCGTCAGCACGATATCGGAGTTGAAGCGGATGTTGAAGCGGCTCATGTCGTTCTTCTTCAGAGTCGACTCTGCCCTCATGTATGCAACAGAGAGGTTGTAGTTGGCAACATCGTCACCACCCTGGATGTGGATGCCATAGTTCTGAGTGAGAGCCTCACGATATGCAATCTTCTTCCAGTCGGTGTTGTTGTGATACATATTATAATAATAGTAGTTGGGGTCGGTCTTCAAGAAATTGAAGTCGTCGAGCTTACTACCGGCAGTCTTCAACAGACCTGATGCGTAGGAGCGATATTCATTGGCATCCATCACATCGATTGACTTCGGACGGATTTCAACTCCACCACTGATGTTCACATCAATGCGAGTAGCCATGCTGGTGTTGCGCTTGGTTGAAATGAGAATTACACCATTTGCAGATGCTGCACCATAGAGGGCAGTACCATTCTTGAGAACCTTGATTTCCAAAACATCGTCCATGTTGAGCGTTGTGAGCAGGTCATTGTAATATCCGTTGTGAAGCATCGTAGAAGAATACATCTGGTCGTGCACCACACCATCAATCACGATGAGAGGCTGTGATGTAGCGTTGATTGAGTGGAAACCTTCAATAAACATGCTGACACCTTGGCCTGGGATACCAGAGCGTGAGATGGCACGAACGTCACTTCCGAAACGATTCTGAATCTCCTGATCGGCTGTGAGCGATGTGGTGTACTCAAATCCTTGAGTGCTTACAGCGCGTGAGCCAGAAGTCTTTGCTTCGTAGTCGGCATTGTACTTAGCTGAATAGAGGTGGAAATCGACACCTGACGTACGGCCATTGATGGCAACCTGACTGAGGTTGTAGTCATCGATATTGGCCGAAAGCGATGTAACAAATGTCGGAACACTGATGCTGTAGTTACCGGCAGAGTCGGTCATGGCAGCATAGAAATTGTTGTTGTAGGAACGGATTCTGACACCGGGAAGTCCCTCTCCAGTTGCAGCATCCACTACCTTACCCGACACTTCTACCATCGGATATTGCTTAATGGGCTTCTTGGCCTTCTTTTCAGCAGGAGCCTCTTCTGCGACATCGGCATCGTCGTCTTGAGCCGACACTGGAAGTACTCCTATACAGAATATCATCGCTGCGATTCCTGCCTTGCAGAAATGCAGAATATTGTCATTAATATATCTTTTCATACATTTCATATTTTAGGAGTTATTCGTCTGTTGGCTCTTCTGTCTCAGGAATGGTCACGTCAACCTCGCCAGATTCTTCTTCGGCCAGTTCAGCTTCACGTGCTTCCTTACCTCTCAGTGCAGTCAGAGACTGACCTGCAGGCATGAGTATGATGCGGTCGAGAAGCATACGACGTGAGTAATTCTTGGTCTGAGCAGACGAAATGTAAGACTGAATCTGAATCATAACGCCAGCCCATGCTGAGTGATAATAGCACTCGGTGAACTTAGTCGTACCAAGATAGATGGTATCAACCTTGGTTGGATCACTCACAAAGTTTGAGCCGCCCTTAGGATTCTTCAGAGTCTCGCTACGGTTGGTCGGCCAGTTGGATGTCACATCATTCGGACGGTTGGTACGGTAGAACATGTTGACACGGAACTGGTAAGGCTTGAGTGAATCCTCGGGCATAATATTCACACCCATCGACAATGGAACAGTCACAAGATACATGTCATACTCACCTGCCAATGTGTTAGGGATGTTGTATGCAATGTAAGGCTGTGCCGAGGTGTTGGATGGACGTACATCGAGGTAAGCACGGTGAGATACCTGATCGTCGTTAATTGTGACATACGAGTAGTTGCACTGACGTGTGAAAAGAGCATTACCCTTGTCGTCCTCATCACGGTTGACACTTCCTGTGTTCTCACACTCTACGTCAATCTCGCGGAAGAATGAATCGTAGATGCTTGAAGGATAAGTATCGGTAAGGTAGACAACTCCGTTGCTGCAATCAACTTTCTCGGTGTAAGTGCCAGGAGCAAGGATACCTCCACGCTCGAATGGCTTGTAGAACACATTGTACTTAGGATCGCCCTTTGAGTAGGTTGTGGTTACAAGCGAGTCGTCCTGATGCAAATTCACGTTGTTGTTGAAGATGAGCGGCTTGATTGTGAAGTAATTGCTATAGAAGTTCTGCAGCGAGTCGCGATTATCCTCATGCAAGTTGTACACAAAGTAATTGCGAGCTTCATTCAGTCGTTCCATGAAAGCCTCGTTGGTAGGAGCAATGAATGTGTAGTTAGAGTCCTCACGATGAACATATCCTACCAAGCGCGACATGAGGTCGTTGGTGTGGATAATCACAGAGTCAACATATATACGGTTACCGTCGGAGTCTACACCACGGTAAATACTACGGTTGACATCGAGTGAGTCTTCGTCGTAGTTATTAAGTATGGTATAGATTGAGTCAGTACCAGTCTCCGTCTCAAGCAACTCGTAGATGTTGGTATGGAACGGAAGCATTGAAGACATGATGTGAAGCACACCGTTGTTACAAATTGTTTCAGTTGCAGAAATAGAGTCTTCAGAAACAAAGCCGTCTGACAGGGTGGTAAACTTCTTGTTGAGAAGTTCCACATCCTGAACTTCTGAATTGCCTGAATAGTTGTAACGTGCGATGTGATTCTTCACGAAACGGGTTATCACCAAGTCCTTATGTCCGTTATTGATTTCGGCCATAAGGCTGTCTTTATTGAAAGACCCATTGACAGGTGCAAACACCGTCACTATCTGAGTTTCGTCGAGAAGAGCCTTGTATCCAGTGGCATCGATGATTTCAAGGAAGTCACTCACTTTGGCTTTCTCTGCTTGCAATTGCTGATAAATGGTTGCATCAACCACCAAAGCATCGGTTCCTGCATTATAGTGGTCGTCCCATGTATCCGAGCAGGAGTAGCAGGCAAGTAAACTTGCCACTGCTACTGCTCCCATGCGGATTGTTTTATATATATTCTTATTCATACGAATATTGTTGTTTATTAAGAATTATAACTTGTCTTCTGGATAAAGCTCATTGTTGTAAACACTCCTTGGACAAAGCTCGATATAGTCGAATGCAAATGTACCATTAGTCGATTCCAACTTCTGCTGTACACGTACCCAGTGGTCGCGGCGGCCGTCGGAGTGGAAGGTCGCAAATATACGACGCAGGGTGTTTACGTGTCCACGGAACCAGTCGGGCTGACCTGTACCATCGGCTGCAATGTTGCCATATGAAGATGGACCCTTCATCCAGCCACGGTTGTGCATGGCCTTGTCGTAGGCGGCTATGGCTTCCTGGTCGGTGCCACCCGAGAACTCTGAGTCTGCACGGAAGCCTACGCTTGGGTGAGAACCTGAGATACGCATGTCAAGTGGAATGCCACAAGGTTCGCCGTCGAGATAAACCTGAACGATACCACGGTTCGAGAAGTCGATACAGGTAGCGATGCGGAACTCGTAGTCGCCTTCCGGCACTGGCGGCAACTTGAACTGAATGTCATACATACCACAGATGGTAACTTCGTCGCCCTCATAAGACCAGAAGTTGAGGTAGCGGGGACGTACATGGAGGTGAGTAGTCACGTCTGAATAAATGAAGTTGCGAGCTGAGCCTGCCTTGAAGCCAAGACAAGTATTCACATTCTTCTTCGGGTCTGTACTATTTGACTGCTGACCATATTGATATGGGTACTGAGGACTTCCGCCAATACCACCCACACCGAACTGTCCTACCATGTGGCCACGTGCGCCACTGGTCATGAAGTCGGGCGAGAGGGTCGAGGCATCCATACGCATACGCTCGTTGAGTACTACTTCCTGTGTCTCGCGTCCGTAGGTAATGATGTCGGTGATGTAGTGATATACACCATTCACGGCTTCCTGACTTCTGCCGGCATCGGATGGAGTCAAAATCTTAGCACCTGGAACAAACACGCCCCTTGTATCCTTACGGTTCTGGACACCGCGGCGGTTCACATAGCGGCCTGCCTGGTTGCCCGACGGATAGGATATCTTCATCAGCGAGTAAGGAGCCATAGTCTCATACCAGTCGGCTACATCCCAGTGACGACGGTCGAAGCAGTTCAATCCTGCTGTCTTAACTGTAAGGTCGTCGTAGTGGGCACGACGGTCGAGGAAGTGGTAAGATACGAATCGGTTGAGAGAGTTGCGACGGTCGGTGGGGTCGTCGATATCGGCACATTCGGGATACATCTCGTCGTAAACCTCCTTGGCATATGCTTTCAGGTCCTCAATATTGTTGATTCCATGTTCTGCATACACCTTGTCTTGCTCGACAAAGCCTGTAAAGCCATAGTACCGATGTTCCATGTAGAACACGTTATCATACTCTACTGCTGTAGAATAGCAGTGTCCTTCCTCAAACGAGTCGGGCGAGCAATGATAGTCCTCATACATGTAGTAACGCATCGAGTCGTCCATGTGGGTCAGCTTCAGGGCTTCGTAGAAGAGACTTATTGTAGTGTCCTTCATCATAAGGTCGGGAAGCATCTCGGTGGTGGCATCGATGATTCGGTCGACTGTGTGTACCACACCGTTTTCAACAGAGTCGTCGTAGTTTATAAGACGTGCACTACTGTTGATGTAGTAAACGATGTTGATAGCATCCGGTATCGACACTGAGTCGGAATCGCATGTGATGGTGAGGTAACGGTCGAGCATGTTCTGCGCAGGCAGCGTGGCATTCGAGAAGTCGGTGGTGAAGAACGACTGTTCGATGATGTGAGTAGCTGCAATGGTATCACAATCTTCGGTTGTCAGTTCATCAATCGACGAGAAACCACGACCAGCAAGATACTTGTCGACAGCCTCATTGGTTGGAGCAAAGACAGTGTAGGAGCCATATGTTCCGAGCAGGTCGAAGCGAACCATGTTCGACCTGTTGATAATCTCTATGAACTTGCTGAATGTCTCAGATCGGTTGGTGAGATATGTGCTTGCCATATCACCTTTGGCAGTGTAGTAGTTTTCCACTCCAGGGTCGTCGGAGCATCCAACACTGAACGCAGCCAAAGCCACGGTCACTACCGCAAAAAGATATTTAATTTTATTGATATTCATAGTTCTAATTAGTCGCTAAATCCAGTTCTGTTATTCTTCTTTTCCTTATCAAATGCTGGGTTCTGCTTCAGCAGTTTGTTACGTCTCAGCTCTTCCTTTGCATATGGCATGTAGAGGAACTCAAGCATAGTCATCTTGATTCGCATAGCCGAAGAGTTGCTCTGATACTTGCTACTGAGCTGACCTACAACATTGGTAGTAGATCCGTCACGACGAGCCTTACGCAGGAGGTCGTAATAACGCTTGCCTTCGAACATAAGTTCACGGCGACGCTCAGCTTCCACAAGGTTGTCAAAGTCGCGCTTGTTGGTCACGCTGTTACGCACTGGCTTGTATTGTGCAGGAGCATTTGGTGCAGAGCGCTTGTAGATGGCATCAACAATGTTGAACGCATCGTCGTAGTATTCCTTTGATGTAGTGTATACATTGCCATATACTTGCTCAACACGAGTCTTGACACTTGATGTGTCGGGAACATAGTTATCAATATAGTCTGCCACCTGAACTTCGGCCTCAGCCTTCAGCAACATGATGTCGGTGAGACGATAGATGATCCAGTTGGCATAGTTTTCTGTACGGTAGCTTGGCTGTTGTACGGCCCATTGCTGAGGAGAACCACAGACAACTCGAGCCTGGTCGGTCACATACTTACGGATGTTGAACGCGTTGGTTTCGTGCCACTGGAAGTTCTCCTGGCTACGGAAGTCGTAAGAAGTGAACAGAAGGCTGTTGTCGTACTGATATTGGTTGTTAGGTTTGCTTGACATCAAAGCTTCGGTAGCAGCCAACTGTGCTCCTTTATCAGCACTGCTGTTGCTTCCATACAGAGTCGACAGGGTCGAGTTGGTAGTACCACCTGATGCAGAGTTTGAAGAGAACGAAAGTTCAAAGAGGCTCTCGAATGAGTGACCAGTACCGAAAATCAATGCGTAAGCCTTGGCATTGACACCTGTACCAGAGTTCTGGTCTGCTTCAGACCACTCTTCAATCAGAGGATATCCGTTTTCGCCATAGATGTCGCGACTAATCTGACGCTTGAGGTTGCCATAGCGGTCTTCCTTGTATTCGTCAATCTTGGCTGCAATCACCTTGTCGCAGTATTCGATACACTTGAGGTAGTCCTCGTTACGCTTTGCCGGGTCAACCTTAGCATTGGATGCTCTCCAGAGATAGAGGTCGGCCAGAAGTGCATATACACCATTGCGGCTTATCTTTCCTGAAGTCTCGTTGTCGACTACATAGCGTTTCGGTGCGTACATCATATACGACTCAACGTCCATAATCAGTGTGTCAAGAATGAGTTCCTGCTTGGTTGCAGGTATAACAAATTCCTGTCCATCGTCGATTGACGGAGTGAATGTGAATGGTACGTCGCCGAATGTACGAATAAGATAGAAGTAGCACAGGGCACGAATTGCCTTAATCTCGGCCATGGTCTGACGGAGGTCTGACTCGGTGAAGTTAGGGTCGCGTTCCTGCACTATAGGTGCATACATCTCGACGGTGTTGCATCGGTTGATTACATTGTAGAATGAAGACCATTCGCAGTAGCTGTTGGTTTCAAGGATGTTTCCGCTGAGAAGGTATTTCAGGTCATTTCCTGCATTTGCTATCTGCTGTCCAGGCTCACAGTTATCCGAACGGACTTCGCCCCAGATAACCATTCGTGTGATAACGTCTGATGAACACAGACCGGCATAACAGGATGTGACAACACTTTGCACGTCATCCTTATTGGTCCAATAGTTCTCAAGGATAACGGTGTTAAGAGGTAGCAACTCAACATCGCACGATACGAATGTCGTACCTGCAAACAATGCTACGCCTATTGTCCTTATTATATTATGTATTTTCATCGTTAATGAGTTTTAGAATCCAATATTTAAGCTAAGAGTGAAAGACTTTGAACGAGGTGTACGTCCACCGTCGGTTGCAGGACCATAACCACCCTGTGGGTGTTCTGGGTCGGCACCTGAGTACTTGGTGAGTACGAACGGGTTGTTCAAGTTGAAGCTTGTGTTGATCGACTTGATACCGAACTGTGTGAGACGACGTGAGTCAAAGTTGTAAGAGAACTGTACGTAGTTGAGACGCAGGAATGTGGCTTCCTCCATGAAGCGGTCAGAACCGAGCCAGTTGTAACCGTAGTTGTGGAGTGCACGTGGAATAGGTGCAATATCACCTTCGTTGTGCCAGCGCCAGTTCACGGCTCTCAATTGGTTGTTGTTGTCGTACATGCTTTCACCATTCATACGTGCGGTGTTGAGCACCTTCTGTCCAACACGGTAGTTGAACTGGAAGTTAACATTGAATTTATCGTAGCGGATACGGAATCCGAAACCACCGGTGAGTTTTGGAAGTGAAGAGCCGAGGTAAACGATATCGAGCTCGTTGATGTTACCATCGTGGTTGATATCTTCGTACTTGGCATCACCGCCCTTGAACTCATAGTTTTGACCTTCGAAGTCGAACATCATTGGCTTGGTACGTCCGTTTTCGTTAAGGATGACTTCGCCTTTTGCATTGCGTGCCACAGGTGCATCGGGGCCGCTCACGCCAGGAACTTCTACCTCACTGGATTCGCTGTAAGCATATACGCCCTTATAGCGGAATCCGTAGATTGAGCCGACTGGGTTGCGGAGCTGTACACGAGAGAGGTATTGTCCGTTCGACTTGTTGAACTCATCGTTGTAACTTTCCAGAATCATGTCGTCCATTTCGAGGATTTGGTTACGGTTGTTCGAGAATGCCATATTGAATGTCATAGAGAACTTACCGCGACGGAAGACGTCGTTGGCGCTGATATTGAATTCCCATCCGTTATTACGAACCAAACCGTAAATCTTTGAAGGAATGGTTTTGAAACCAGAAGATGTTGGGATTGGGTAGGACATCATCTGCTCCGACTTGTTGGTATAGAGGTGGATATCACCGCTCAGTCGGTTGTTGAGGAATGCGAAGTTAGAACCGAAGTCCCATGTATCCTGGTTTGCAGGACGGATGACAGAGAGTCGGATTTGTTGTGGAGCAACAGCCTGAACTCCCATGTACGAGCCGCTTGAGCTATATGTACTGTACATGTTTGTTGCATTACTTGCTGTACGTCCTGAACGTCCCCAACCGAGGCTCATAGAAAGCATATTGATCCACTTGAGTTTTTCCATGAATTTCTCGCCGGTGATGTTCCAACGTCCTGAAATACCGAAGTACTTACCCCACTCTTTCGGGTGTCCGTTTGACTTATCGAAACGTGCTGTGAAGTCGAAGATATACATTCCGCGGAATGCGTAGTGCATCTGAGTTGCGAAGTTCTCATTCTTTGAGCGTCCTACGCCTGAGCTGAAGTTTGAGATAACACCTCCGGCCAGGGCCGATGTGATGTCACTTGTTGGGAGCCAGCGGCGTCCGATGCCTTGTGAAGAAGAGTTTCCTGCACCATACTCAGCACGAACCATGAATTGCAAGCTGTGGTCTTCGTTGTTGAAGTGTGGAGCGAAGGTAAGGCTGTGACGTGTGGTGAAGTTGTGGCTCTTGTTTTGAGAAGAGTTGGCAACGTTGGCATTGCTTCCTGTCCAACCGTCGGTCTGGAGCACTGATGGAGCGAATGTCTTAGAGTCTGAACTGTTGACACTGAATGAAACTTGTCCCTGGTATGTGAGTCGATGC
>Ga0326507_1000045_pt1 | contig 12947 bp, 4 predicted proteins | sample 0_2496_0518_FD_203648 | JGI IMG/M metagenome (GOLD analysis project Ga0326507, IMG submission 203648) | Metatranscriptome of bovine rumen microbial communities from UC Davis, California, United States - 0_2496_0518 (Metagenome... | ecosystem: Host-associated > Mammals > Digestive system > Stomach...
AAATGGTGAGTTTACTCAGACACTTTCATCAGATATTGTTATTTCAAGACCTGATTTCGATGTTGAGTTCAATTCAATAACAACAGATTTCTCAAGTATCCTTGATTATACAATCATTGCAGATATGGGTATTGATATTAACCAGGCAACAGTTCCATTAAGTATTAATGGTAATCTGTATGCAGCTGCAGATTTCTATAATAAGGCTTACAATTTCCCTAAAACTTCAATGAAGACAGCTTATCAGTATGATACTAATTACACTTATAGTGCAACTGGTAGTGCAACTCCGGATTATACAACTCCTGTAAGTACTATGGCACCTGATGCTTCTTCTCTTGATACTTATAATAGTGTTGATAAAGTAGTTGATGAGAATGGCCATGTAACTAAGGAAACAATTAAGTATGTATTATCTCCTGTAACATCAAAGGTAATATCATTCGATAGCTATGATGAAGTAAAGGCTGATGATATGGTTGCTACCGGTGCAGGTGGAAATACATATAAGTATACATATTATAATACATATGTATATAAGCAGACTCCTTCAGTTATTTCAGCAAGATATGATGGATTAAATGAGCACAGTAAGTATTCAGGTTTATATATTAACGGTGCAGATGTAAATATCATTTCAGATATGGTTGTTGTACCGGGAAGTATAGCTGTCATGAATGGCGGTAAGCTTGGAATGTTTGGTGCATCATCAAATACAGTTGTTCAGTCTGAGGTTTGGGCAGATAACTTTATACTTGGAGGATATTCACTTGGTACTGCTGGAAGCACAACTAAGGTAGGTGCTAAGGCAGTTGTAAGTGGTAACCTTTATGTCAAGGATGACCTTGAGCTTGATGCTGATGGCGCAAGTTTCAAATTAAATGGTTCATATTATGGTTATGGTGATAGTACAAAGAGAGATAACAGAAAATTTATACCTCTTGTAAATCCAAGTTCATACTATGAAGCTAAGTACAAGGTTGACCAGAATGGTGCATATATCCTTGATGCGAACGGAAACAAGATTTTAGATGAGTATTATTCAGATACAAGAGGTCACTATAACAGTAGTGCTATCGTTATCAATGGTCAGGAATCACTTCTTGATCTTTCAGGTGCAGATGCGTTATTTATAGCAGGTAGATCATATATCGAGCTTTCAAAGTCTACAACTACTCAGGCTGCCAGAGTCAGGTAATGATGTAGAAGTAAAGACATATGCATATGATGCTTCTATAAATGATTACAGAATGGGTGATTCAATCTCACTCAAGCCTAATCAGGTTGCTTATATGCCTGTTTCTTATGAAGGTGCTCCAGTACTTGTAGATTACAAGGTTGATCTTCAGGGAAATGCAGTAAAGGTTGGAAATGACAACGTTAAGTTTACAATAAATAATAATGAAGAGCATAAGTATTACTTAGCTACTCTTCCTGAGAAGCTCCAGCATTATGATACATTATTCGGTTACTATTTTGGAACAGAGTATGGTAAGACAAATAAGCTTCCTATCAAGGTTCCATGTATCAGAGCAGAAGTATCAGGTAAGGAATATTATTATTATGATTTTAAGGCTGCATATCAGTTAGCTCTTGATAATAAGGCTACATTCTCTGATTCAGTTCTTAATGATACAACAAAGAATATAAAGAGTGCTGATGATATGGCAAAGTGGTTCTTCGTTGACTATGCTGATGCTCTTAAGAATTCACCATCTATCAGCCCATACATGAAGGCTCTTAATGATGACAGTGATGATACAACATTCAAGGCAGGAGATGTTCTTCTTCCTGATACATCATCAGCAACACAGTCATCAGTTTACTCAAGTGGTGCTATTACATCCAAGGATGGAACAGTATTTAAGGTTTCTGTTGCTGAAGATGTAAAGTCAAATGTTCTTGAAAGTATGCTTGGTTCAAATGCTTCAAGATCTTCTACAGAGAATGCAGATATTAAAACTTCAATTGATGCTATGAATCTCTCACATGACCTTGAGAGAAAGTATAATTATGTTAAGTTTGCACTTCAGAATGTAAGCTTTGGTAGTGCAACAGCAACACTTGTTGATTCAATCGTTGGATATAATTATTCAAATATTGCAGGTACTTCATCAGTTTATGATACAGCAAATCCTCAGGATTATATCCTTAAGGATTCATCAGAGGATAGCACAACTCTTAGAGGTGAGAGTGCTATCACACCTATCAATACATACTTTAATTTCAATAGAATTACAGCTTCTACTGATATTAAGAAGAAGCTTGGTTCAGATTCATTAGCATATGTATGTTATGGTGATGTAACTCTTTCAGCTGCTGATGGTGATGGTACTGGAAACCTTAGTGGTATCATTATTACAAAGGGTGATGTTAAGTTCGCAGATGATGTTAAGTCATTTACCGGTATGATCGTTGCCGGAGGTAAGCTTATCATTGCAGATACAAATACATTAACTAATATCAGTGCTAGTGCTGAGGTATGTAGAGCTATCCTTAATGAGCTTCAGCTTTCAGCAGGAGATTCAGAAGCAAAGTATATCCTTAAGATTATGAAGAACTATGAGGATGCTATAGTAGCTGATACAGTAGATGATTCTGATAAGGTTATTGAGAGACTTGATTATTCATCAGTATTAAAGTATGAAAACTGGGTTAAGGATGTAAACTAGAGGGAGATGATATGGTGACAGAATCAAAGATAAAGAATAAGGGTTATTCTCTTGTTGAGATGATAGTTGTTCTTGCTATCATCGGAATAGTTTCTGCTATGTCGGTTGTATCCATTACTATGATACATTCTGCCAAGGCTAAGGATGCTGCTGTTGTTTTTGACGCTGAAGTTGCTGAACTTATAGCAAAGTCAAAAGGACAGAGCGATAGTAATTCTGATATATTTGCTTTTAAGATATACAAGGACGGAGAGACATATTATCTTCAGCATGGAACGGTTGTTTGTTCCGGAGCAGGATCATATACTTTCACAGCTGATTCGTCTGATCCGATTTCTATATCAAAGTATGTAAGAGTATCTTTCTATCCGGAAGGAGAAGCATATAATAATGCATGGGATGCTGGATATGATCTTGGAACAACAGGACAGGTTCTTGTATTTTCTAAGTCAGGACAGTGTGTCAGCGGTGCAGGTAACTATGGTTTCTTTAAGAGAAACGGTAATCTTGTTGCCAGAACTGTAGTTAGAAAGAACGGTAGTCATACATCAAGGTAAGGAAATGAGGTAGATGATTATATGAAGAAAAATCGATCAAATAAGGGTATGTCCCTCATTGAGATACTTATAGCCCTGGCTGTTCTGGCCTTGATAATGACGGCTGTCGTATCTTTAATGTCTCAGAATACTATTATTTTCAGAAAAACAAAAAATGACTTAAAGGTTCAGACTCAGGCAGAAGATGCTTTCGCTATTTTATCGAATGCAGTAATGCAGTCCAAGTATATTTACATGGAAGGTTATACAGATACTTCTGATCTTGAATTTGGCTATGGTGATGTCGGAATAGGAACAGATGATAGCTTAACAGCTGTTACAGCATTCACAACTGTTGATCCAACAACACCAAATGATAGTAGCTTTGCGAAGCTTAAGGGCGCAAATCCAGATTATCCAAAGGTTTATTTGAAGAAGCTTATAGTTGTTGCATCAGCTCCGATTGATCAGAATGTTGTTCCTTTAAATGTACCTGTAAACCCAGTTCAGGTTACAGAGGCTGTATCAGGAGCAGTTCTTGCATCATACGAGTATAGGACCATTAATTCTACTGGCCCTAACACAAAGTACAACATTGGAACATATCAGTTCGATGATCAGGATGCTGCTGTAAAGTATAACTCAGATAAGAAGCCATATTTTGATATGAGTAGTACACCAGGAAATCATAATATTCTTGTTGGTGATACTGACAGAGTAATATATACATTCTACTTTTATAAGGATGAGATATATATGACTCAGAAGTACTTATATATGAATTCCTTAAATGTATGTGCAGACGATTCACTTGATTTTATCTATTCAGGCGGAACTCTTACAGTTGATCAGCAGCTTTTACTTGATCAGTGTAAGATTGCAGATTGTGTAAATTACAGAGTTTCTTCTGCAGATTCAACATTAGCATATAGTGGAGTAGTAGGAGTATTTAATGCTGATACAAATTCAGTAGAGATGTCACTTTACTTTAATGACACTCATATGCACTTTACTGTTGACAATATTATTCAGGCAAAGAATTCATTTGTTATCAGTGAATCTAATTAGAAAGGATAGTGTGAAAAATGAAAAAGTTAAATAAGAAAATTTTAATTACTTTCATGATCGTAATGCTTACTGTGGGGGCAGGCTCAGCTATTCTTTCATATATGTTGGCTAAGGCTGATCCAAGTGGTTCCGGAACAACCACCGTAACAGCTGCGGCAACCTATAAGACAAATATCGATTATATTATTGAGAATGCTAATGGTACAAATGAATCAACATTACCTGGTTATGACGAGACTATGTATCATATAGTTGAGATTTCATCAGGTGCAGCTTCTTCGCTTAATCAGTTTGCACTTGAGAATGGAGAAGGAACTGTAGTTGATTATGCATCATTCAGAAAGTTAGTTCTTACAGCATATAAGACCGATGCAATTCCTGCTGATATGGAAATGCCTGTAGATAAGATTGAATATAAGTTCTATTCTACAGATGGTATGACAGGAAACACAGCTCTGATTGATGAATGTACAGAGGCGATAACAAGAGCAGACCTTATCTATGTTAGTACAGATGTTAACAAGATTTATGATTCAGCTAATAATAATGATATTCCTGATAAGGTTGCTACACAGCTTGATCTTTATGCAACTAGTGAATTAAAGCCAATCATTATTGATAGTCCTATTGAGACAATCAATATTATCGGTGATACAAATGGTACTACAACATTCAAGACACTTGCAGGTGAGTTTGTAAAAGACGGTTCAGTTAGAAATGCATTCGCTTGGAATATTGGAAATGTATCAAAGAAGACAAAGAATAAGCAGGTTGTTAAGACCGCTTCAAGTAAAGTATCTCATCTTTATTGCGTAGCTGATACAGATGATATCATTACTTACAATAAGGTACCTGCAGCATATAAGCAGGCAGTTGATGCAGATGGAGATCCAGTATATTCATCAACTGGAGAACCTGTATATGAGCAGCAGGTTGATGCAGACGGTAATCCTGTAGTTGATAGTTCAGGTGATCCTGTTTATGTAGAAGCTCCAGCTGGTGCATTCTACTATGAGAAGTTAAGTGAGAAAAATTTTAAAGATTCTTCAAATAATCCAATCACTATTTCAAAGATTGGTGAAAAGCCATTTACAAATCCAATTACTTCACATTATGGTGAAGTAATTACAGAAGATGGTACTGGTGATCAGTATTATGTATATAAGGCAGCTACAGAACCTATCTTATATAAGGATAGAGATGGAAATATCTATCTTGTAAGTGGATATGATTCAGCTTACAATCCTCAGTATGTTACTGATGGAAGTGGTAAGAAGGTTGTTGTATTTGCAGCAGATTCAGCTGTAGCAACTGCATCTACTGTAGTTAAGGGTATATATTTTGTAAATGAGTCAAATTCTTATGATTCAGCTACAGCAAATATTTCCGGTTATGAAGAGAAAACTTATACAGCAGATGATACTACACCTACAGAGCCTGTAAGAGATTCAGTAGGAAATATAGTAGAAGAGAATGATATTGATTTCCATACATTTACTTATAAGTTCACTTCAGGTGATACATCTGAGCATGTTTATAAGAATGAAAATCTGTTTGCATCAGCATCAAATGCAAGTCCTTTATCTTTAACTGATGCAACAACAGCTTCAAATGTTTATATTGAGATAGTTGATGCTGTAACTGGTAATAAGACATATTCAAAGATTAATCTTACATCAGTTCCGATTGATTCAGCTTCACTTCCTGCAGCAGCAGTATCAAATGAGTATGTATATACATATGATAATCATAGAGTATATGCTTACAATGAGGATTTCCATCCTTACTATATTGTAGAGCAGGATAATGATGGAAATGATCACCTTACAGTAGTTAAGGATTTCGTAAATGTTGCATCTGATCCTAATTATGGTAAGCCAAATTACTTACAGGATTCTTCAAGTAATAAGATTCAGGATGTATATATCTACGTTGCAAATAGTAATGAAGTACTTATGCCTGTATATGATACAGCTGGTGCTCCTGTAATGGTTGATGCTATTGATAGTGTTGGTAACCCATATCTTGAGATAGTAGTAGATGGTTCTGGTGTAGCTGTTGATGAAAATGCTGCTTTATCATTTTTCAACAGATACAACGGTTCATTATATATGCCAATCGTTGGTACAGATGCTTCTGAGAGATGGAAGATAGCTCGTGATGCCATGACAGGTGATCCTATCATGAACGGAACAGAGCCAAAGAAGATGGCATCAGTACTTGATATCTGCTTAAACGATACTGGTTCAGTTCTTTGGGATGCAATCGCTTCTGATTTCCCAACTTCAGAAGTTCTCAGAGCAGTTACTAAGCGTCATATGGATGATATCGAAGATCCTGCTGCAGCTCTTGCTGCTGATCCATCGTCGTATATAATAACGACTTATCCTGGATATGCAATTGATTCAACTAATGCAATTTACTCAGCATATAAGGTTTATACACTTCATCCTGATTACATTTCAGATAGACTAATTAAATATAATAAGGATGCAAATGTATTTGATGGAATTAATTTTGATGATTATGATATGATCATCATTGAAGGAGATCTTGAATCAACAGAGATTGCTCCTGATGATTATAATGCACTTATCGGACAGATGCTTGGTAATAAGCACATCATCTATGATAGTAAACTTATTCCTGTAGGAAATAAGACAAACAATGGATTTAATGCTCCAAGTTTTAATAAGCTTTATTCAAAGCTTGTTGATAACAGAGATGTAGCTCTCTATAACAGTGTTCTTGTATGTAACAAGAAGAAGATGGATGCTTACTCAAGTAAGTTAGCTACAAAGGATACAGAGATAGATATCGTAAATATCATTAATAATGGTAGATACAGATATGTAGGTGGTTCTGAAGATAGTTCTAATAACTTTACTGTTCTTGAGATTCAGCCTGCTTGCCCAATTGATCTTGAGCTTTCTAAGAAGCTTGGTGCTCTTGGATTCTCTGTAGAGTATAGTGATAACTATGATAGTAGTTTAGGATACTATGTTGATCCAGAATATGTAAGCTCTGCATCTCCGGATGAAATCCTTTTTGATCCTTTGGGAGTAAATTCATTATCATCTTATCAGAATGCAGATGGTACATATGTTGATGATGCAACAGGTACTGTATATGCAAATACTAATACTAATCTTACAGATTATTATGCGTGGGAGCTTTCAGAGGCTAAGATTCTTCACCTGATCAATCAGTCTCCTGATTTCCAGAGCTATAATATTGATAAGGTTACTGTAGTTCATAAGTCTGCTAATGAATTCCAGAGTAGCCGTGAATCACTCCTTGATACTTATGATATGATTTATATCGGAGGTAATAACTCCGGATTAAAGAACCTTGAGTATTTCTTTGCAAATAATTATGGTCAGGCTAAGGATCATATAGGTTCTACAAATGCTACTTACTATAATATGTATTATCATAATGGTGATTTATTCAATTATCCAAAGTCTACATATTATGGATATGAGCAGGGTGCAATAGGCATTCAGTATGGTAATGATATTACTTATAACAGACTTGAAGAATTCAAGGAATATGTAAATGCAGGTATGCCTCTTGTATTATCATCAGATGTTACTTCAGCATATGATGAGCTTGATGTAGCAAGAAATAATAATTCTGGTGGCGCTTATAATCTTCATAAGCTTGATCCTGATTCAAATATTGTAAAGCTTTTTGATTACATTAAGGGTCTCAAGACAACACCTGGTAATGTTCTTTGGAACTTTAATCCACATGATACTATAAGAGTAGATAATCCTAGTCAGAAGTATAAGAAGACATACAGTGGATTTGCTACAGTATTTGGTGGTAATGAAGTAGTTGATTATACTGGAGCTACATATAATAAGCCGGTTGCTTCAGCTGCAAATGAAGCTGAACTTCTTCAGGTTCTTATGAGTTCAAGTATTAGACCTAAGTTTGCTGTAACTTATTCTCTTCCAGAGTATAAGATGTATGATAAGAGCACAGACCTTAAGTCAAGAACACTTAAGTTTGAGTTCGATATGATCACAACTGCAGCAAATACAACATTTAATCTGTATATTGACGATAATGGTGACAGCCGTTTTACAGATGGTTCGAATGGATCAGATAACGAGATGGTTGTATCAGGAGTTCCTGCTTCTGATGGAAAGCTTCAGTATACAGTAGATGCAGATTTCTTTGGACCTGTTTACGTAAAGCTTGAAGCAGTTCATAGAAATGATGTAACAGATGTAGATGGAAATGTAATTAGTTCATATAATACTCGTGCTGGTCATACTTTCTTCTATAAGATAAATCCGGATGATACAACAAAGGATGTAATTAATATTCTTCAGATTTATCCAGAGACAAGTAAGCCAGGTACATTCAATGGATTTAATCTTTATTTCTGTGTTGAATGTCAGCAGGGATTAAATAACTATACAGGTAACAGATATTCATATTCTGGAGCTAGATCATTAAATGCCTTAAAGGGTATTAATGGTGGTTATGTAGATGGTGTATCTGATAATGATTCAGGATTTAATAAGCTTTATATAACAAATGTATCAGCTCCTACATCAATTACAAGTGCTATTGCAGCAAGAGATGCTCAGGTTAAGGTATCAACTTTAGATAATACTTATTCATATAAGGGAAATATCTTAGGTGTTCATACACATAGATTTGGTATTGCACATTATGATAATACCAGAACAGTAGCAGCAAGTAAGAATGTTCTTAAGAAGTATTATAATGGCGATACATTAACTGCTGATGAGCAGACAGAGATTAATACAAATACCGGTTGGGATAATTATTCTACTAACTGGGCTGATGAAGTAGCAGATGATTATGACTTTAATGTTACAATGATTAATACTGCAGAATTTGAAAAGTATTGTACTGATATTGAATCAATTTATGCAGGACAGAATCTTGAGACAGTAAGAAGTCAGTATCGTAGTTTAGCCACATCATATCTTACATATGATTTAGAGATGAAGATGCTTCTTTACGGAGGCGTTGATAAGTATGTTCCTGCGGAACTTATTTCTGCTCAGGCAACAGTTGATGCTAGTATTAATTCATCAGGTGTAAGTACATTAACTGATCCAGAGAAGGCAGCTATCAGAGCAGATCTTCTTGATATTTATCAGGATAAGTTCTCAAGTTATACACCTGCTTCATATACAGCTATGGAGCCACAGGCAATTATTGATGCTATAAATAATGAACTTGGACTCACAGCTGCAGATTATACTAACTTTAATGCTTTACTTGAAAAGTACGAGCTTGATTATACAAATCATCTTGATTTCACAAACGAGATGTATAAGCTTGGTGCAACATATTCTACACTTGAGAATTATGCAAAGGCTACTGCAAATCTTAATGCTGAATGTGATAAGGTAAAGAATACAATTTCAAGCAAGGCTGATACATCAGGATTAAATGCTACAGGTATTGCAGCATGTGGTGGTTTTGATACAGTATTCTCATATGATAATATTACTGTAAATGATTTCCTTGAGGAAATCGATTCATGGAAGGTAAATCATAGCTATTATGAACTCTATTCATTCATCAGCGATGGTGGTGGACAGAACATTGCAAGTAAGGCAGGCTATGACCTTATTGGAAATTATGGTAAGGTATATGGTCCTTGGAGAGATGCTTGTATCTATGAGAGATACTTCTATGAAAAGTATCTTGAGATGCTTAGAAAGTCAGCAGTATCTGATAATGGAGAACTTGATCTGACAAACGTCTTTAGTATTATTATTGTAGGTCCTTCAAATCACTTTGGTGATGACGATCTTAAGAGTACAAAGTCAACAGATGCTATTAAGTATTATGCTGATCATGAAGGAAAGGTTCTTCTTTTCCACGATACTATTGATGTAACAGGTAGTTCAACTGAGAACAGCCGTAACATGATCAATGAACTTAGAAGTACATTTGGTATGGATGCAAGACATCTTGAGCCATATGCAAGTGATGCAGATAAGGTTGTTTCAGATCAGAAATTTGAAGTTCAGTTAGATGGACAGAGAGTTGATGATTACACATTAGCTAGTAATAGAACTGATGTTGTATATGGTGTTACAGAAAATGGTAATAAGCAGGATACAACATTTAGTACAAACTATGATAATAGTAATCAGAATGTAACTGTTCCAAGTAATGCAAAGGAAGCAGTTGTAGCTTATAAGCAGAATGGTACTAAGAAGGGTAGTCCAACATTTAAGATTGTTCTTCCTGACGGACAGACATTTGATTATAGCAGCCAGCTTTCAAACAGCATTAAGGATTACACAATTAATGTAAATACAACTAATAAGGTGCTTAATAATGTTTCAGTTCTTCTTGCTAATACAAATAGCGATATAAATTATAACGAAGGATCTGTTAACAACAAGCATGGTATTGGTAGAAATTGGAATAATGGTACATATAGTGGTAACAATAATAAGTCTATATGGATTCCTAATATTCCAGGTAATGCTACAAAGGCTACTGTAGATGTATATCTTCAGAATAGTGCTGAGCTTTATGAAATCAGTGCAGTAAATGTAACTGAAACTGGTGCAAATGATAAGCATGATATTGAGTTAACAATTAATTTCAAGAATAAGGATAACCATTCTCAGTCTAAGAATTTCTCTGGAAATCTGTATTATATATCAGGTGATTATTCAAGTAGCAAGCTTCCTTCAGCTCAGGCTGTTACAAGCAGCTCAGATGATTTTGCTGATGGTTATAAGACAGAGGCCGGTGTGAATGGTACCTCAGTAACAATCAATATTCCTAATTCAGGAGAAGTTACAACATGTACACTTATTCCTGGAACTGAGACAATAGATTATGGTACACAGGAATTTATCATTAAGTATAACAAGAGTGGTACATTCAGATATAATCTTGATACAACTCAGGATTGGGAGCAGAAGTCTATAGAAGTTAGTGGTTCAGCTACGATTGAAAGACCTAACTATACAACTAATGGATATAACTTCACAACTACTACAGTAAGTACAACAACTGATTTTATTAACGATCAGAAGGTTACGGTACTTGTAACTGATCCTTCAGGAAATCCTATTAAGGGTGCAACCCCTAAGGTTCAGAAGGACGGCAAAGATTTAACTGGTGAAACATTATCAACTGGTGGTGTTCAGTATACATTTGCTAACTATACTACAAGCGGACGTACCGGTTCAGTACTTTCAACAGGTACAGCAAGTCTTTCAGGTGCAAGTGATAATCAGATATTCAGCGTAAAGGTAACTGGTCCTTCAGGAGCAGTTGTTGCTGGAAAGAAAGTAACTCTTAAGAATAGTAATAATGGTGCATCAGCATCAAGTATTACAGATAGTACAGGTGTTGCTAAGTTTACATTAAGTAACTACACTGTTACAAAGTACAGCTACCAGTTGGCTGCAGGATATGATCCTGAGAAGTACTTTATTAGTTCATTAGCTAATAACGGTACAGATGATCTTTCAAATGGTGAGAAGATTGTTCCTATAGCAATCGGTGAACGAAGTGTAATTTATGATGCGAAGGATAATGCTCAGGGTAGAGCTCTTGCAATGAATAAGTTTGCAAACTATGACCGTGAGGCTGAGACACACTGGATTACACGTCAGGATAATTACTATGTTAACTTACAGGGTGGATATGCTCCTACACCTGGAGTTGTAAAGAGAGCAGCCAGCCCTCATAGACAGGTTACAAACAGAGCACAGCAGAATAATAAGGGTGTACTTACAATGTATCCATTTGCATTGTCACCAACACTTAATATTACAGCAACTCATCCTCAGACATTCGTTCTTGATGTTGAAGATGAAAATATGACAGTTTACTATTCACTTTCAGGTGGTTCAAATGGTTCACAGTCATACATGTTTGCTGCTGATCCTAAGAATGGTGCTCAGAATTACTTCATCTATCAGTACAACAATGTAACATACTGCGGTGCCGGTCACAGTTCAGTAACCGGTTGGGGAACAAACAATGATGACGAGCGTAAGCTTTACATCAACGTAATTTGTAACTCACTTCGTAAATCAGCTATTGGTACACAGTTCAATCTTTATGATTATGGTGCAACAGCTCAGGACGTAAGTAGAGGTAGTGCAAATACAAAGGTAGAGACAGATGGATCTGGTAACTACACATACATGGTTAATACTACAGAAGATACACCAGCATTCTCATTTGTTGTAAAGCCTGATATCTCATCAGGTACAGTTGTTAAGAGAGTAGAAGCATATTATGATCTTGATATTACAAATGTAGGTATCAATCATCCATATGTTGATCCGGATGGCAAGGTAACATACAGTCATGTACTCATTTATGATACATATGATCCAAATGATGCCAACACATTCGCAAATACACATGATATGGTTGTAAAGGCTAAGAATCCTATAGGTGTAAATGCTCCGGTTTATAATGATGCTGGTACAGAGATTACAAGTCCATTTATGAAGAAGACAAATGGCGAATATAATCTCAAGCTTAAGCAGGCGTACTTCGATGTATACGGTGGTACATATACATACATAACAGTATGTGTAACTACTGAAAGAAAGGGTAGAGAGTATAAGGTTTATAAGAGAATCAAGATCATGGTAACTCCAGAGATGTTTGATCTTACCTAATCTTTATA
>Ga0326507_1000046_pt1 | contig 12823 bp, 10 predicted proteins | sample 0_2496_0518_FD_203648 | JGI IMG/M metagenome (GOLD analysis project Ga0326507, IMG submission 203648) | Metatranscriptome of bovine rumen microbial communities from UC Davis, California, United States - 0_2496_0518 (Metagenome... | ecosystem: Host-associated > Mammals > Digestive system >...
ATTTTGGCATTGAGCGATTCTGCCGATGCATTGGTGGATCTGTTTACAAAGTAGTTGAGGATCTCATCCTCTCTGTCGTACATGGCAGCAGCACCTCCTGACCGCATATCTTGTGAGATGTTTCTTAATATTCTAAGTTGACTTTGTCAATTATCTTTTAAAAACTGTTTGACCTTCTTTAGTGGTATTCCATAATTAAATCCCTGTGTATTATCCCAACCTGCAAAATTAACTGCTACGACCTCACATTGTTCATTAACGACAGGACTTCCACTAGATCCATGTTGTGATGGGATACTATAGAGAATCTTGTCTCCATCGCCTTTCTGTGTAACATACCCTGTGTACATCTGCGACTGGATTTCCCCCTCGGAAGTCTTGGCAATGGTAAGCCCTCGGTTGTATCCTATCATGAAGAGTTTCTGGTCCATTGTCAAATCGTTGTCATCCTTACTTAGACTGAATACATATTTTCCCTCAGGAGTCTCTTCGTCTTTCAACTGAATAAGTGCCAAATCGACACTTTCATCTTCGGAAACCGCAACAGTCTCACATTCGTTCAAGTCATCAGCTTTAGTAATGTGCGATCCATTATAGACAACAAACAGTTTGGTATGAGTTATAATATCAATATCATTCATGTCCATGTCATCAATATCTTCTCTAGCTTGCTTGTACGAATTATAAATTTCTGCATATTCTTGCTGAACACCAGAATTCCCTTCATAGCTGTAAAATTTATCAGAAGCGTCATTCATGATATTGCTGTACTTCGCTTTTAGGGCTCTTTTCAGATCTTTGAGAAAAGCTATCACCAAGTCTTCACTGACATCAGGCTTTGCCACGTGCCGGTTGGTCATGATAAGGCCATCTTGAGAAATGAAAAAGCCTGTACCCGAGGCTCCGCTGCATTTATCCATTGCCTCAGCCTCATTGTCTGTCAATCCTACGAGCTCGTTATCCTGAATGCCATTGAAAAAGATTTCTTCTCCATTTGGTAGTGTTACTGAGTAGTAAAAATAGTTCATAATCAATACCACACCCGATGATGCTTTCTCATTAATCTCGTCGGTGCTCATCGCCTTCTTGCAAGAATTTGTTGAGAAGACAAAAAGGATAACAGCTAAACATTTTATGATCTTCATATAATATATTAATCAAAGTTCAATATCGTGAATGATGAAACGTACATCATTAGGTTAAACACAAATCCAACATAGGAGAGAGTCCCCTCTCCCCCATGTTAGATAAAATCATGCCTTGGTAGCAGCCTCAAGCAGTGCATCGATTGACTCGTTCTTGGCAGGTGTAGAGTATTCAGGCTTACTAAGCTCTTCCTGAATTTGAGCTGTAGTTTTTTCTACGGCATTGTCTTCATCTAAAGAAAGCGTCTTAATGGTTTTACTATCAACTTTTGCAGTAGTCGGATTACCTTCTTCATCGAAAGATTTCCGATATTCTTCAAGGGCTTTTTTCTGTTTGTTAATATCCTTTTTGAGCTTAACTATGAGGATAATATCGTTAACACTTAGACCAAGCCCAGCTGCAAGTCCTATCAGTGCTCCCTTAGCACCTCCCGAGAGAGCTCCTATGCCCGTTGACATTGCGGCTTTGCCAGCAATGGAAAGAATTGCTTGGTTGATCTGTTTCGACTGAGTTTCGGCCACCTCGGGACTTACACGTGCCCCGTCACTGGTTCGTATTAACTCTACAATATACTTGTCGGTACCATCTTCGTTCTTGATTCTCTGGTTGTTCTCATCCAAGACATAAACTTTTTGAGCCTTGTATGCGGGGATATCAGACTTTTTGATTTTGTCCTTTACTGTTGTTGTGTCGTTTCCTGAACTTTCAGATGTTTTCTCAACCTTTGTTGTGTCTGATTTAGACTTTAACAATTTTTTAAAGATTCCTTGTGCAGAGAGATTACTACTCATGGCGATAAAGGCAATTAAGAGAATTGTTTTGAAAATTGATTGTTTCATAATAAATTTAAATTAAATAATTAATAATGTTTGTTGCTTATTTTTTGACGTACATTTTCTTACGGAATTGGCGCTTGTTATACTCTCCTTCAGATTGAGACATGACTTCTGTTGCATCCGTATATGCAATAGGAGATTTTGAGTTCCCGACTGCTGGACGGAAGAAGAAACCAGTAGGTAGCGACTTCCGATTCAGCTCAATATCGACAACGCCTCTATCGTCAGAGATTCCCAATTGCTTAAAATCTTCACTTTTATTACTCACAAGATGTCGGAATTTCCTGTCGCTTGAATAATCATTCAGTTGGAGCGGCTCATCACCATAATAAGCCCAAAGCTCAACTCCAGAAAATGGACCGTCTTCCATAGCGGATATTCGCTGGACTATCCATCTGGCAATAGTAAACCTCATTGCCAAAGGCATGTTCTCGATATATGTTTCCAATGTCATGATATTCTTGGCGTAATATTCACATGGGTTATACTTATTCGCAATCGTCATGAAGTCTGCTGCTGCTCCATAATAATTCATAATGTCCGTTTGCGCTACAGCATCTTTCTGCTTCAGCTCTTTGATTCTCTTCAGAGCTCTGATAGTTAGGCTTTCATATTTGATACATGAATCACAGTGAGCAATACTTGTTCTCACTGAAGGCAACAAATCCATGGGGGCATCTTTTAGCTGTAAAGCATTCATGAACGACCGTCTTGCGCCTTCGTATTCCCTCAGTGCAAATAGACGCCCACCCTCAGCTACTTTTGCAGAGAACTCGTCGACAGGAATCTCTATTTTTAGTAACAACACTCCATAGCACATTTTCTGTCTAGCTTTTAAGTCTAAAATATCAACGGTTAACTTATTGGTACCTTTTCCACTTATTGATATAGAACCCAGTTCCATTAGCTCCTGCTCAGATTTCTCCACCTCTTCTTGAAGCTTATCCAAAGTTTCCCAGTCTTTGTCTGGCGCGTTATCTGTCTTATATAGGCGTGCTTCAAGTTCGTCATGAGCCCTTTGGGCTCTTTCTCTTTTCAGCTTGGCAGCCTCTAATACCTTGATCGGAATACTTACCGTTGTGATGGATATGCTATTGTCACCAGTTTTATTTACCTTTTTGACTTCAGCGCCAAGTTCATCAGGGCAGTGAACCTGAAGATCCTGAATGGTTGTTGTGAACTCCACTTGAGCGAGTTCTTCATCAAGTACGGCACTATTGGCCTGTGTTTGGTTTTCAATTCTAATTGGCCGCTGAACTTCACTGATCAAGAAAGACTTAAAAAAATCGGGTTTTACACTAACTACAAAACTGGTTTTATAGACGTCGCCTCGCCTACTTACCTCAACTTTTGTGCTACGACTTTCGGTTTTGTCTATTTTCACCTCATAACCATAATAGCCATGACGCCCTTTGCCAACAGGCGTTATTTTGTAGTTGTTCACATTTTTGATATTTGTTATGGAAACGACCAAATCACTTCTCTCTGACAAGATCAAAACTCCATAATTGCCGTTCAAATCTGCTATGCAGTCGTAATCAGGAGTCGGACTTGATGTTATGTAATCAGTCTGTCCAACAGCAACTTGACATAAGAGAAAAGCAAAGTATAGCAAAAATAGTCTTCTCATTTTCTCTTCTGTATTTATAAGTCAAAACCTCCAAGTGTTGAGATATCATCATCTGGGCGTTGACGCTTCCCACCAACGTTTTCCGGTTGCCATGTCCTTACATGAATAATTGGATCCTTGCCATCTTCAGGGAATTCCCATAATAAAAATAGATACCCCTCATCGCTGTAGTTCTGCGATTTCCATGTCTGGCGGACACGGACTCCAAATTTAGTGGGATCGACTTTTGAACGCGTTATTCCGGCACATGCTTCGATTTCTCCATTCTCTCCAATGTCACTGAATTTTACATCAATCCATTTGTTACGCCTAAAGGCATTCCTTAAGTTTCTAATATACTGTTCCTTTGTTTGCTTAGTATATTCCACTTTATAGGATTTCACCTGGATATCCTTTGACGGCTGAGTGCCGACAACTCTTCCTGTAATAATTAAAGCGTCATCACTGAACATGGCTTCAATGGTTTTTATATCTTTTTGGCAGTATGCGGTTCTGAATTTCTCGAGTGATCGTCTGATTACTGAAGCTTTCTCTACCTCTTCTACTCCGCAATGCTCCATACTCTCTCCAAGCTGTGGGCTGATTGCGAATCGGAAATCTGTAATCCTCCCATTTCTGTCGAACTCCACTACGGCTTCCTGATATGCTCCAAGGCCGAAAGTCTCACCTTCTGGCTTCATTATTAGGGGGATATGACTAACCATCATCGTTCCATTTTTGAATACCCAGCAGCGCTCAACGATTTCATTTTCTTCACAGAGGAAAGGCGTAACAGCCCAGATAGACGCTATTGATTTCTTAGCAAATTCGTCCATCTTCATCTGCCCCAATTCCAAAATGGAATGTGCGCCCTGAGCTCTATTGACTTCAGATAATAATTGAGCTAAATTCCTTTCAGCATTACTAAGCCCCGCCGGTCTTGCCGCATACTCATCAATCGTAAAAGTCACGTCGATTGCCTGTCCCGTCTCAATGCCAAAACAAAAAAGACTGATTAACAGGAAAATAGTGTTTCTTATTTTATTCATATTGCCTAAAATTATTCTTTTACCTTAAAACCTATAGCTCCACAGCCGCTGTAGTTTGTCACTTTGTCTGGCTGACCTGTAACTACGTTTGTTCGGTTCTCACCCGGAGAAAGGATAGCCACGACCTTGCCAGAAGTATTGTAAATTGCCAGATAATATATCTCAGGCTTCTCCAAAGACGTATATCTTGCGTAATAACTTATTTTACCAGCCTCCTTAAATTCTTTTATCTTGTCGGCCATGTTATAATAGTCAGTATATGCAGCCAGCTCATTCACCACCTCAGGGTACTGAACTTTAGTTGCCCGCGTGTCGATAGTTTCCACCTTAGATTTTAAAGAAGATATATCTTGACTTGCACCTGCAGGATTGCCAATAACTTCTGCATTTTCTACTGGAATAAGATCTGATTTCTTAACATAAACAAAATGCCTGTACATATTACCCCTTGGCAGCGTATAAAATGTTTGTAGTTCTTTCCTATTGTTGACAACGATATTCGTGCTACCTTTCAGCTTTTTCTGTGTGGCGACCCACTTGTTTATCTCCTGATAGAGAATGTCTTCTGCTATACTTTTTGCGTCCTCCTCACTTTCAGCTGTTGCTTCTCCATAAATATAATTGTTGCTTTTCTTGATGCTGTTAATCTGTTTCCGTTCTGCATCATAATCTTGAGCAAAGACAGGAAGCCCAAGAATGATTACACCTAAGAATATTAATAATTTTTTCATAACTTAATTTAATTCTTGATTTAGTTCGAAATATTTGTCAGGCATCTGGTGAAGTGGGATATAGGTATAGACTTTACCCCTGACCGCACCATCTTCACCTTTTAGGATAGTTAGTGGAAACCAGACAGAGAGCATGTGGTCATAGGACAGTCGCTCATTATATGCAAAGAATGTACCTGTAAGTTCATCTTCAGAAATCGTTTTTATACCGAAATACAATTTACATCCTTCCGCTTTGCAATAAGCTACAAATTGCTGCAGGGTAATCTCTATGGAATCCCTTTCACCACTATATCTGTCAATTGCCAATTTCAAGGGAATTGTCCTCTCAAAAATACCTGTAAGCATAATGTTACTAATACTTCGGGATACTTTTCCACTATCACAAAGCAGGGTTTTGACGCCAGCTTTCTCCACCAGATAGATGTCTCCACGAATCATGTTGCTGAAATACATGCCGCCACCCACAATCACCTCGTCTTTGGAACGAGTTGTTGTGGCATTAGTCCAATCGGTGATAATAGCATCACCAGGAATTGGGATCATCCGCTGTACATCTCTTCTGAAGATTTCCTCCATCTCAATCATATTGGCTCCTACAAGCAATTCATTAATTGAAGGAAATGTGATTCTCACTCTGTTTTCTCCGAATTCGCAAGTCACCCGATACATCTTACGCGTTATGATATCAATATCAAATTTGACGTCTGACTTTGGCGTGAGTTTCTTGAGCATCTGAAGGGTGCCCTTGACTTCTGTCACGTCGTCGACATTCTTCCTAAGAGCGGGGCTTTTATCATCGAGTTGTAGGTCTAATTCCAGCAAATAGCGCTCCAGAAAATCAAAAACAGGGGAATCCTCTTTCTGCTCTCTCAACTTTGTTGAGAATAGATTATAGCCAATATGTTCAACATCGCCAAAACCGTTAGTCCTGATATGTATATCTTTACCATTCAAAACGGCAATGCTGTCCATGATGACATTTGCCTTTAGGGTATCGTGCAGATGCATGCCTATTCTTTCGGCCATTCTCTTCAGCCGAGGGGTGTGGAATGGTGTGGCAGCATTCATGAATGTTGCCGACACCAATATGACTATAATTCCCCAGAATCTCACTTATTGGATAGCTGTCACGTTACCATTATGTTTCCAATAGCCCATTCCTGTAATCTTTCCTTCTCGGAATTCACCTTCGAATGTATCACCAGGTGAAGCTGTAAAGTCTTTCCAACTTACAATCTGGTGAGTCGTGGTATATCTTATCGTACCATGTCCGTGGGGCTTATGATTTTTCCTGTAGCCCTCATATATACCATAACCAAGGTTTTCTTTGCCCCAGCCATTTCCGTCACCATCTTTTTCCTTCTTTGTAACAGTAACATTGATTGTCGCAGACTTGCCAGACTTTTCGGTCTTAATCATAATCTGGGCACTGCCAGCATTCTTGGCTTTGATAATACCATCTTCAACGACAGCAACCTTGGAATCGCTGGACTCCATAAAAATGCTTTCGGTGTGATTGCTTGGCTCAACGGTCAATTTAATCTCTGCCTGTTCTCCTTCCTTTAATGAAATCTTGGAGTTTGCAACAGATAAATTAGTTATTAAAACATCGGAAGGTTCACCATCTTCACCACCTCCTCCTGGAATTCTTACTTTTACATCAATCTGACAGGTTGCGCGATGCTTGTCATCTCCCTCAATTTTGACAGTAACAGAGGTCTTGCCTTTTTTGAGAGCAGCCACCTCGCCACCCTGAGTGACAGAAGCCACCTTTTCATCTTTGACCGTCCACTTATATACCACTTTGGCATCCGTGATTTCCTTGCCATCTTTGTCAACCACAGTAGCCTTGATGACATCCCTCTGACCGACAACAAGTGTAATGTTTTTTTTGTCGAGTTTGATCTTGTCAATCTCCGAGCCTCCTCCGATGAGGGAATAGATACCAAAACTCGCACCACCTAGAATAGCAATGGTTGCAGCAATAATTAACATTTTTAACCAAGGCGTATCATTTACCTCTATCACCATCTCTTTATGGCATACAGGGCACTCGAGTTTCTCACCCTCTGCGATTTCAAACTCCTTGCCAGTGTTTGCATTGTCGCAGTTGCCGATATTCATACATTTATACTTCTTCATTTTTCCGATAATAATTTGATTTTATTCTATTGTGCGTTAGGGTTGTAGCCCATCACCATAGTGACAGCAGCCATAGTCCATTTCTCAAAATCTTTGTAGGGATTCGGTTTCTTAGGATTTTCAGCCTTAATTATGTCACCCATCTTGTTCATGATGCTCTGATGAATTTCTTTCTTTTTGTCTTCGACCATGCTGCGCACGGTAATATCAACATCGGCAAAGGCTTCAGCAAGTCCTTCAGCACAGGTCTTTGCAATAAGTGTACACTTTTCTTTGATAAGCTTGTCATCGAACGGGATATCCGTAAAGTTGCGATGCCCCCAGGGTGCAACCGTTGCATCACCAAAGTAACCTTTTTCTCCAACCCCCCATTCTTCGGAAGCATCGTCGCGCAGGATTTTTTCAAGACCTAATCCTAAAATCAACTGTGGAGCAACTTCCTCCCGGATATCATCAGCAGTCTTTGGTGGACGAGCAAAGAGACTGCGGAAGTCACCATCTCGGCCCTCAGACAGCAACACAATCTTGTTTTTCGGATCCTTAGCAATTAGTTTGTTGTACTCGGCCTGTAACATTCTTGTAGCACTGATGGAACGCATTGGGAATCCATTGAGAAGGGTAAGTATCGACACCTCGTTTTGATTGGGGTTATGAGTATCCACCTTGATGCTACCTCCACCTCCGCCAGGCAAGGCCCCCTCGATGGCCTGTTTGAGGTCTTCGCAGAAAGCCAACAAATCTGGTTCTGTACTCTCTGGTAGATTTATGAGGATACGCTTTAGGTAAATCTGCTTCCCTAACGCGGCAGGAGGAGTGTTGTCCGTCGTTTGCTGTATTTCGTTCATGTCTATCTCTGTAAACACACCACTGGCAGCGACAATATCCCTTGCAAACGCTCTGAGTTCAGTTGGATTGTTGCCGTATTTCTGGTAGAGCCGTTCAAGAATGGGCATACCTAGGATCTTGTCCTTAGGCTCAGCACATAGTTTGTCGTGGTAGGATTTAATCTTCTCATAGACAGGTCCAAGCAATGACAACGACAAAACCTTGCTGTTCATACGCTGGACATTGCTGAACCGCTTGTCGCCCTGTAGTGCATCTACAATAGCATTGCGTACCAATAGGCCTATTTCATCCATCTTGTCCTGATCGCTCAATAGTCGAAGTTCCAAATTCAGCAGCCGACGACGATTGTAGAACTCAATCACCGGTAATGTCATGTTTTCTGTCCCATCGGGATCTTCATTGTTACCAATCAGGCTGAGGTCTGCCAATGCTGCCATTCGCTCTTTGGTAAACTTGATGAGGTCATCAGTCTGGTTTTTGAAGTCCGTTACCCTTCTACTTAGGTCGCTGAATCGCTGCTCAAGTTCCTGACAAAGCGGTTGCGCGAACAATCGCATGGCTGCCAACTCGGTCTTTTGGCTGTAGAGTGTCTTGCTAAGTTCTACCACTTTCTGAAAACGGTTGTTGAAGATAGCCGCACGAACGATAGGTCCTGAGTTCAAATAGTCAGCTACAATGTTCTGTATTTGCTGTTCGGTAGCCTTCACTTGCTGCTCTTTCTCGGGTATGAGCTGCTCCGTGAATTGCATAGTTTCGTTGCGGATTTCTGTATACAATGCAGAAGCATACTCCTCCAGCGTCGTCAGCGGCTCTCGGCCTAGTTGCCACTGCTCAAAGAAATATCCCTCTACTTGATCCATAATGATTTTGCTGTAGGAATCCCTGATAGCATCTGCCTTGTCATTGAAGAATTGCTCTACGCCTTTGCCTCGGAAGCCAGAATCGTAGCCACCACGACAAAGTTCGATTAGTTTGGGAAATTCATTCTTGGCACCACGTGCTACTTTCTGCCAAGCATTGATGCACACATCCCAATAAGTGGACTTGAAGTCACCTTCTTTCCATCCTTCTTTTCTGTCGCCATCCAATAAATACCTCTGAAGCAGGAAGAATGGGCGGCTCAGTTTCCAACTCTCTCGACGCCCTTCATCCTTAACGTATGCCTTAGCTGCAGCAGGTTTTGGCTCTGCACGGTAACCTGTGTTCGCGCTCCAGTTCCCGTACTTAAACTGTAATAGTGCACTCATTCCTAGCGTGTAGGCAATATGTTCCTGTAGAGCTGCCTCAGGCACTACCACCCGCTTGATGCCGAAGGAACCTATGGCGCGAGTACGAACTGGAATGGGATTGCCCAATTCTGGATTAGCAGTTTCGTCATATTCGTCTCGGAAGCTTGATATATTTTCAAAGTAGACAAAACGTCCGAAGTCATCTCTATTTTCACCACCAGGCATGAATATCCATGTATATACGAAGTTAGCCACTAGCTGTGCTAGCTCTATAGGCTTTGTAACTGTGTAACCCACATCATTTTTGTTGCTATAGAGTATTAGTCCACCAGCAATCTTCAGGTCTTGAGGAATAGCTCCTTTACGAACATTATCTGGCGTAGGGTTGTCGTAGGTAAGGTACATACGACCGTAGTCCACGGTAGATGTGACATCATATGGCGGTGTGCAGGTTTTCCCTGCCCATTCTAGATTATAATGTGATGAGAACAAGTTGTTTAGTTCCAACAGAGCACCGTAGCCATTGGCTTTGTAATTCCCGCTGTCCCAGTTTGCAGGTGGTGTATTTTCCGGCAACTGGCAGAACGCGATGACATTAAACTGGCTCTCGTTGAAATTGTTCTCAAATAACCACTTGCGTGTTTGGCACACTGCATCGACAATACTGCCAGATCCTGTTCCTCCAGCAAGTCCTGCAAAGATGTAGATGTTCAGTTTGCCCTGCACCTCTACCTGATTCACGTGTTGCACCATCGAATGCAGTTTGCTCAGATAACTGTCAATATTAGCAGCAAATAGGATTCGGCCAGCACGACGTTTTTGGTCAGCAGCAGCGCCCACTGGACACACTGCCGTTTGCGTTTCGCCGACGTTACCAAGAAGACCTTGTAGCCGTGGGTACGAACCAGGCTGTCTGAAGATGGCGTCAATATTGCATTGAGTCTTAATGTCTACGAAATCATTTTCCTCAAAGCAGCAGTTACCATGAATCGTCTCATAACTGACATCTGAAACACCGTCCACCATGGCACGATCAGTATCCACGTAGATGAAACCTATAGGCAACTTCTTTCTTTCTGAATCTACATACTCAGTCCATAATCTCTGTCGGAAAGCCTTGAGGATTTTTCCTCCTGTGCCTCCAAAACCAATCAAAATGTGCTTATCTGCCATAATTGTATATATAATAATTAATTAAAATTGCAAGCCACCATTTCTTCCTGTCAAGAAATCGTTTGTATCATTGCTGTATGCAGAAATGGTTTTGTGGTCAAACAGCATCACTACAATGCACGCAATCACTATTATTCCTAATATCCACCAGACACGATGCCAGATATAACTACTAAGGAAGTTTATCATGGACTCATGCATGACTTCGGACAAGTCTGAGATATCATGCCCAGAGAAGTCTGCGATGTCTATGAAATTTCCAATAATAGGGAAGTTATCTGTAATAGCATCCATCACTTTCTGGCTATCTTGTGCACTGATTATGCCATACTTATCTTCCAATAACTGATTCAAGTATATCTTTGCAGAGTCCACCGCATCTTTTGCCTGTATAGCACCAATCATCAGGGAACACTGAACGATCAAAAGGATTGCCAATACTATGCCTGTGATATAGAATGGAACAGACTGCACTATCCCTTTGCTCAGTGACTTTAGCACAGCATAGAGTATCGCCATGATTACTGCCGTGACGATAATGCCGTAGAAGATGCTCGACGTTGCTGTGGATAATAGTGAAAAGAATATCATGATTCTTATTTCTTATGCAATTTGATGTCCAACTCGTTATCTCCGCTTTGGGCAGTACCGGTTACGTTCTCGCAATCACCACTTAATGCAAAAATCCAGTCGGTGTTGCCGTCTTTGCCATAGAAGTTGATGTTTCCTCCATCGGCAGGCAACGACTCACCTGTCAGTTCCATGACGGTTCCATACTTTACATTTTTATATGTGGCCTTGATATTACCCATGTCTGAGTTCTTGGTAATACTGAACTCTATGGGATATCCCTCCATGTCGCCGGCGAACTCCGTCGTTCCTTCTGGCAGACAGCCATAGAGTCCCTCTTCGCCAACACCTTCAAACTGATCGTCTTCTTCCTTTGTCACCACTGCTGATTCAGAATCATCTACATTCCCGTCTCCTTCTTCGGCTTTTTCATCAGCAATAACTTCAGAAGAAGAGGACGTGTCACTGGTCAGCATCTGTATCGTACTGCCCGGCTCACTCTTGCTAATAGCGTAGCCGCCCCAGGCAAAGGCTATGGTAAACAGGATGCCCATAGCCACCAGGACTACAGAGTGATAGCGGAATTGGAAGATGCGGGTAAACATCCATGAACCAGCAATGATTCCCAGTACGATCAATGAGAGTATGTAAGGGAAGATGGCTCCCACTACAGCAATGATGCACTGTATGGGGTAATAGATGATAGCGCCATAGATAATAGGCTCGATGACAAAATGTCCGAGGAAGGGCATCAGGATTTTCGCAAACATCTGGTTCGAGACATCATAGTCCTCCTCTACTTTCTTCAAGTTTCCGTAACTGTCGTAGGTTTTCGTAATGGGTGTTGCAGACCAATGGGTGAACTTCCCCCACCAAGCGATAGCCCAGAAAAATCCGATGAACCAGCACAAGTTGCCAAGAGGCGACTTAAACATGTTCCAGTTAGCCTTGAACACAAGGGCGTCGGTAGTTACTACTTCATAAATGAAGAACAAGCCAGCGACCGTAATCAGTGCTGCAAATACATAACCAACGATACTGTAGTTCTTTTCTGAGAATTCTGGGATGTTCCTAACGTTGTTCTTTATCTTCTCAATTTGTCCCATTTGGCCTTAGATTGTCTTTTGCGTCTTGCGCCTCCCCTGCAAAACAAGTATTTAAATTGTTTTAGGTTTCCATAAGTACGAAAAAAGCGTGAGAGTCTGTACTTCGTTACTCGTCCCGCTACTTATGGCTCTAGTACTGCCCTTTCCCGTAGAACGAGCAACACCAGAAACCCACGCCGAATATGTAATACTAACCCCTCACCTTATATAATAAGGTAAAGGAGCATAAAACATACCCCAATGAGCATCTACTGTTGCCTTGTTCTTTGACGGGTTTTTAGGATTTGCTAGATTCTTAGCAGCCAAAGACAAGACGCATGTAAACGCCTTTCCATAAATATGTATCCCTGCCCTTCACCAATGTCCGAAGACAGAGGTTTTCG
>Ga0326507_1000048_pt1 | contig 12740 bp, 5 predicted proteins | sample 0_2496_0518_FD_203648 | JGI IMG/M metagenome (GOLD analysis project Ga0326507, IMG submission 203648) | Metatranscriptome of bovine rumen microbial communities from UC Davis, California, United States - 0_2496_0518 (Metagenome... | ecosystem: Host-associated > Mammals > Digestive system > Stomach...
CGCCCAGACCCCAAAACAATGTAAAGTTCTAAAATTGTCTGTCTTAAGACTGACAATGGGTTTAAAGCCGGGGAGCGAACCACTCTCCCCAGCTTTGAATATTTACTTTCCGCTCAGACCGTCTGCAAAGCCTGCATAGGTGTGCTTGCGGTTGTAGTTCTTATCCCAAAGACCAACAGGAGTATCAGCACGCCATCCGCTTCCAGAAGGTGAGTCTGTGATACACCACTGGGTGATACCATACTGTTGTGCCTGTGGAATTATCTCGAAGTACTTGCTGATGATAAACTTGTAGTAATCAGACATTGCCTTATGCTGTGCCTCCGTGAGGTTCTCTGTCTTCACAGCATTTCCATTTTCATCATCGAGTCCCATATCGAGCTCAGAAATCTTAACAAGCTTACCGCTCTTAGCAAGTATATTGAACATATTAACAACAGCATCCTCGTTAGCTTTCTGTCTTTCAGGATTCATCTGGCAAGATACGTGCATCTGAGAACCGATACCATCGATCTTAGTTATACCGTCAGCCTCCCAACGCTTAATCCAAGCAACGAGACTTGTAGCCTTCTTATTCTGATCCCAAGCAGCTTCAAGATTATAGTCATTGATAAAGAGTTTAATATCCTCAGGACCATACAGGCGAGCAAGAGCAACTGCAGTACGAACATAGTCGATATCACCTAGATAGTTCTGCCAGAAGAAGTCGTCTTTATTATCACTCTCATGCTGCAAAGCGTAAACGCCTTCTGCATCAGGATTTCCACTTGAGAGAGCCTCGTTAACGACATCCCAAGCCTTAACACGGCCATTACATGCCTCCATCATACCACTGATCCACTTGTCCATAGCCCATGTCAAAGTATCCTTCTTCTCCTCTTCTGTAAGAGGAATAGAATTAAGTTTAAGAACCTGGCAAACTGTAACGGAGTAAAGATCGAGAGTAACAGCTGCAGTCTGAGGTTTCAGGATACAGTCGTAATTACCACCCTCAATACCAGAGAAGTTAAGTTTATAAGATCTACGACCAGCCTTAACAGGAACAGAAGCTGTCATCTGCTGAGCATCTCCACCCCAACCATTCTGCATAGTGAACTGTACTCCACTTGCATCCTGATTAGCATCAATATCAAGGTAAACGACATAGTCACCTTCAGTAAGAGGATTCTCACCACCAGGGAAACAGAAGAACTGGTTCCAACCACCATTAGACTCATAGTGGATAGCTCCATTGATTACAGGAGGCTCACAACCCATTGGATAGAATGGGAACGGTCCGTCTGTATAGGTCTTAACACGCACTTCCTTTTCTACCTCAACAGCAGGAGACTCTCCATGATAAACCTTTAAGCTACGCATGCAGAAACGTCCCTGAAGTCCACCTGGCTGGAATACGATAAAGCCACCATTTCCTCCTAAAGGAGTATTGAACTCAAGAGTTTCCTCCTGCCAGTCACCTGCATGGATATTCAGGTTACCTTCAATGGCTTCTTCACCGCCCCATCCCCAACGGAACACGACTTTAACTTGGGCATCTACCTCACTCTTTATATCACAAACAATCTTGTATGTCTGACCTTCCTTAAGTCCCATCTGATCAGCAGCAAAATACTGATACCATCCACCAGGATTCTCACTTATCAAACCCTCTTCTGCAGAGAATGCAGGTTCATAACCCATCACATAGAAGGGGAACTTTGAGAATGTGGTATAGTCTATTGAATAGTCCTCTTTCCAAATCTTTTCATTTGGATCGATATCAAGTTCCTTATCTTTAATAAGGTTATTGAGCCACTTTGCTGGCTGCTGGGCATGCCAGGCAAGTGTATGACCATATACAGTCATACCATTCTCCTCTGCTGCTGTAACAAAGGCGTCAACAGTACCAAAATCCATGTCACCCTTATCGCTTACACAAGAAGCCATCTTCATGGCATTACCAGCAGTCATCTCCATAAAGTTGGAGTTTGCCAGGCGTGTCACTACACCGTTGGCTGCATAGTCGCTTGCCTCCAAGGCCACACCCAACTTGAAGTTGGGCGATGCCTTAGGATTAACATATGACTTCAATGCCTCGTAGTCATTGAGATACTCCATGCTCTGAATAGAAGCAGGCTTCTCAAAGGCATACTGCAGTTCGCTATCATCCACACAGGATGTCAGGGCAGCTGCAGCTATCAGCATTGTACCGAAAATCTTTTTCATCTGTTTCATGTTTTTATTATTCATTTAATCTGAAACTTTTTATTTCTTAACCACCTTGAACCACTCGGCCTTAACACCTCTGTCGCGAACAACGAGAGTGTCCTTTGTAGCGCACTTTACGCCATCGTAGTCGAGAGTATAGTCCAGATAAATTACATCACGGTCCTTACCGCCCCAGCTGTTCTTGTCACCCTTTTCAACGAACTGACCGCTTCCTGAAGCCTGGACTGCAGAAGAGTTTGAGGTAACAGTACACTTGCCACTGGCATCAAAGTCGAGTTTTAAGCGGCAATCAACATTCTCACCATCCTTATTCTTTGTAGGACGAGCCCACTCTACAGTGTTAATTCCAAGAGTGCTGAAACCATCAATAACCTCATCCTTCTCAACATACGCTGCACGACGATTCACTGTACCTGCCTTGGCACCACTAAAGGTGTCAACACCACGACGCAGATAGTTTGCATCATACTTACTGATATATTTCACTGCATAAAGCACATAGTTCTTTGGAAGGACAGACCAATCGTCTGCCTTTACGGGATTTGGACTTATCACACCATCCTGAGCCTTACCACAAAGAATACTGTCGGCACCGGTTACATGATTCATAACAACTGGCACAACATAAGTCAGCTTTGTTGAAAGAGGATCATCAAAATATTTATCAGTCAACTGTACTGTCACACCGCCAAGAATCTCTCCAGACTTAATAACAATCTGGTTTCCTGACATTGTGTAGTGAGATGCAGGCATAGGTACAATATCTCCACCGCCATCAAAAGCAAAACCATCACAAAGTGAATTTCTTACCTCAATGTCAATTGTTACATCTTTTTTGTTATCATAAACGCCAGCGATAGTTGCCATAATCTGGAACTTGTGCTCATTGTCCCATGATGTATCATAGATATCCTCACCGAGTGTAATGGTACGGATAGGACTCTGGTAAGCGAAGTATACGGCAGAATGATCATTATCGGGAAACTCCCAATCACCGTTTTCGCATGAGGTAAATCCGCAAACGAGACATACGCCACAGATGAATCTCAATATATTACGTTTCATATTCGTTTTTCTTTTTAGTTTTACATTGTTTATGATTACCAGCCCTTGTTCTGTTTCAGCTGGTTGAATTTTAGAATCTCACTGTAAGGTACCGGACCGTAGTACATGTAATCAGAGTATTTACGTGTTTCAACGTCAACAACCTGATACTTACCACCTTCAATTCTCATACCCTTAACAGTCTCGTTGAGTTTGTTCAGGTCAACCTTCCAACGACGAAGATCCCAGAAGCGGAAATCCTCAAAGCAGAGTTCCAGACGACGCTCATTGCGGATGAGTTCACGCATCTTATCCTTTGATTCTGCACACTCTTCAAGATACTTATCGTCATCGCCACCTACGCCAGCACGCTGGCGAATTGCCTTAATAACGTCGTATGCAGAGAACCCGTTACTGCCACCATTCTTTGGGCCCCATGCCTCATTAGCAGCCTCTGCATAGTTCAGGAAGATCTCCGTATAACGAATCCAAGGCTTAATGTGGGTCTGGGCAGCTTTTGAAGTAGGGTTACAGTTCACGTCTTCTACAAGAAGTTTCTTCAGATAATAACCTGTTCGAGTGGATTGTCCTTCAAACTTACCCATAGCGTTGTTGTCAGTACCATCAACAGCTGTTGTAATAGTAGCACCCTTGAACTTTGAGCCATCATGGATAATATATAGATCCAGACGTGGGTCACGATTTGCATATGGATTCTGTGGATCATAACCACTGTTAGGATCAGTAATAGGCAGACCATTAGCCATTGGGAATGCATCAACAAGATTCTGTGAAGGATTTACACGTCCTTTACCAAAGAGAGTTGGCGGGAACATATTTTCCTCCATACTAGAAGACTCGCCTCTGTTAGAACGCCAGAGGACTTCATCTGTGTTAGTACCAGCTTCACGATTCTTCCAGTCGTTATAATCCACATACCACTTATTTCCTTTAGGATCAAGTCTTGCGATAGGATTTGATCCGAGGCCATCCTTAAGAACTTCTGCCATTAGTTTTGCAGCCTCCTCCCATGTTACACCAGAGCCCTCGCTATAAGCTGGACTTGCAGCCAGTAGAGCAGCCTGGGCACGAACAGCCTTTGCTGTGCGGGCACTCATGCGTCCTCTGAAATGGTTTCCAAATGCACGAGAATATATCGCAGCCGTAGCACCTAAGCTACGATACTTTGCAGGAACATCTGTATCATTTGCAATATCTCCATAATCTTCTGGAAGATACTTTATGGCCAAATCAACATCTGCATTCAATTGAGCCATACACTCTTTAAAAGTGTTACGTGGCACATTGAATTCTGAATTTACCGTCTCTGATTCCGTCAGAATGGGTATACCAAGCAACTGACCATCAGCAGTCCAACCTGCATGAGCTTTAAGAAGATGAAGCATATATAATGCACGCATACCATAGCCTTCACCTGTAAAATGCTGCTTATAGAGTTCTGATGCAACCTTATCCGCAGCCCAGTCAATCTTTGGTGCTACCTCAATAAACTGGTTGATATACTGCCATGAGGCACGCAGGTATTGCCAGCTATCCATAGGATTCTTATCAGAACGCCAAGAACCTGTAGCCATACTGCGATAACTGTTATCAACATCATTTGAAACAGCATCATCAGTAGCAACATCAGACCATTTCCAGTCTGAATTACCAGATCCGTAAGGGATACTGATATATGCATGTCCGAGTAAGCCTGTAGCCCATGTTGGCATGTGTTCCAACTCCTCAGGAGTCTTATGGTTCTCAATTGCAGGCTCGAACAAGTCGTCACAGCTTGTCAGTGACAGCATTGTTGATGCCATCAGTGAAACAACTGCTATTTTATTGATCTTTCTCATATCTATTTCAATTTTCAGAATTACATTGTTTAGAACGAAGCCTTTAGGCCAATGCTGTAATAACGGTTCTGAGGAGCACTACCTACGTTCATCTCAAGGTGCTTGCGCTCCTTAGCTATTGTGAGCAGGCTGTTACCAGAAACATAAACATCGAGACCCTTTACGAATTTTGCAAATGTGTTTTCAAACACCTTTGAAGGAATGCTATAGGTGATTTGAACCTTACGGAGTGTGAAACGGTCACTGCTATACATCCAGAAGTCTGATGAACGATAGTTGTTGTCACCATTTGTAGTGGTCAGACGAGGATACTTAGCATCTGTGTTCTCTGTTGTCCAAGTCTCTCGTGCAATCTCAGAGTACTTACTTGTTCCTTTCAGCCAATAGTAAGAATTATCCTTCATGCCATAACCGCCAAGATAAAGGTTGCCAAGTGCAAAGAAAGTAAAGTTCTTCCATTTAGCTGTAAAGTTAATACCTCCCATGAAAGGTGAATCCCAACGTCCAAGGAAAACACGGTCATTATCATCTATACGACCATCACCATTCTGATCCTTATAGCGGATATCGCCAGGCTTTACGTTGCCAAACGTCTGTGTTGGAGCGCTGGCAATCTCGGCTTCTGACTGGAACAGCCCCATACTCTGAAGACCCCAAAGACCATTAAGCGGCTGACCAACAGCAGACAGATAGTCGTACTCAACATTTTCATCACGCGTGTCAGCAGTGCTCTTATACCACATCCCACTTACTCCGAGAGTTAAATCTACCTCACCGAATTTCTTATTTGCATAGACACTGAAATCAATACCTACGCGATTGTCTATGTTATAGTTTACATAAGGAATAATCGATGAAGAAGGATAACCTATCTGTGTAAAGTAGTTAGGATAGAGTGAAGAAGTGCGAGCCAGTCCACCATCCATCTTGTCTACAAAGAAGTTTGCATCGAAGGTAATCAACTTATTTAACAAAGAACCACGAAGACCAACGGTAAATTCCTTGCGCTTAACATAAGTCATATCGTAGTTATCACCACGCTGGAACTCTGTAGCAGAGAGGCCACCATTATCTCCCCATGCATACCAACCACCAGGCTGCATAACCATCTTATACAAATAATAACCATCCTCGTTATCGCTTGCTGTGATATCAAGATCCTGAGCGATAATACCAGCAGATGCATTAAGCATCAGGTCGTCAACGAATGTATCCTTAAGAATATCGTTGGTCAGGCGCCAACCCAAAGTAAGAGTTGGGGAGATACCAGTGCGATTGCCCTCTGGAAGTTTTGTTGAATATGGCATAGCAGCGCTGAAGTCTACATAATATGTATGACCGTAGTTGTAAGACAACTGCAAACCGAGGTTTGCATTTGTTGTACGATGATAGTGCCCATTACGCTGAGTCTGCCAAGCATTAGCAATCAGCATTGCGAAAACATTGTGGTTCTCTGCAAAAGTATTTGCATAGTCAAACTGCCCAGATACATTGTATGTGTAACGATAAGCAGAATTAGAAATGTTCTCATTTCCTGACTTATAGTCTCTTCCATATTGTACTACATCACGAAGAACATCAGTACCATTATAATTAACCCACTTATCGTTCTGTACTGAGAATGTAGCATACTCATTAGAGTAACCCTGGTTATAAGTAGATGCATAGTCAATACCATACTTTGCACGGAACATAAGACCCTTTAGCAGCATACCAAGGTCAACGTCAAACTCTGTGTTGAACTGGAACTGACGGCTCACGTATTTATTATCACCAGCAGCGAATGCATCTGCATATGGGTTTGTAGGATTAGCCTGTGTACCTCCGAAGAAGTAGTCGCCCTGCAGATAATTACTATTCTTTACCAGATTCAACGAATTCAGATCAGCAGCCTCAATAAAGTTTAGTGGAACCAGTGGAGATACCAGATGTGGACGAAGAGTTGAAGCTTGTCCCCACCAGTCAACATTGGCAGAGAAAGAATCATAGAATGTTACATTGGCGTCAGCCTTTGCAGAAAGGAAACTGTTCAGCTGAACATCAATATTACCACGCACGAAGAAACGGCTTGTATAGTTATCCTTCGTATTACCCACCTTCAGCAACGAAGACTCACGGTAGTAACCTGTTGTGGTATAATACTTCATACGCTCGGTGCCACCAGTTACCTCGAGAATACCCTCATAACGATTGTATGATTTCTTAAGGTAATCTGAAGAGTACATATTGAAGTTTGGATATCTGTAAGGATTAGCTCCTGAAGCATGGTTATAGATTTCCTCATCAGAGAAAGTCTTCGAGAGACCATCATTTACACGAGCCTGATTAAAATAGCTCATATATTCTGCTGATCCAAGATACTTTGGATACTCCTTTGGAGTGTACATTCCTGCATTAGCGTGTATGTTGATTCTCAAATCTCCAACCTTACCACGCTTAGTAGTAATCTGCAGAACGCCTTTTGCCGCACGTGGACCGTAAAGTACTACGGCAGAGGCACCCTTAAGAAGGGTTATCTGATCAATCTCTGTGGGAAGTACGTTGTTTGCATCACGAACCATTCCGTCAACAACGACGAGGTATTCTGTGTTTCCCCAGATGTTTCCATTGAAACCGCCTACGACATTGTCTACATAGTCTAAGCTATAGCTGCTATAAGCCTTGTCCTGCAGTTCCTTCATATCAATGACGGATATACCGCCCAGCATGTCCTGCTTGTTAACAGCACGGAATGCTACTTGCACCTTGTCCACAGTGTCGTTCTGAGTCTCCAGCTCTTCAGACACCTGGGCTGTTGCGTTTGTTGAGCCAATGGCCAACGTCGCACACAATACAAGTCCTTTATATATATGTTTCATTTTATTTCCGTTTATGAGTTAATAATACCTTACCAACCAGGATTCTGATTGAACTCAGGATACATCATCACATCGTCGTTCTTGAACGGCAGCCAATAGTGCTTAGCCTCCAGTTTACGCTCAATAATAGTCTCCTCACGGAAGTTCTTCACTGCATTCTCCTTTGGATCCTTAGAGGTATCGAGCTCAGCTGCGCGATCGAACTTCTGCATAGTCTTGATATTATATGGGTAAACTGTCAAAAGCTTCCAACGACGCAGGTCGTTAAAACGATGACCCTCGAAAGCCAACTCTACTGCGCGCTCACGACGAACCTCATCCATAAACTTCTCTGTTGTTCCTGTGTAACGGGCGTTCACAGGTTCTACACCAGCACGCTCACGGATTTTATTCACAGCCTCTTCAGCGGTGAGAGGACAAGAACCTGCCTTTCCCTTAGCACCACCATATCCTTCTGCAGCAGCCTCAGCATACATCAGGTATACATCTGCCAGACGCAACCAAGAGAGGTGAAGGTGAGTTGCCTTACCATAACCATAGTCAGAATCATCATTGTTAGCACCAACAGGGATGAATTTGTAGTTAAAGTAACCGGTACGGCTGCTGTTACGTGGGTCGCTGCAGCAGTTTCCACCCTCAAAGAGGTTTGCATACTGATACTTCTTATTATCCTCACTTGGGTTATTAATCATCTTAACGCCATCATAGATGAAGTTGTTATAGAAGCGTGGGTCACGGTCCTTCCAAGGATGTGTCTTGTCAAAGCCAGACTCTGGATCATTAAGAGGAAGACCATTAGCCATACCAAAATAATTCACGTAGTTTGCTGACGGGCAAAGAATAATACCGTCACCATTACAGATTGTAGCAAGCTGGTAAGAGTTCATCTGACGCCAGAAAGAGTCAGCGCCATAAGTAGGACTACGCATAATTGCCTCAGTAGAACCTGGCATCAACCAACCCTGCTCCTTAGTCCAGAACAACTCATGGTAATGGTCAAAGTCAACAAGTGAGTACTGTGTCTGACCATTCTCAACGAGTGAGAGCACCTGTCCGAAAGCATCAGCTGCACGCTTACAGAAGTCCTGATTATATCTGTAAGTATCATTTGTCGCATCCTGGCCATTAGCCATCAGAGGGCTACCTGCATAGAGCAATACCTTTCCAAGATAAGAGAGAGCCCAAATCTTGTTAGGACGGAAGGCGTTCTTTCCCTTGGTAGGAGCACCTGTAGAAGTCGCATCCCAGTCGATAGGCAGCAAGTCAGCAGCCTTCTGGAAGTCGGCAGCCATCTTCTCTGCATTCTCCTGATAAGTCTCACGAGGGAGATTAAACTGCGCACTTGGCTCCAGAGGCTCTGTCATATATGGCAGACCACCCCAGTACTGTGTCAACTGGAAATAGAACCACGCACGGAAGAAATAAAGCTGTCCCTCAATAAACTTACGCTGTTCTGCAGTAGCATCAGTTAGCAAACCTTCCTGAATAGCCTTCAAACCCATATTGGCCTGACGGATAGCATACCAGCCACCTCCCCAAAGAGCCTTGTCGAAACGAGGGCCTGCACTTCCTTGAATCTGATCAACAGCCCAATTTCTATCCAAGAAACATGCACCATTGTTAAAGTAACTACGATAGTTACCATTATCAATCTGGAAGCCCATGAGATATTCACCGTTACCAGTAGTGATAACCTCATCCTCACCCCAGTTGAATGAACTTACCCAATAATGTTTTGCTACATCAGGAATAACATTGTACATAACCTCAACATATCCCTGGAAATTGGAGAAGTTCTTAAATGCATCCTCCTTCTCGAGCACAGACTCAGCATCTACTTCGAGATAATCGGTACAAGAGGTCAGTGCCACTGTACTTGTAAGGAATGCACACATTATATATATTATAAATGACTTTTTCATCTTTTCATCTCAATTAAAGTGTGACTCTAAGACCGATATTGAAACGACGCTGTGTAGGATAAGCACTCCAGCCACCAGTGTTTGACTCACGGTCGTCAGGCATTTTTGTCCAAAGGGCAAGGTTGTTACCATTAACGTACAACTTCAGACTCTTCAGGCCTGCTGACTTCAACCATTTCTCCTTGGAGAAGGTGTAAGAGATCTCCGCATACTTCAGACGGAGATAAGAACCATCATACATGAAACGAGTACCATTAGTATAATTACTCTTCTGAGTCAGCCAACGTGGCAGAGGCACATCTGCATTCTGATCGTCCTTTGTCCAATAGCTTCCCTCATGGTAAGCTGTGTTACGAGAACCTCCAAGACTCTCAAGACCTACAGAACGAGAAACATTGTTTGTTCCATAGAACTGTACGAAAGCACTCCAGCCCTTATAGTCAACACCAATCTGGAAGTTACATGTATTCTGAGGAATACCTGTAAATCCATAAGGGATATTATCATTTACAGAGATTATACCGTCAGCATCATAGTCGAGAATAATATAGTTACCTGGCATGCGAGCATCATCCTTCTCATCATGAGCGGTGCTACCGTAGAGTTCATCCCAGTTGTTGTAATAACCATGATCAAGATACGTATAGGTCTGGTTGATAGCCTTACCCGCCTTCTTCTGATACTCTGGCTTGAGTTTTGGATCATCAGCTTCCTTAATTTCACTCGTTGCGTGAGTGAAAGCAACATTACCCCACAGACGCCAGTCCTGGTTAAGCTGTTTGTTGAAACGAACGTCAATCTCATAACCAGAGCTCTCTACCTTACCGAGGTTAGCTGTAGGAGCTGTACCACCATAGTATGAAGGAACAGCACGGCTGCTGCCAGCAATAAGGATGTCAGAACGCTTCTCCTTGAAATAGTCAAACGATCCGGTAATCAAACCGCCGAGGAATCCGAAGTCAGCAGCAAGGTCGAACTTCTTGGCAACCTCCCAGTGTAACTCCGGGTTCCCCTGCTGGGTCTGCTGCCACCAGGTATAAGGGCTCTTAGCTGGATCAACACCTGTCAAGTCCTGACGGAAGTTTCCTCCATTCGTCCAAGTATCGCGGAAAAGCCAACGTCCACTGATGTTATCGTCACCGATTTCACCATATGAAGCACGAATCTTAAACATATCAACAATATGCTTCTCAAGCAAGGGTTTCATGAACTTCTCCTCGCTGACCATCCATCCGATAGCACCTGAGTTAAAGAATGCAAAACGGTTATCTTTAGAGAAAATTTCCGAGCCATTGTAAGCGCCATTGTACTCAAACATATATTTATGAGCAAAGTCGTAAGTAGCACGGAACACCCAGTTCTCACGATAGTGAGGCTGCATACTACCCTGTGCATACTCCTCACGGCTGAAGTTTCCCATGGCACCTACAGTATGCTGACCAAAGGTTCTACTATAGTTAACCTGTGCAGAATAGTTCAGACGACGATAAGTTGCCCAGTCATTAGCCTGACCAGCACCTGTCTTCCATGCATTATTGTTCTGGAAATCAAACTTATGTAAAGATTCAGGGTTTACATCGGTATGAACTTCACCTGTATCTGGGTCGATCCACTTGTGTGGGTTATCCTCCCAGTCAGTAGTATCATCAACGCCACGACCTGACTCTTGGAACGCATTATCGAATGCGAGCTTAACCTGGAATGAAAGACCCTTTGTAATAAAGTCAAGGTTCTGCTCAAGAGTAAAGTCTGTATTCAGACGGTCGTCTGTTGTATAACCAATACCATTAACACTCAGGTCTTCCATTGAGTTTGTGGCTGCCTGTGTGGGGTTCGGGAAGTAGTAACCAAAAGTTCCATCACTATAGATAGGACGGAAAGAATCTGGAGAAATACCATAGAAAGCAGACCAAACGAGATTCTCGTACTGACCCTGTGTAGCCTTCTTTACAGCATGAGAACCAGAGAGGTTTACATGGAGCTGTGTAGTCTTTGTCAGATTGAAGTCGAGGTTACTTCTTACGTTAATACGATCGTATGAGAAACCTGGTTCATAACCACGAGAGCAAGGCACCTTCTTATAAATGTCACCCTCGTGAGCATAGTCAACACTAGCAAAGTACTTAACGAACTTAGAACCACCGGATAGGTTGACATTTACATTGTAAGATGTTGCAACATCCTTTAGAAGTTCATCAACCCAATTTACATTAGGATAACGTTCAAACTCCTCTGTGTTTGCAGGATTACGATACTTATTCAGACGATCCTGTGTAAGATAGTAAGCCCAAGCCTCAGGACGATAAGGAAGCTCACTCTCGATAACCTGATTACGAAGATTCAGAGCGTCATAAGCATCCATCATATCAGGAAGCTTTGAATAAGTCTTCAGTGTTGTACTGGCATTGATATTAATGGTTGCAGGACCCTCAGCACCACGCTTAGTAGTAATAAGGATTACACCGTTAGCACCACGCACACCGAACACAGCTGTCGCAGAGGCATCCTTAAGAACAGAAATAGAAGCGACAGACTGAATATCTACGCTACTCATCGGACGTTCAACGCCATCAACAAGGATCAGAGGAGAACTGGAGTTCCAAGATGTGACACCACGAATTGTGATATCTGGATCCTCATCACCAGGCTTTCCTGAAGTACTCATTGTAACAACACCTGGCAGGTTACCTGCGAGAGCCTGTCCAAGGCTCGTAACACCACCTGTACGTTCCAATGTCTTGGAGTCGGTCTGAGTGATAGCACCTACAACAGATGCTTTCTTCTGCTGTCCGAAACCTACGACAACCACTTCCGAGAGCTGAGTATTGTCAGACAGCGTAACCTTGAAG
>Ga0326507_1000056_pt1 | contig 12274 bp, 10 predicted proteins | sample 0_2496_0518_FD_203648 | JGI IMG/M metagenome (GOLD analysis project Ga0326507, IMG submission 203648) | Metatranscriptome of bovine rumen microbial communities from UC Davis, California, United States - 0_2496_0518 (Metagenome... | ecosystem: Host-associated > Mammals > Digestive system >...
ATCCTATCTTTGCGCCCTGAAAAAGAGCCTACCCCCCAGCCCCTCCTTGAAAGGAGGATGTCCTGAGCGGCACAGGAAATGATGAAATGACAAAATAGTCAAATGGTCAAATAGTAGAATCAGGCATGTTGCAAGCATATCTGGAAAAAGGACGCATTGAAGCAGGTTGCGATGAAGCGGGACGCGGCTGTCTGGCCGGTCCGGTGTATGCTGCTGCCGTCATCCTGCCCCCCGACTTCAACAACGAGCTCCTCAACGATTCCAAGAAACTCACCGAACAGCAGCGCTATGCCCTGCGTCCTGTCATCGAACGCGAGGCTCTGGCTTGGGCTGTAGGGGTTTGCGACAACCGTGAAATCGACCGGTATAACATCCTGCGATGCAGCATCATGGCCATGCACCGGGCGCTCGACCAGCTTTCCGTCCGACCCGATTTTATCCTCGTGGACGGCAACCGTTTTCTTCCCTACCGCGACACTCCCTACCAGACCATCGTCAAGGGCGACGGCAAGATGATGTCGATTGCGGCAGCCTCTGTGCTCGCCAAGACCTACCGCGACGACTATATGAAGGCGCAGGCCGGGAAATATCCCCAGTATCATTGGGAAGTCAACAAAGGATATCCCACACGCGACCACCGCGAGGCTATCCGCGAGCATGGACCGTCACCCCTCCACCGCATGACGTTCGCCCTGCTCGGCAGACCTCAGCAGCTCACACTCTTCTCGCTGCTCTTCCTTCTGTTCTCGGTGCTCCCGTCCTCACTCTTTGCCTGGAATCCCATCCGGACGTTCAACAACGTGATGGACCGCATCGACTCATTGCCTCCGACCTACGACACGACCTATATCTACCAGCCCAAGAACCACTGGCTCATCGAGCCGTCTGTCGGTCTTGAGGGGACAAGTGTTTTCATCGAGAATGCCTTGCGCCACGGTTTCACCTTCAACCCGGTCGAACTCTATAAGAACGCCGAGGCGGCACGTCACGCCAAGACCGAGTACAAAATCCGGCTCCACACCTCTCCTCTGCCCACGCTGGCCCTGCGGCTCAAATACCGCATCATCGACTTCACTTTCTTCTCCTACCAGCCTGATTTCTTCTCCAATGTCAACAAAGACTTCCGCTGGAAGTTCGGCTTCAACTTCAACCAGTTCGGTATCAATCTCGCCTACCAGCACACACGCTCTTTCCACGGCACCTACAAGTCACGCATCGATTCACTCGACCTCAATACGGATGTCGCGCTCGACGAAGGTTTCTTCAGCGAGAAACTCTTTGAAGTCTCGGCCTACTACGTCTTCAACGCCCGACGGTTCTCCTATCTGGCAGCCATCGACCAGACACAGGAACAACTCCGCAATGCGGGGGCGTGGATGCTCGCCGCATCGTTCTACAACGGGCGCTACAACATCCGGAACGACTCGGTGGGCAGTTTCTGCATGAGGTTCCTACAGGTGTCCCTCGGCGGAGGTTATGCCTACAACTGGATTTTCCACCACTGGCTCCTCCATTTCCGGGGATTGCCCCAGCTGGTCGTATATCCCAAATACACCGCCTCCGACAACGAGGGCGAACGAAAAATCGACCGTGACGGTCTCGACTTCATCATACCCCTCGATTTTGTGGCGGTTCGTTATTGGAAACGTAGCTATTTCACCTTCAATATGGGTGCTGAAGCCAATCTCATCGGATCGGCCGACGACCGTCAGATCATCTCTGTCCACTGGCGTTCACGGATCGCATACGGCATACGATTCTGACCTCCCAGAACAAAAAAACAGTCGTACCCCACTAAAATCCGGCAGGAACCGCAATTTCCGGCCGGTTATTTTGTTTTTTCGCGAATTTGCCTTAAAAACCATTTATATTTGACCATCTCACTATTTGACTATTTAACCATTTGAGTTTTCCAACATTCCAATCAGGGTCTTCATTCCCCGGGAGGCACCCTGACGGATGTGGGTGATGGTCTGCCCGTATGGATTGGACACATCGGCGGGGTCAATGTCGAAGATGCGGGCGTTGCGCGGCGCATAGGCCAGCAGGGATGCTGCGGGATAGACTGCCAGCGAGGTTCCGATAACGACCACCACATCGGCCGTGCGGACGATTTCGGTGGCGGGAGAGAGGTTGGGGACACTCTCGCCGAAGAAGACGATGAAGGGACGCAGCTGATAGCCGTAGGGGTCCTTGTCGCCCATATTGATGTCCGGATTCTCCGGGTCGATGGGGTAGGAGACCGTCTCGCTGCGCATGGAACGCGAGCGCATCATCTCGCCGTGGAGGTGGAGTACATTGCGGGCACCGCCGCGTTCGTGGAGGTTATCGATGTTCTGGGTGATGACCTGCACATCCCAACCCTTGTCCTGGAGCGAGGCGATGAGGCGGTGTCCCTCGTTCGGCTCGGCATTCATATACTTGCGGCGCAGGCGGTTGAAGAAGTCGTTGACCCGCTTGGGGTCACGTTGCCAGGCAACATCGGAACATACCTCCATAACGGGTTCATGGTCCCAAAGACCGTCGCCGCCGCGGAAGGTGGGTATGCCGCTCTCGACGCTCATTCCGGCGCCTGTCAGAAATACGATACGGTTCATTTGATTTTTTTTGATGGGGTTAATGGGGTTTATGGGGTTAATGGGTTTAATGGGCAATGCCCGGGAACTGATTACTTGAGATTCCTGAGAATCCACTGCATCTGTCCGATGTTGGTGGTCTTGGAGGTCCAGTGTTCGTTGATGGGAGTCACAAGTTTGACTTTGGGACAGGAGAGAGTGTTCCATACCGCGTAGCTTGTGGTGGGCGTACAGGTATTGTCGTTGTAGCCCCAGGTCATGTAGGTGGGACATTTGACGTAACGCGCGAAATTGACCACATCGTAGTAGGCGAGTGTCCGGAGCCCTTCCTTGCTGTAGGCGCCGTCTTCGGGCCGGAAATGGGGATAGCCAGAGGTGAGATTGTCGGCACCTGCACCCATGTCGGCCAGTGCGGGATGGTTCACAACGCAGAGAGTGACACGGGGGTCAAGCGCGGCGGCCACGATGCTGAGGGCGCCGCCCTGCGAACCGCCCTGCACGATGAGGTTCTTTCCGTCCCATTGGGGCAGCTGGGTGAGGAAGTCGAGCGAGCGGACGAGGCCGAGATAGACATGACGCATATAATATTGTTCGCGCGAGTGGATGCCGTATTTCAGGTAGTCCTGGAAGGCGGAACGCACGTCGGCCATCGACCTGGCGGACATTGTGGGGTCGGCCCCGTGAATCTCAATCAGGAAACGGATGATACCGTTCTCTGCATAGTAGGAACTCTCGGCCACATTCTTGATTTCCTTGACGCCGGCACCTGGAGGACACAGGAGGACGGGCAGTTTCCGGCCTTCCCATTTTTTGCCTTTGGGGACCATCAGATAGCCGTACATGGCGTGGTGTTTCCGGTCAATGTCGAGGCGCACCAGGAAGGTCTCAATCAGTTCGGTTGAGAACTCGGGCGCGGGCTCCATTGTGTAGTGGAGAGGATACTGTGCGGCCTCCTTGAGACTTTCGTCCCAGAAGGCTTTGAAGTCGGCGGGCTCTTTGGTCCAGGGCTGAATCTTCTCGGGCGAGAAAGCCAGCTTGATGTGGTGGGAGTAGGTGACGGTTTTGCCAGAAGCCTGCGTGTCGGACAGTGCGCCGGGTGTCAGGTCGGGAACGGTGACTTTGAGCCGCAGATCGCGGAATCCGGGAGTCTTGCGGGTACCCATGCTGATGCGGGCGTGTCCGTTGCGGAGCGTGACTTTACCGCTCTGGTCATCGCCCAGGATGTCATCGCCGACGGTGTATTCCACGACGGCTTCTTCGGGCACTATGCCATATTGGGAGAAGGAGACGTCAACGGTAGCCTTCTCACCGCATTTATAAATCCAGTCGGCGTGGTCGGGCTGGGTCCACCACAGATAGTCCGCACGGTCGGGATAGTTGCCGGCCGTAGCGGAGGTAATCAGACAGAGTGCGGAGAGCACGGATAATAATGTTCGCATAATTTGGGGTTTATGGGTTTAATAGGGTTTATGGGCTTAATGGGGTTGATGGGAACAGTCGTTCCAGGCAATTTCGCCGGACCCGAGACAGATTCGTCCGTCGGAAGTGTACACCACACAGAACTGACCGGGTGCAACGCCGTTGATTTTGGTATCGCTCTGGAGGAACCATGTGCCGTCGGGCATCTTGCGAAGATGTCCGTCGGAGAGTTCGGCCACATGCCGGATTTTGAATTTCACGTCATGTGTCCCGTCCGTATCCGGCCAGGGGTTGCGGGTGATGAAATGCAGTTCCGCCATTGTGAGAAAGTCCTGCATCTGGGCCTCGGGGTTGTAGCCGCGCGAGACATAGATGACGTTCTCATGTATATCCTTTTTGCAAACGAACCAGGGACCGCCGCCGAGACCGAGGCCCTTGCGCTGTCCGATGGTGTGGAACCAGAACCCCTGGTGTTCGCCGAGCACCTTGCCTGTTTCGAGTTCGACAATCTTGCCGGGCCGTTTGCCCAAAAAGCGTTCGATGAACTGGTTGTAGTCGATCTTGCCGAGGAAACAAATACCCTGAGAGTCTTTACGATGGGCAGAGGGCAGTTTGGCGACCTCCGCAATCTCGCGCACCTGATTCTTGATCAGACGACCGATGGGGAAGAGGGAATGGGCCACCTGGAAACCGTCCAGCTGGGCCAGGAAGTCGGTCTGATCCTTCACAGGGTCGGGCGTTGTGCCCAGCCACACGGCTCCGTCTTCCTCGATGGTGGTGGCATAGTGCCCCGTCGCCGTCTTGTCGTAGGAGTGGCCGACTTTCCGGTCGAAAGCGCCGAACTTGATGAGCCGGTTACACATCACGTCGGGATTGGGCGTGAGTCCGCGCTTCACGCGGTCGATGGTGTAGGACACCACATTGTCCCAATATTCTTTCTGAAGGTCCACGATGTCGTAGTGGAGACCGTATTTGGCCGCAATGGCCGTTACGATTTCCATATCCTCTTCCTTGGGACAGTCGAGGTAACCCTTGTCCTCCATACCTATTTTAATATAGAAGAGATCTGGTTTGTAACCCTGTTCACACAGCAGGTGAACCGCTACGGACGAATCAACGCCACCGGATAAAAGTGCAGCTATAGACATGATTCAGCTAAAAAACAGAAAAAAGTTTTCAGAGACCCTGGCTCTTGTCCTCTGCGGAGAATGCGTTCCAGCCCTGAGCCTTGAGCGTCAGTTCGGACTGTCCGTCGCGGGTGATGAGGGCTGCGCCCAGTTTCCCGTCGGTGATGTGGCCGATGATACGGATGCCGGACATCTGGGAGACTTTCTCGTAGTCGGCCAGCGGAACGGTGAAGAGCAGTTCGTAATCCTCGCCGCCCGACAGCGCCACCGTCGTGACGTTGAGGTTGAATTCCTCGGCCTGTGCTGCGGTCTGGTAGTCGATAGGGATGCGTTCCTCGTAGATACGGCAACCCACCTTACTCTGGCGGCAGATGTGCAGCAGTTCGGACGAGAGACCGTCGCTGATATCCAACATGGCCGTGGGACGGATGCCGCGTTCCATGAGTTCGGCCACAATGTCGCGACGTGCCTCCGGCTTGAGCTGGCGTTCGAGCAGGTACTCGCGGCCTTCGAACTTGGGTTTGAATTCCTGCTTGTCGGCGGGATCCTGCTGGTTGAAGATGGCCTTTTCGCGTTCCAGCAACTGCAAGCCCATATAGGCGGCGCCCAGGTCGCCCGACACGCAGATGAGGTCGTTGGGTTTGGCACCCGAGCGGAAAACGGGTTCCTGCGTCACGCCGATGGCGGTGATGCTGATGGTGAGACCCGTCATCGAGGCGGAGGTGTCGCCACCCACGAGATCGACGCCGTAGGTTTCGCAGGCTCCGCGAACACCCTCGTAGAAGCGTTCGAGATCCTCCACCTTGAAACGTTTGGAAAGACCCAGCGAGAGGGTTATCTGACGTGGCGTAGCCATCATGGCGTATATATCGCTGAGGTTCACCACAACGGATTTGTAGCCCAGCAGACGCATGTCGCAGTAGGTGAGGTCGAAATGGATGCCCTCCAGCAGCAGGTCGGTCGTGATAACCGTTTTGCCGTCGGAGGCATCAATCACGGCGCAATCGTCGCCCACGCCTTTGAGCGTGGACGACTGACGGATGGGGAAAGATTTTGTGAGGTGCTCGATGAGAGCGAACTCACCGTATTCTTTGATTTCTGCCATTTACGGATTGAGGATGAGGAGCAATCAGAAACGCTTGATCATCTCGGCAATGACTTCGGTCATCTTGGGCTGGGCCACATTGGCAGCCTCCTGCACCTCCTCGTGGGAAACCTCGACGGGAACGCCGAAACCGCCCAGGTCGGTGATGACCGACATACCGAAGACACGCATGCTCATGTGGCGGGCCACGATAACTTCAGGCACCGTCGACATGCCGACAGCGTCGCCGCCGATGATGCGGAAATAGCGATATTCGGCGGGTGTTTCGAACGTGGGACCCTGGGTGCCTACATAGACACCCTTCTGAAGATGGATGTTCTTCTCCTTGGCAATCTTCTCGGCCAGAGCGATGAGCTGGTGGTCATAGGGTTCTTCCATCGAGGGGAAACGGGGACCTAGTTCGCTGTAGTTGTGGCCGCGCAGAGGATTCTCGGGAAAGAGGTTGATGTGGTCCTCGATAATCATGATGTCTCCCACACGGAACGAGGGGTTCATTCCGCCGGCAGCATTCGACACAAAGAGGGTTTCGATGCCGCAGGCCTTCATGACGCGTACGGGGAAGGTCACCGAGGTCATAGGATAGCCTTCATAGAAGTGGAAACGGCCCTGCATGGCCATCACTTCCTTGCCGCCCAGGAGGCCGAAAATCAGTTTGCCCGAATGTCCTTCCACTGTGGAAACCGGCATGTTGGGGATTTCGGTGTAGGGGATTTCTTCACGTTCGGAAATATGATCCACCAATTGTCCTAGACCCGTTCCGAGAATGATGGCGGTCTTGGGACGACGTTTGGTGCGGCTGAGGATATACTCAGCAGTGTTTTTGATTTTTTCTAACATAATTCAATATTCGATTTTTAAAGTTCTGTTCATGTTTCTTGCTGATAAATGCCACATGGGCGGGCAGGAAGAAGATGCGCGCCTTGAGCTCGTCGTCCACAGCGCGGTGTCGCATCAGTCGCATCGCATCCTTCTCTGTGGTGATCACCACCGGCTTGAGTCCTGTGTCGGGATTCAGTCCGTCGTTGACGATGTTTTCCATGCGGTGACGTATCTCGCGGATGTCCTTGGCCGAGAAATTGTGGTGGTCGGGGAAGATGAGTTTGTCCAGCAGACGATAGTGGGTCTGGATAACTTCCTCCATCGACGAGGGGTCGGCGATGCCGCAAACCATGAGGACATTGCACCTGGGGTCGACGGCCTGGGGTTCGAGTGTGGCGAGGTTGACGAGTTGCTCGTATTTGAACTGAGTAAAGTAGATGGGCTGTTCGATGCTGGTGGGAAGGTTGCCGGTTATCTCGGTCTGATCTTCCTTACGGAGCGAAGCGGGACACTTGGTGATAATCACCATGTCGGCCCTCTGGATGTTGGCAGCGGGTTCGCGCAGCCGTCCTGCGGGCAGGAGGTAGTCCTTGTAGAGGATGCGGGAGTAGGACGTCAGGCATATTGTGAAGCCCGGCGAGAGCCAGCGATGCTGCATGGCATCGTCGAGGATGATGACGGCCGGAGGTGTGGGCAGGGCGAGGAGTTCGCGGATACCTTTCGCCCGGCTCTCGCACACCGCCACGATTGCATTGCTGAATTTGCGGTAGATCTGATAGGGTTCGTCCCCCAGCTGAGCCACCGTCGAGGCAGGTTCTGCCAATTGGAATCCGTTCGACCTGCGTTTGTAGCCGCGCGACAGTACGGCGACAGGACCGATGCCCTCACTCTGGAGCAACTGTACAAGATACTCGACATGGGGCGTTTTGGCGGTTCCGCCGGCGGAGATGTTTCCCACACAAATCACAGGCACCTGTTCTTCGAACGAAACGGTCTTGAAGTAACCCTTGTCGAAGAGCCAGTTGCGGATTTCCATTACACCTCCGTAGAGCCAGGCTAACGGAAGCAGCCAGCGGTTGATATGGAAAGTAGGTAACATGGCTACAAACTTTTCAGCAAATAATTATTTCACGGGGGCCGGCACTTCGGTCATGCGTGCCTGGATGGGATTCTGATTGAGCAAGCGGTCGATTTCCTGTTCGATGCGGCCGTCGCGGTCGAAGAGGAAACTGCTGACTTTCAGCTTCACGCCGCCCTTGATATCCTCGAGCATGGAGGTGAAGGGGTCTTTCTCGGCGGGATAGTTCTGAACGGCATAGCTGCCTTCGCTGAGGTTGGCGAGTGCGGCAGCCTTGGCCACAGCCTCCCGGAGTCCGCCAAGCTCATCTACGAGACCGATGCCGAGGGCACGTTTGCCTGTCCATACGCGGCCCTGAGCAATCTCCTGGACGGAGTCTTTGGAAAGTCCGCGACCGTCGGAAACACGGGTCAGGAAGGTGTCATAGGTATCCTCGACACTGTGCTGTATCATTGCCTTCTCGTCCAGATCCAGCTGTTTGAGGGGCGGCTGGATTGCTCCGTGCTCGTGGGTCTCGACGGTTTCCACCTTGAGGCCGAACGAATTGGCCAGACGTTCCACATTGGGAACTACGCCGAACACACCGATTGAACCGGTGATGGTGTTGGGCTCGGCAAAGATATACTGGCCGGGCGTTGAGATATAGTAACCTCCGGAAGCCGCATAGTCGCCCATCGAGACGACGAGGGGTTTCTTGGTTTTGAGTTGCTGGAGGGCATACCACATCTGTTCGCTGGCAAAGGCGCTGCCGCCGGGCGAATTGATGCGGAGCACAACGGCTTTCACGTTGTCGTCCATGGCGAGACCCTTGATTTCGCTGACCAGTTCTTCGCCTACAATCTGGAGAGAACCGCTTCCGGCAGACTGGTCCACAATCTCGCCCACGGCATAGAGGACAGCCACCTTGTCGTCCTTGTCATCCTTTTCGGCATTGGTGATGATTTCCTTGACCGAGATGCCGTGGAACTCTTCATCCTCTTTCTGGCCGGCCATCTGCTTCACGAGCGCGTACATATCCTGACGGTAGCGGATACCGTCGAAAAACCCTTCGGGGAGCTCATTGGGACGCAGGAAGGTGAGGTTGCGGTTGGCCCATGCTTCGAGCGAGTCGGCAGGGAGTTTGCGTTTGTCGGCTACAACACCGGCATATTCATCCCAGATGTCACGCATATAGGTGACGGTCTGCAGGCGGTTGGCCTCCGACATCTGGTCGGTGATATAAGGCTCAACGGCCGATTTGAATTTGCCCACACGGAACACATCGATATCGATGTTGTATTTGTCGAAGAATCCCTTGTAGTATATCATGGCGCCGCCCATGCCTCCCCACGAGAACCCGCCCATGGGGTTGATGAAGATGCTGTCGGCCACGCTTGCCGTGTAGTACTGGGAGGGACCGTAGGAGTCGCCATAGGCGATGATCCACTTGCCGGAGTTCTGCTTGAAAGACTCGAGACGCTTGCAGATGGCCTGATAGGTGGCGGGAGCTGCAGCCATCTGGTCGAAGCAGAGATAGATACCCTTCACATTGTCGTCCTTTTCAGCCAGGTCGATGGCCTGCACTATCTGGCGGAGGGAGGGCGCTTCATTTGTCGGCAACCCGCCCTGTAAGACAGCGCTGAAGTTGAATCCTCCTTCGGTTTCTTCAACCGTGCCTTGAGGATAGATTACAAGAACGTCGTTTGCCCGTGTCGGTGTTTTGGACTCGGATGAGGCTATAATGGCCACCATCGAACACATCGTGAGCAGTACGCAGCAAAGGCCTGCGATGAAAAGACCTACAATGACAGCCAAGACTGTCTGGATGAAAGATTTCATTGGGTTGTTGATTTTTATAGTTTAATTATATTAATATTGTTGCGTGGATGATTGTTACAGGCGGGCTTTGAGTTCGGCGAGCGGTCCGGTGACGAAAGCTCTCTCCTGCATGCGGGGGTGGGGAATCCTGAGCCGGGGCGTATCCAGCCGGAGGTCGTTCCACAGGAGCAGGTCGATGTCGATGGTCCGGTCGCTGTAGGCCTCGTTGTCGGATGCCCGTTTGTGGGTGCGTCCCATTTCTCGTTCGATACGCTGGGTGATATCCAGCAGTTCGAGGGGCTGCAGATCCGTCTCGACGGCGATGACCGCATTGGTGAAGCGGTGGGAGGATTCAAATCCCCAGGGTTCGCTTTCCACATAATCCGACTCGCCGGCAATGGTGACGTAGGTTGCCAGTCGTCCGGTGGCTTCCCTCAGCAGGGCGGTACCGTTGCCCAGATTGCTTCCTAATCCGATGAAGACCATCAGTCAGGCAGAATGAGCATCGTGTCGCCGTAGGCCCCGAACTGGTAGTTCTCTTTGATGGCCTGTTTGTAGGCATCCATGATGAGGTCATAGCCGCCAAAGGCGGAGGTAATCATCAGATGGGTCGAGAGCGGCAGGTAGAGCGATGCCAGCATCGAATCGGCTACGGTGAATGTGTAGGGCGGGAAGATGAACTTGTTGGTCCATCCGTCGAAAGCCTTCAGTTCGCCCGAGGTCGTTACCGACGACTCGATGGCGCGCATCACCGATGTGTCCACCGCACAGACGTGATGGTTGGAATCGCGGGCCTTGTTGACATGTTCCATCACTTCTTCGGTGATGAGAATCTGCTCGGAGTCCATCTTGTGCTTCGTCAAATCCTCCACCTCGATTTTGCGGTAGTTGCCCTGATTGGTCCATACAGTCACGAACTGCGTGTCAATGCCCTTGATTTTGAGGCGCATCATGAGTTCGCGGCTGAAATGGAGCGCCGCGGGAGGAGCCACCACACCGCCTTCCACACGTGCGAAGATGGTCTGATAACGCTCCCTGTCGGTGAACGGATGATCCTCGTCAATGGGTTCGTCCACCACATTGCGGCGGTCCTTGATGACATTGGGAATGGGTGTCTCTCCGAATCCGTAGAGCGTGCGGATGAATTCGTCGTGACTGCCGTCAAAGAGGAACCGGAGGGTGCGGCCTCGCGATGTAGTGTTGTCAATCACCTCGGCTACCAGACTTTCGTCGTCGCCGAAATAGAGTTTGTTGCCGATGCGGATCTTGCGGGCAGGATCGACCAGCACATCCCACAGGCGGATGTCGGGATTGAGTTCGCGAAGCAGGAACACCTCGATGCGTGCGCCGGTCTTTTCCTTGCTGCCGTAGAGACGGGCCGGGAAAATCCTGGTGTCGTTGAGCAGCAGAACGTCGTCCTCGTCGAAAAAGTTCAGCAAGTCCTTGAAAAGGCAGTGCTCGATGCGTTCGCTTTTCTTGTGAACCACCATCATTCGGCACTGGTCACGTTCTTCGGTGGGGAAAAGTGCAATGCGATCCTCGGGCAGTTTGAATTTGAACTGCGAGAGTTTCATGTGTTCCTGATCGGAAAACATACCCATTGTCTTGATCATAATCTTTCTATTTTTGTATGATTAAATCTTTGTATTCTTCGGGGATGGGTGCCAGCGGGATTCGCCCGACCCACTCTTCGATGTCGGCGGCTTTCACGCACTTGTCCAGCGTAATGTCGCCCACGCGTGTGCGACGCAGGCCTATCAAGTAGGCACCGCTTCCGAGGGCTTCGCCGATGTCGCGGGCCAGCGCCCGGATGTAGGTTCCCTTGCTGCACACGACGCGGATGCGGAGGTAGGCGAACGTTTCGGGTTCGAGCCGTGCGGTGTCGTCCTGTGCTGTCGTGTCGGCCGGCTGAGCCTTGATGGACACATTCTGGCGGGCCATTTTCCACACTTCGTCGATGTGGGGCGAAAGGATTCCCTGTTCCGGCAGGTGAAGGTCCAGCACCTCGAGTTTGTCGATGACCAGCTCTTTGGCTTTCAGTTCCACTTCTTCTCCTTCGCGCATATAGGAGAAGGCGCGTTTGCCATCCACCTTGCAAGCCGAATAGGTGGGAGGAACCTGCTGTATCGTTCCGTGAAACCGTTCCAGCGTTTCGTCTATTGCGGCCCGTGTGATGTGGGCGGTTGGGAAGAGCCGGTCGATGGGATGTTCTGCGTCGAAGGAGGCCGTAGTACAGCCCAGCCGCAGAGTGGCCACATATTCCTTGGTCTTGGCCTGGAGCGAGTCGATGTTCTTGGTTGCACGCCCCGTACAGACGATGAGCACACCCGTAGCCAGAGGGTCGAGGGTTCCC
>Ga0326507_1000057_pt1 | contig 12222 bp, 5 predicted proteins | sample 0_2496_0518_FD_203648 | JGI IMG/M metagenome (GOLD analysis project Ga0326507, IMG submission 203648) | Metatranscriptome of bovine rumen microbial communities from UC Davis, California, United States - 0_2496_0518 (Metagenome... | ecosystem: Host-associated > Mammals > Digestive system > Stomach...
GCCACCTGCGGCAGGAACGTTCCGCTGCGGTAGCCCTTGCGAATATAGATGCCGTGGCGATGCAGCAGGAACTCGTCGAGACTCTGTATGCGCCGCATGGGCGTGAGGACCGAAATCTCAATGTCGATGTCGCTCAGCTCAGCGCGTGTGACTGGCTGGAATCTTGGATCCTCGAAGGCTGCCGCACGTGCCATGTCGGCCACGATCTCGTGCAGGGGATAGTCCTCGCCAAAATGACCGATGCAGCCACGTAGTCGTCCGTGCTTGTGGAGCGACACGAAGGCACCGCACTTTTGTCGTAGGGCCGGGTGCTGACTGAGTATTTTCGGTGAGACCGTTGCCGCGTGCTTGCCGTTGAGCGAGTCGCTGATGCTCTGGAGTGCAATCTTCTTCAGTTGCTGTTTCGCCTGCTCAGAAAGCGTGAACGTCGGGGCATCGTTGCGCAGGGCGGCAAAGGCATGGTAGCCCACCACCCGGCTGTGGTCGTGGTTGTCTATATCGCCCGAGTTCTGATACATGATGTGCTTCATGGTGTAGTGCTCGTCGAGCATGAGCATCAGTGTGATGATGGCCAGTTCGCCGCACGCACTGGTTGCCAGGTTGCGAATGCCGCTGTTGGCATTCGCCTCGATGACAGCCATGAACTGTTCTGCGCTGCCACTCTCCACGGCCTGGCCTGTCAGGGCATCCACCCTGTAGGCATCGTCGTAGGACGGGTAGTGGGAGAAGTCGCTGCTCACGATAAACAAGTTCTCGTCGGTGAAGAAAGGCTTCAGCGCACTGGCCATGCGCTGAAGCTTTTGGTAGTCGTTGGTAGAGATGATGACAGGCACGATGGGCGGCACCTCCTTGAATCTGCGCTGCAAGAACGGCAGCTGCACCTCCAGACAGTGCTCCTGATCGTGTGCCTCGCGCCTGTAGGCAAACACGCTGTCGGCTGCAATCAGCCGGGAGGCCGTGGCGCGGTCCACCTCAACATTGCCCAGTGGCGTGGCATAGTAGTCGACGGCATCGTTGACCGAAGCCCCGTCGAGCCAAGTGTGGTGACTCGGGCCGAGCATGAAGATGCGCTTGTAGTGCTTCTGCGGGTTGAGCGACATGTAAGCCGAAGCCGCCACGTTGCCGCTGAAGTATGGACTGGCATGCGGCACGATGAGCGCCGCCACACCGTCGAGTGGCGACCGCTTATGAAGACTCAGGAGACTGTCAATCTCCTGACTGAGTCGCAACGGGTCGGCCTCATAGAAGCGTCCCGCCTGCGTGGCCGGTCTTACCACCGGCTCTGCTTTGGGTTCGTTGCACGATGACATCATGATGATTGCTACTATGGCTGTTAATAACATTTTGGTTTGCTCACTGAACATGATAGGGAGGCTGACGGACTATCGCACAACGAACTTCTTGTGCTGACGAATGTAGATGCCTTTGGCACGCGGGCTGTCGATGCGCTGTCCGCGCATGTTGTAGATGGGAGCCGATGCGGAATCGGCCACAGCCTTGGGCTTGTTGATGGACGTGAGCACGTTGACCTTCAGACCGTCCTCCATGTAGTAGCCGCCGTTGACGAAAGATAGGTCGGCAGTCTGCGGCGCATTGGTGTTGTTGAAGATGATCATCGTAGGCGCGGTGCCAGTGCCGGCGGTGTAGCGACCGTCCCACGACCACTTCCACACGTTGCGGCCCCGGCTGCTCTGGCCCAGCAAGGTGCAGGCCGTGCCTGGCCATGAGCCTCCTGTGTAGTTGCCCTTGTTGTCCCATGCCCAGCAGCTGATGGTGTTGGTCCAGGTGAGCGGTGCCTCGAAGAACGCGCACGTCTCGCCGTCGGCCACGGTGCAGAAGCTGGGTACATCGAAGACTGGCTCCACCTGTTCCTCCACGACGTAGTTGCGCGTGATGACGTTGGATGGGTTGGACTTCAGCCAGACCTTCAGCGTTGTGTTGCCCTGCGGAATGACGATGGTCGTGCCGCTTGCCACTTCGGTTACGCCGTTGTCGTTCAGCGAGTAGCACAGGCGCTCGTTGCTGTCGGCAGTGACCGCCGTGAGCGTGGCTTGCTGTTCGCCCTGATAGTTGCTCGATGCCAGACTGACCCACGGCATGTTCATCGATGCAGCGAAGTAGTAGGCATAGTGATGTCCCGACAGGATGCGCACCCACTGCGATGCGTTCACCTCCAGCTGACTGGTGTTGCCCACCACGACGAGGAGCTTGCTGTCAATCATATTGGCAAAATAGGTCTGCGCACTGCGGAAGTTGCTGTAGCTGCTGGTGTTGGTGATGCCAGCCTGTTTGCGTGCGGCAATCATGGCCTTCAGTTCCGTGGGATAGCTCTGCCAATGCTTCAGGAAGACGCAGGGCGTGCCGGGCATGGCCAGAAGGAACGCGTTGGCTGCCAGCGTGTCGCGCAGCAACGGGTCGTTGCGTTCACCGTTGGAGCGCCACTCAGTGTCGTGGTTCTCAACAAACGTCACCGCATAGCGACGATAGCCGCCACCGCTCTCGTTGCTACTGATGAGCGGCCAGTTTCCGTCGTTCTGCTGAGCCAGTCGCGCCCAGTTGCCGTTGTTGGCCGCGTTGCGCACGGTGTAGCGGAATTGGAAGTCGAAAGCTGCCGACTGCGGCTTGCCGTCGATGGCCGTTCCGTTGATCCAGTTCTTGATGGTTGTCGTACCGTCCCAGCACTCGCCCACCGAGAACTCCGGCTGAGCGGCAGCGTTGTAGAGTGCCGTGTACTGCGGACTGTAGCCCTTGACCATGTCGTAGCGCACACCAGCGTATCCCAGGTCGTTGAGCAACAGGTCGAGGTAAGCCTTGACGTTGGCCTGCACGTTGGCGCTCGTATGGTCGAGGTCGCGCATGCCGTCCCATCCCTCACCCGTGTCGTTGTTGGCAGAGAGCTGATAGCCGTTCTGTGTGGCCCAGTTGAGCGTTTTGCCGTTATCGTCGTTGGCACAGATGTCGGTAGAAGTCATTTGGTACTGCACCCCCTTGTAGGTCTCGTTGGGGAAGTCGACCCAGTTGGATACGTTGCGCCGGTGGTTGATGACCACGTCGGCAATGGTCTTGAGGCCTTTGGCCTTGAAGGTGCTGATCATGGAGCGCAGTTGCTGCTCGTTGCCGAAGGAACTGTCGTAGTTGCTGAACCAGTAGAGGTCGTCGTAGCCCATCGACGTGCCGCCACAGTTGGCACTCTGCGGAATCCATACGAGGTCGAACGACTGGCTGAGTTCGTCGGCCTGTGCCTGTAGTCGCTGCCAGTTGGTGTCGTCGTAGGAGTCCCAGTAGAACGCCTGCAGCATGACGCCGCCATACTGGACCGGCCAGCCTTGTGCAGAGGCCAGCAACGGCAGGGCAGCGATGAAGATGAGTAAAGATAACTTTTTCATAATGGATGGAGTAATAGTTTTGTGTTAAGAACAAAAAGGGGAGAGTGGCAGTAGCGCTCTACTGTTTCTCCCCCAGCCTTTGATAATCAGATCGTGTTTTATGTATTAGATTTTACTTAACGAGTTCAGGCTGTTCCACCTGTCGCGTTTGGGTCTTTTTCACCTTGCGTACTTTCTGCACAGGCTCTTCGTAGGTCTCGTTGATGGTCACCTTGAACGAGCCTTCGCCCGTGATGATGACACAGCGGTTCTTGTTGTTTTCGTCGTAAGGCTGCACGGTGTCGCCCTTCGAGTCGACCGTGATTCGGCTGCGGTCGATGCCATGCTTCTTGATCAGTTTGCTTGCCACATCCTCGGCACGCTTCTTGGCGATGCGCTGGTTGATGGCCTTGTTGCCCGTGCGCTTGTCGGCATAGCCAGTGATGGTGAACTTGGCATCACTGCTGGACTTCATAAGTTCGGCTACCTGGCTGACAGCCTCGTCGAAGCCCATAGCCTTGTCGGCATTGCTGCGTCCTATCTTGTAGAAGATGGTGGTCTCGATGTTCTTTTCTTCCGACTTGGTGACGGGGCGCTGCTTCTTTACTCTCTCAGTGTAGGTCTCGTCGACCTCGATGGTGTCGACCACCTCGACGGTACGCATCACGTAGCGTGGCTTGCTCTTGGTGCCGATTCGGAAGTTGAGCCCGAGCATGGCTTGCAGCTGCCAGTCGACGTGATGGTTGGTCTTGAGGTTGAAGATGTCGTTCTTGCCGTTGGCAGCCAGTTCGAGGTTGAGCCCGAAGCAGCGGCTGAGGTTCCACTGGAACTGCGTGCCGATGCGTCCGTTGAATGATGCTTCCTTGTTGCTGCACTGTTCGGGAGCGATGACATACTTGGAGTTGTTGATGATGTTGTTGTATTCATCGTAGTTCCAGGTGCGGTTGACACCCCAGCCGATGAGCAGGATCCAGTCGAGCTTGTCGCTTGTGCGATGCGGATTGATGATGTTGCTCATGTTCAGCAACAGGTCGAGGTCGGCAGTCAGGTTGTTGAACTTGTACTTCTGGTCGGCGGTCAGTCCGGGGTAGCGGTCGGCGCGGAATCCACTCTTGATCTGCCATCCCTGTACGTTGATTCGTGCACCAACTTTGGAGTTGAAATAGCGGCCCACGGAGAGTCCTACCTGTGGCGTGATGAGGTCACCCATATTGAAGTGTGTGAGTGTGGCCTGAGCTCCGCCTTGCAGTGTGATGAACGTGTGAGGATAGTTTCTCTCCTCGACGCTATTTTGTGCCTGGGCAGTGGTGGACACTCCAAGAAGGAGTGCCACTGCTGCGATATTGAATAGTTTCTTCGTCATAATAGTTAACTGATTTGTGCAATTACTGCTTGGTTATTACAACTTTGTTATTGCCTTCGTAGCTGATGAAGAGCTGGACGAAGTATGTGCCATTCTCAGTAAGGTCGAGATCCTTGCCGTTGTTCTGAGTCAGGTTGTCGTAAGCCGTTGCATCGCCGTTGGCACCACCCCATGAGATAGCCCAGTCGTGGTTCATGCGGAACTTCATGGCACCTGCAGTCAGTGTGGCCGTGGTCTCCCAGGCACCTGTTGCTACATTGTAGGTCAGGTCGGTGTCGGTGTCCCAGTTGCCGTTGACGGTACCGATGATGCTGATGCTTGTGACGGGAGTGATGCTCCATGTCATGGCAGCGAGGTCTACGTCAATCTGATAGAAGCCTGCTGCTGCCTGGCAGTCCTGTTCGCCTTCCTGAACCAGCTTTCCGAGAGCGGCATTGGGATCCTGTCCCCAGTCGCCGTCCCAGTTGTTTTCATTGGGTTTGAACTTGAAGCCTCCGTCCAAATAGTAGTAGCCCTGATATTTGCCATCGCCATCGCTGCCGTAGAGCGGCATGGATGTGCTCCAGCCGTGGCTGTTGCCAATCTCATAGATGAAGGCATCGAAGTTGACGGCCTTGTACGACCAGGTCTGTTCCATCATGTTGAATGTCAGATCATAGAACTTGGCACCCTCGACAGCGGTGATCACGAAGTTGCCGCCCACGTTGTTGTAGGAGAACTTGCCTTCTTCGTCAGCAGCCAGACAGCCAGACCAGTCACCGCCCAGACCCGATTCGGGAGTCATCTTGAACTCGACGTTCGAGCCGTCCTCCGGCGCGTTGATGCGGCAGGTGTAGACGGGATTCTCATAGGGATCGGCACCGTTGTTGGTGAGTTTATAGGTCTTGTCTGTGTTGTCCCAGCCGTTGATGCTGCCAGTGACGTAGTAGGCAGCCTCGATGATGGGAGCCTTGGGCGAAGCCGTGATCTGGAAAGTTCCTGAAGTGGCGGTCTTCACCTGTGCGGCTCCGTCGCCAATCCACATCTCTATAACAGCATTGATGGCATGCTTTACGTTGGGATTGCTGCCAAAGTTGCTGGTGAGATAGTTCTGCAGGTCGGCTACAGCCATGCGGCCCTGCACGTCAAGGTCGTAGACATTAAAATCTTCGAATATCACCTTATAGTTGGGTGTATAAGCCGTGTTGGTGGCGGTAGGCGCCGTGATCTGGCACACCTGGACAGAGTCTACGTCGTCGGCCAGGGAGTTCAGCTGGATGTCACTGACAGCAGCCACGTTGCCATCTTTGAAAGCCACCATGTCGGGCTGTGCTACTCGCTGTGGCTCTGCCCATTCCTTGAAGTCTTCGGTGCAGCCTGCCATCGTAGCAGCAAAAGCTATTGCAAAAAATATTTTCTTGTTCATAATTGTTCTGTTTTTAGGGTTCCTTTACTTCTTGATGAAACGAATGAAGCCCGTGATGTCGTTGAAGAGAATCTGGTAGGTTCCTTCCTCCTCGATAACCAGGTTAGAACCGTTGTCTACACCGTAGACATACATGCCATCGGCGTAATTGACAAACTCACCGCCCTTGTTATAGTCCCAAGAACCAGCCTGCTTCACCTTGATTTCGGTGCCGGCAGTAAATGACTGGGTGATGACCCATTCGTGGTTCTCAGCACCGGCATAGGTGTGAAGCGGCTCCATCGCCGTGTCACTCCAGTCGTTGAACGAGCCAGAGATGGCCATGCCGCTGAACACAGCAGGTGTTCCGTCATACTTCTCTACCTTCAGCTCGTCGTCGGCAGTGTTGAGAGTCACGGTGTAGATGCCAGCCTCGGGAACCTTGATGTCACTTGAGCCGCCATCATTCTTCTTGAATGAGCCAAAGGCATCGCCCTGTCCCCACTGCTCGTCCCACGAGGTGGGTACTTTCTTCAGCTTGAAGCCGTTGCCAGCCAGATAGCCCGTCCAGGTGATTTCGCCCTGACCAGTCTTCTTGTTGTACTCAAATCCGGCAATGCTCTGCATGGGTACTTGGCTTACACCAACTTCGTCGCCCCACTTGCCGTCGGCAATATCTCCACCGATGAGATACCAGATTTCAGGATCGGCAGCTGATATGGCGGTGTAGAATGGAATGACATTCATGCTGACCACATTCGAGAAGATAGGATTGTACTCGCGGAAGGACACGTCGCGAATGACGGCCTTCACACGGATTGAGAGCGTGAGCTTTTCTGGAGTCGTCGTCTCGTCCCAGTCGGGATTGAGCTGCATGATGGCCTTGTTCAAGGCGGCAGCGTTCACCAGCGCATTCTGACCACTGGCGTAGGTCTCGTCGAGGGCGATGAAGTCGGCACCAGTGTTGTCCTCCAAGTTGGCGTCATACTGCTTGTTGAAGGAACCCTTCGTAGAGAACTGCACCGTATAGGTAGGCACTACGGGTGCATTGAAGTCTGTGTAGGGAGTGGGTTGCGACCATGTGAGCGCAATCGATTTGGATTTCTCCAGGTCTATGTTACCGTTGGCATCGGCAGGACTGTTGAGCACGAACTCCGTAGGCTGAGTAATGGTGGGGTTCGAGTCGTTGTCATCGCTGCACGATGTGAAAGCAAATGCGCCTGCGAAGAGCAGCATTGCATACGAAAATATTTTTTTCATGATTCTTACTCTTTTTTAGTTACGAAGCAGATTAGTAGCCGGGATTCTGATGGCCTTTCAGGTTGGGGTTGGCATTGAGATCCTCGGCAGGGATAGCAAAGAGGTTGCGATACTCAGGCAGACTGGCACCTTTCTCAGCACCGCCTTTCCACTCCCAGATATACTTGGAGCTGTTCACACCGCCGAAGTAGCCATAGCGGATGAGGTCGGTGCGGCGGAATCCCTCGTGGTAGAGCTCACGAGCACGCTCGTCGAGAATCTGGTCGATCGAATAGATGTGCGGCGATGTTATGACGGCGGCATGGGCGCGGTTGCGGATGGCATCAATATAAGCGGTACCTGTAGTCGTGGTTGAACCACCGTTGATACGTGCATCGGCTTCGGCTGCGATAAGGTATGCCTCGGCAGAGCGCATCAGGAAGTAGTCGGTGTCAACAAACTTGCCATTGTGAGGATTGGTTCCTGATGAGTAGGTGTTGCGGAACTTGCCCACAGCAAAGCCGGAAGTATATTCGGTAGGCTTTTCGACAACCAGATTGCGGTCGATGCCGAAGATCAAGGCACGGTTGTCGCCTGCGGCAGCGGCGGTCTCCTCGATGTTTGCGTTAGGTGCATCGTTGTTGGGGAAGAACTTGGCAATGAACTGCGAGCGAGCGCGGTTGCCTGCCCAGAACTCGCTAGAGCCGTAACCAGGGTTGGCTCCGCGCACTGAAACAGTGTCTTTGCCGTAAGACTTCGTGGGCAGCCAGATGTTGGTGCCATTGACGGTGTAGAGGCTCTGGTCCATGTCAGACTTCCATGTAGAAGCCATCAGGAACATGGTCGTACCGTATGAGGTAGTAGTGATACCGTCTTGCAGCAGCGGCAGAATGGCTTCTTGCGAAGCACCGCTCTCACCGTTGTCGCCCATGAACAGCATCTGATAGGCACTCCAGCCGTTCGTGCCTGTGGTCCACAGCTTGTGCGGACCGTTGATGACGGCCTCGGCGTAGGTCTTGGCATCCTCCCAGCGGGCTGTGCCAGTATAGACTTCTGCATTCAGATACATACGGGCCAGAAGCAGGTTGGCTGCGTCTTGGTCGGCACGGCCATAGCCCTCGCTGGCACTGGTGCGGGCGGCGGGTGCAAGCATGTTGCCCTTCACTTCCTTCAGCTCGCTCTCAATCCACTTGAACAGGTCGGCACGCTGAATCTGCTGAGGACTCTCAGCCGACAGGGCAGTGGCGAATGGAACGTTGCCGTAGCAGTCCATCAGGTGATAATAGTAGAGCGCACGCAGGAAGCGAACCTCGGCTGAGCGGGTGGCATCTATGCCATTGCAAACATCCAGATAGTGGTTGCAGTAGTTGATGCCTGCATACAGGCGATAGTAGAATCCCTGCAGCATGGGGTGAGAGGCATCCCACGTGTTATAGTTGAACTGGTCGATACCAGGGTCGCCCCAGGCGCAGATGGCCTCGTCGGTGGTCAGTTCGTTGGCATTCCACAACTGGCGCACAAAGCCAGTGGTACCACCGTCCAGTCCGTCGATATCGCAGTCGCCGTCAGCACCAGTGTTGCCGGCCAGTGCCATGTTGGCATAGCACTTGGCATAAAGACCCGGCTCGCTGACATTCATCTCTGTACCCGGATCGATAGGAGTGACGTCCAGGTCTTTCGTGCATGCATTCATGCCGGCCAGCACGAAGGCGGCGGCAGCGGCAGGCATCACGTTTTTGAAATATCTTAGCTTCATATTGTTTCTGTTATGATTAAAGGATTAGAAATTGAGGTTTACACCCAGCTGAACCGTGAACGGACGAGGATAGATCTGGTTGTCGATGCCACCGCCTACCTCAGGATCGATGCCTTCATACTTGGTGATGGTGAAGACGTTCGTGGCAGCTGCATAGATGCGGCCCGACATGCCGTTATACTTGCCGGCCTTGAAGAGGTTGTCGAACGAGTAGCCCAGCGTGATGTTGTCGCACTTCAGGAACGATGCGTTGTGTACGAAGTAGTCAGACACCACATAGTTGTAGCCCGACCAGTTGTTCTTCAGGGCTGAGGGGATGATGGTCTGCAGATAGTTGAACGAGTCGTCGTAGCGCTTTGCCACGTTGGAGAAGCCGGCCTGCTTGTCCCAGAACACGTAGTTGTCGAAGCTGGCACGGAGGCTGAAGCCCAGGTCCCACTTCTTGAACTGCAGGCGCGAGCTCAGGCCAGCGGTGTAGGGTGCTGCGGGGCTCTTGTAGAAAATCAGGTCGGCATCGTTGATGAGGCCGTCGGCATTCTGATCCACATAGACACCCTCGAGAGGTATTCCATTGGCATCATACACCTGCTGATATACGTAGAACGAGTTGGCGGGATAGCCCACGGCATTGGCCTGGACCGTGTTGCCCGTACCGGCAGAGATGCCACCTGTCTTCATGATCGACGACTCGCCGGTCAGCTCCGTAATCTTGTTCTTGTTATAGGTGAAGTTGCCCGACACTTCCCACTGCCAGTTTTTGCTCTGCACAGGACGGACGGTCAGCGAAGCCTCGATACCCTTGTTCTCCAGCGAGCCGATGTTCGAAAGCACCTGGTTGCGGAAGTTTGAACCTGCAGATACCGATGCGGTGTTGAGCAGGTCGGTGGTCTTGCGATAGTAGTAGTCGACGCTACCGCTGATGCGGTTCTTGAACAGTGCGAAGTCGAGACCGATGTTGCTGGTGGTCGTCGTCTCCCACTTCAGATCCTGGTTGTAGGCATCGGGACGATAGAGCAGACCCTCGTTGTTGACGCCTGTGATGGGATAGCGACCGTTGATGTTAGTCTTGTTGACGTTGTAGGATGCGAAATAAGCATAGTTGGAGCCGATGTCCTGCTGTCCGGTCTTACCCCAGCCCAGACGTAGTTTCAGTTCGCTCAGCCATTTGCTGTTTCTCAGGAAGGCCTCTTCGCTGATTTTCCAGCCCAGTGCCACAGAGGGGAAGGTTGACCAGTGGTCCTTGAAGCGGCTCGAACCGTCGCGACGCACGGTGGCAGTCACCATGTAGCGATCCCAGGCGATGTAGTTGAAGCGGCCATAGAACGAGACGAGGTAGTTCTCCTGTTTCCAGATGCTTGTATAAGGTGTATATTCGCGTCCGGCAGCGGCAACCTCGGTTCCGTCGTCCAACTTCACCACGTCGGTGGTGGTCATGGGATACATGCCATGATTGTAATCGTCGCCCCAGTATTTGTTGTGGCTCCACTCGTAACCGGCCATGACGTCCACGTGCTGTGTCTTGGCAAAGTCCTTGTAGTACTGAGCGTAGGCCGAGTAGGTCAGGTTGTACTTGTTCTCCTTCGAATAGCCCGTGCGGCCATAATAGAAGTTGGTCTGTCCCCAGTTGGCATAGTCGGTGTTCTGCTTACCGTTGGCCCAGTCGCCGCTGAAGTTCATGTGCAGGCGCAGGTCTTCGAATCCATGAATCTGGTAGTCGACTTCCACATTGCCCATGTAGTCGAACGAATTGGCGCGGTCGTTCTTCTCATACAGACGTGCCACGGGGTTATAGGCTGCATTCGTGTTCTTCAGAGTAGTGTAGTTGGGGTCTTTCAGTGTGCTGCCTGCATCGGTCCAGGTGAAGTAGCCGTGATAGTTGTTGAAAGCGGGATCGTCGCTGAAGACGGGTTGCGTGGGATCCATGCGCACGGCATCGCTGATGGCATCGGTGTTGGCATAGCGGTTGTGCGAGTACATGAACTTACCGTTGATGTTGAACTTCAGGTGATCGTTGAGGAACGACGGGTTGAGGGTTACGCTGGCGGTGGTACGCTGGAAGTTGGAAGTCTTCAGAATACCGTTCTGGTCGGTATAGCCCACGCTGATGCGATAAGGCATGTTCTTCAGTCCGCCTTGAATGGTGACGCTGTGATCGTGGCTCACGGCAGGCGAGAAGATTTCGTCCTGCCAGTTGGTGTTGGCATTGCCCAGCAGACCTGCTGCGTCCGAGTTCTCACCATAGTAGCTCTTGATGAAGCTGCGGTATTCGTCGGCATTGAGCACGTCGAGTGTCTTCTTCTTCACCGAATACGACACGTTGCCGTTGTAGCTCACCTGAGCCTTCTGTCCTTTGCGTCCTTTCTTGGTGGTGATGATGATGACACCGTTGGAGCCTCGGCTACCATAGATGGCGGTGGCAGAAGCATCCTTCAGCACAGTGAACGACTCGATATCGTTCGGGTTGACCATCGAGAGCGCATTTGGCGAGCCCTTGATGCCCTGGCGGTCGAGTGCCAGTCCGTCGATGACGATCAGAGGGTCGTTGTTGGCATTGAGCGACGAACCGCCACGGATGCGGATGGTCGAGCTGCCGCCAGGCGTACCGCCGTCGCTGGTGACACTGACACCTGCAATCTTGCCCTGGATCATGTCCTGTGCGTTGGTCACCAAGCCGTGGTTCTTCTCGTCGGGCTTGATGGCTGTTACCGAACCAGTCAGGTCGTTCTTCTTGGCTACACCGTAACCGATGACGACGACGTCGTTGAGCAGTTGTGCGTCGTCCTGAAGAGTGACGTTGACCGTAGCTGCCGCAGCGACGCGAGCTGTCTGGTAGCCCACGTAGCTGATTTCGAGAGTGGCGCCTTGCTGCGCCTTGATAGCGAAGTTGCCGTCGAAGTCAGACACCGCACCGCCTGCAGACTGTCCTGCAATACGGATGGTAGCTCCGATAATCGGTTCTCCACTCGAATCCTTGACATGGCCTTTGACGTTGATTTGTGCAAAGGCTCCCAATGTCAGAAACAGGCCCAGCAATAGGGCGAGCATTCTGACAGGAATTTGAATGTTTACCTGCTTCATCATTACATTAATGTTAAAAATTAGAATTTTGTTAGTA
>Ga0326507_1000064_pt1 | contig 11865 bp, 4 predicted proteins | sample 0_2496_0518_FD_203648 | JGI IMG/M metagenome (GOLD analysis project Ga0326507, IMG submission 203648) | Metatranscriptome of bovine rumen microbial communities from UC Davis, California, United States - 0_2496_0518 (Metagenome... | ecosystem: Host-associated > Mammals > Digestive system > Stomach...
AGCGCCGATTTGGCCAAATATTTGCGCAAAAGTTCTTTTTTTATGTCTAATCGATTTTCTTTTATTAACGTTTCATGCCCCTGTGGGGCCTTAACTAATCACAATTAGAAGAGGAAATACAAATCTAATCTTTCTAATATTATGTTTTATAACTTTCAGAGGAAAAAACTATGCAGTCACCTTCTTGTAGGAGGTGCGATGCTTGCTGCTGGTTTGGGAGTTTTCTCTTGTTCTGACAAGTATGACCTCGACTCAGACTCCAATCAACCGTCGGATCTGAGCGACATCTATCATTACTTGGAAGGACAGGGCAACTACAACAACTATCTGCAGCTGATTAGGGATCTGGGAGAAGACGCAGTCTTGTCCAAGACGGGTAGTAAAACTTTGTTCGTTGCTGACGATGACGCATTTACGAGGTTCTTTGCGTCGAACAGCTGGCATGTGTCGAGCTATGGCGAGCTGACGACGGCTCAGAAGAAGCTGTTGCTCTACACGTCCATGGTTGATAACCCATTCTCCACTTCGATGTTGGCCACGGCTGACGGACCGGTGAAGGGTGAGGTGTTCCGCCGCCCGACGTCCATGTCAATCTACGACTCGGTGTTGGTGGTTCCGGCCAGCGACCCAGAGGGCATCCTGCCTGACAACGAGCGTTTTGCCCAGCTGAAGGCAAATCACCCGTCGATTGTGCTTTTCGACGAGGAGACACAGCCTGCCCCAATGTTGCATTTCACATCTAAGTTCATGTCGGCGAACAAGGTGTTCACCACCGACATCGACTTCCTCTACAGCAAATGGCTGGGCAAGGACAACCGCGCCGAGGAGGATGTGTATGTGAACAATGCAAAAGTGATTGACGCGAACGTGTTCTGTAAGAACGGTTTCGTGCAGAAGGTGGATGAGGTCGTAATGCCGCTTGACAACATGGCCGAGACCCTTCGCAAGTGCTCTCGCACACAGCTCTACAGCAGCATCCTGGAGCGTTTTGCTGCTCCGGCTTACTCCAAGTCGCTGACCGATGCCTACAATGGCAACAAGGGTACGAACTACGACTCGGTGTTCATCAAGCGTTACTTCTCCGACCGTTCGGTTGGCTCGAAGCTGGGTGAGGACACGAGCTTCGACCTGGACAAGGACGGCAACCCCTGCGACGGCTCCCTGAAGTTCGACCCAGGATGGAACGGTTTCTTCCCCGACATCACTTCGAAGGGTTCCGACCCGATGATGGAGGAGATGGCCGTGATGCTGGTTCCGACGGACGAGGCTCTGACTGCATGGTGGAACGGTGAAGGCGGTGATGACATCCGCAAGTTCTACGCCGCTGCCGACGACGACACGAAGACGGGACTCAAGAAGACTCCGGTCAGTGTGCTCGACAAGATGATTCGTGCCGGACAGTATGCTTCCTTCTGCCAGACCATTCCTTCCAACTTCAAGAACGTGCTGGACGACGCACAGATGGAGCTTGGCCTGAAGGAGTCGGACATCGACAGTGTCATCCTGGCTTGTAACGGTGCGATTTACCTGACGAACAAGGTGTTTGCCCCGACTTCCTACTCTTCAGTGTTGAGCCCGTCGGTGATTGACACCATGAGCTACAGCTCAATCTCCAATTCCATCCACAACATGGAGTATGAGGCTTACCTCAACTCTATGGTTTCCACCTACACCTTCCTGCTGCCGACGAACAAGGCCATGGTTTCCTATATTGACCCTGTTTCCTACGGTCAGGAGCAGCCGCAGCTGTGGACCTTCAACTGTGACTTCTCACAGGCTCTGACAAAGCGTATCACAGTGGATATCTATAACTGTACGATTGATGAGAACGGTATTCCTACGGCTGTGGGTGAGAAGGTGACCACCCTCAAGAACCCAGAATGGAAGAACAATGACAACGTCATCAAGGACCGTGTGGAGGACCTTCTTGACAACATGATCATCACGGAAGGCTTCCAGCCCGGCAAGCAGTATTACAAGACCAAGGCCAACACGTTCATGCGCATTGTGCCTGATGGTAATAATTATAATGTATATGGCTCATGGCAGCAGCAGTACAACAGCCCAATCGTCGTGGAGGCCGACTCTGTCTATCAGAAGAAGAACGGTAAGACCTTCATCGTAGGCGAAATGCCGATGGGCGCATCGAACTCAGTTGCCAAGACGTTGGCACTCGACCCCGACAACTTCTCTGACTTCCTGTGGGTGTTGCAGAACAGTGGTGCCCTGAGTACGACCAACAGCAAGGATGGCTGGCAGGCCGGTGACCAGACCTACGGTAACCTCTTCAACCTGAAGGATGGTGGTTCAATCGGTGCAGAGGACGTGGATTCCAAGTCGAAGAAGGCTACCTACCTGTTGAACAACTTCCACTATACCGTGTATGCTCCGACCAACGCAGCCATGCAGCAGGCGTTTGCAGCCGGTCTGCCTGACGCTGAGGCCCTGCGCCTGGCTGAGGAATATGACCAGAGCGTGTCTGACGATCCCGAGGCAAAGGCTGACTCTGCCGCCAAGATTCAGGAGGTGCTGCTGGACTTCGTGAAGTATCACATCCAGGATAATTCCATCTTCGTGGATGCCGGCTTCAAGTCGGGCGACTATGAGTCGGGCAAGACAGAGCTGACGAAATCGACGAACATCGTGGAGGCAAGCTCCGAGACGACCATCACCGTGGTTGACGACACACACATCCTTGTGAATGCCCCGGCAGGTGAGAATACGTATGAGACTCCGAGCCAGTCGGCCAATGCCAATGTGATTACCCGCAATGCGAGCGGCGTCATCACGGCTGCGCAGTACTATACAGGCAAGTACTCTCCGGGTCGTCCTTACAAACTGAAGGTGAACGTGTCGGCAAGCGGCATGACGGTGACCGACGTGGAGGGTCATGTACGCCACGTCAGCACAGACGAGAAACTGCACAACCTGATGGCCCGCGAGTATTGGTACAAGGGTAGCACTACCATCAACCGTCCGTACCAAACTACACTGGACAACTCTTCGTTCGTGACCATCCAGGCCATCGACGGTCCTCTGTTCTTCGATTCAAATAACCAGTTCAAATACACACGTAAGCAACTTACTACAGAAGCAAAACGTCGTCGCTAATAAATCATTATCATGAAAAAAATATTATCAATCCTAATGCTATTGGCCTGCTTCTGCATCAATGCAAGTGCGCAGGTGAAGGCTGGCGATATTGTTAGCGGTCAGATTTGGGACGACCTCGAACCTCTGATGATGGTGAACGTTGTCGAGATAGACCACAATAATCGTATCGTTGCTGCGGGAGTTACGGATATCAATGGTAACTTCTCGTTCAAGATTGTCAGCCCAAAGAATAAGATTCGCATCTCCTACATCGGTTGCGAAACGAAAATCCTTCCCATCAACAAAAAGGCTTTCGGCAAGATTGTCCTGACCAACGCTACCCAGCTGAAGGAAGTTGTGGTGAAGGCCGTAAAGAAGACTCAGGGCTCTGGTATTCAGATTCCTGTGACGGAAATCTCAGTGGCCCAGCAGACCATCGACATGAAAGAGTTTGAAGGTCTGGGTATGACGAGTGTGGATGAGGCCCTTCAGGGACGTATCTCCGGTCTCGACATCGTGGCCAACTCTGGTAACCTGGGTGCCGGTACGACCATGCGTCTGCGTGGTGTGAGCACCATCAACGGTAACGCCGACCCGCTCATCGTGGTGAACGGTAACGTCTGGACGAACGATGCCAACGCCGACTTCGACTATACGAACGCCAACGAGGAGAAGTTCGCCGAACTGCTGAACGTGAACCCCGAGGATATCGAGTCCATCTCGGTGTTGAAGGATGCTGCCGCTACGGCTATCTGGGGTTCGCAGGGTGCAAACGGTGTGATTGAAATCAAGACGAAGCGTGGTGCCCGTGGTAAGACCAAGGTGCAGTACTCCTACCGTTACACCAACAGCTGGCAGCCCAAGGGCTACAACCTGCTGACGGGTGACGACTATACCATGTACATGAAGGAGGCTTACTTCAACACGACCCAGACTTCAGGTTATGCAGACAACACCTCAAGCAGGTACATCCCTGAGATTGGCTACAACCAGAACTTCTCGGAGTGGCGCATGTATGACGACAACACAGACTGGCGCAAGGCCATCCAGCAGCACGGACAGAGCCATCAGCACTATGTAGCCCTGTCGGGTGGTGGTGAGAAGGCGAACTTCCGTATCTCTGGCGGTTACGACCATCAGACGGGTACGGTGATTAAGCAGAAGCTGGATCGTTTCACGACCCGTGTGGCTTTGGACTACTTCGTGAGTGACCGTATCAAGGTGAGCTCAAACTTCGACCTTACCTATACGAAGAACCAGAAGAACTACCGCTACAATGGTGAGGACCTGCTGGCCATTGCCTACCGCAAGATGCCTAACCTCTCTATCTATGAGGAGGATGAGAATGGCAATGACATCGAGGGCCGCTACTACACGATGAACCCGTACCTGACGAAGGCACAGGCTGGATACAATGCTGCCTCGGGTAAGTTTACCAACGACAACCCGTCGCTGCTGAAAGACCAGTATGCATTGCCTAACCCGGTAGCCGTGGCTCATCAGGCACTGAACAACGAGAAGACCATCAAGCTCTCTCCTGAGTTCATCTTCCAGTATGACATTCTCGGAACGGAGAACGACCAGACCCGCCTGAAGTATGAGGGACAGATTGTGTTTGACATCTACAACCTGAACCAGGATTCCTACTTCCCCGGCTCGCTGATTGCCACCGACTGGTCTTCTTCTTCTACTTATAATTACGCGAACGCGTACACGTATAAGAGCCATGCGCTCTCAACCCGTCACACCCTGACGTTCACTCCTCACTTCAAGAATGAGGACCACAGCTTGATTTTCCTGGCCCGTTTCCAGTACAACAGCGGTTCTTCATCGAACCAGACCAATGGTCAGAAGTGGCTGCCTTCTGCTGACGGCATCATTTCTCCGCTGGCAGGTGGTGTGAACACGGACTTCGGTACGGGTGCCGGTGAGTGGAAGTCTCAGTTCTTCCTCTTCTCGCTGCACTATGCGTACAAGGGCCGCTACATCGTTGACGCAACTTTGCGCCGTGATGGTTCCACCAAGTTCGGTCCGTCAAACCGCTGGGGTAACTTCCCAGGTCTCTCCGCCCGTTGGAATATCAGCGACGAGCCTTGGATGAAGTGGGCTGAGAAGTGGCTCTCGATGCTCTCCATCCGTCCAGGTTGGGGTATCGTAGGTCGTCAGCCGGATTCAGAGTACCTGTTCTACTCGAAGTATGCATCAGGCGGTAACTACCTGAACGAGACTTCTGTCTATCCGTCTAACATCCGTCTTTCCGCCTTGAAGTGGGAGCAGAAGGAGACCTTCAACCTTGGTTTCGACTTTGGCTTCTTCGACGGTCTGATTGATGGTGACCTCTCACTCTATACACAGAAGACCACCGACCTGCTGAACAGAGGTTTCGGTATTCCTTCCTCTTCAGGTTTCACATCGCTCGCATGGTACAACTGCGGTTCGATGCGTAACAATGGTTGGGAATTCAACATCAACGGTCACAGAATCGTGAAGATTGGTAAGAAGTTCTCGATGGACTTCAACATCACTTTCGCCAACAACCGTAACAAGATTATCGACATGCCGGAGACCGTCATCGAGTCAATGAACGGTGAGTTCAACTATTCGAACGGCTCGTACCTGTCACGTATTCAGCTGAACAACCCGCTGGGTTCCATCTACGGCTTCCGCTCGAAGGGTGTGTATGCATATTCAAACATCCCGAAGGTGCGCGACCGTGTGACTGGCAGTGAATTCTATGTGGATGCCGACATGAACGAGATTGACAAGACGAAGTATATGATTATCGAGACCGGTGGTAAGAACGCTCCTGTAGTCCGCACCGCTGAGGGCGACGTGGTCTATAGCGCAGCCGGCACACCTAAGAAGATGTACTTTGACTACAACAATGGTACGAAGTATGAATTTGTAGGTGGTGACGCCACGTATGAGGATATCAACAACGATGGTAGCATCGACGAGCTCGATATCGTTTATCTGGGTAGCTCACTGCCGAAGCTGACCGGTGGTTTCGGTGTCAAGTTCAACTATACTGGCTTCACCTTGAACCTCCAGTTCAACTACCGCTACGGCAACAAGGTTATCAACTATGCCCGTATGAACATTGAGAACATGGCGACCAACTCGAACATGTCGCAGGCTGTCAACTGGCGTTGGCACAACGAGGGCGACGAGGCTCCGATTCCACGTGCTGCAACGGCAGCTACCGGTGTGAACACCTACAACTACCTGGGTTCTGACCGTTTCGTCGAGGATGCCTCTTTCCTCCGTCTGAACTACGCACAGCTCTCTTACACCTTTGAACCGAAGACACTCAAGCGGATAGGTATCTCTTCACTCAGACTGAACCTGACTGTGAACAATGTATTCTGTATCACCAAGTACTCAGGTGCCGATCCTGAAGTCGTTCAGGCTGGTTTCGCACCTGCAGGTGACAATTCACGTACTCCACGTTCCAAGTCATTTACACTTGGCGCTTCAATCTCATTCTAACCGTATAATACCATTATGAAGAATATTAAGAATAAAATAAAATTCATTGCAGCGGCAGCAGTGGTTGGCACGGCTGTCTCAGGGTGCTCGCTTGACATGCTTCCGCTCAACGAGGTTGTGCTCGAAAACTATTGGACGGACAAGGCTGACGTTGAGAGCGTGGTGAATTCTTGTTATGCTGCGCTGAACGAGAATGGCTATATCTCAAGCCTCATCGTGTGGGGTGAGAGCCGTTCGGATAACACTACTCCCAATGCGGATGCCCCCAATGATTTGCGCAACCTGATGAAGGGAAACCTGAAGGTGACGAATGGCTATTGCAGCTGGTCATCCTTCTATAATGTAATCAACCGATGCAACACCGTGCTCTATTATGCAGCACAGGTGGCACAGGAAGACCCGAACTACACGGAGTCTGACTATCGCATCACACAGGCCGAGACAAAGTTCATGCGTGCCTACTCTTACTTCACGTTGATCAAGACGTTCAAGGATGTTCCATTCTCACTGGAGCCTTCGATTGACGACAATGTGGATTACATGCTCCCAAGAACCTCGTTCGACGAGATTCTGAATGCGCTGATTGCCGACATCGAGGCTTGCAAGGACTATCCGCCAATCCGTTACACCTCGGCAGTGTATAACACGGGTCGCGTGACACGCGATGCCATGTATTCCCTGTTGGCCGAGCTGTATTTGTGGCGTGCCTCAGACTATCGTGCTGACGCAGGTGCCAAGCAGGCAGACTACCGTGCTTGTATCGCATGTTGTGACTACGTGCTGAACCATAAGATTAACCAGTTCCGGGAGAATAACTTCCAGAACGCCAATGGTCAGTCGATTGATTTGACACAGGTCTATGACAACTATGTTTATTCAGCATACGGTATTCCATTGCTGAAGGAAGAGGCCGGTACCGTGTCGAATGGCCCACAGGGTTACAATTCGATATTCGGAACAGGAAACTCTTTCGAGTCTATCTTTGAGATTTCCTTCACCACAGGTACGAACGATGCCAAGAACACGGATGTGTCTGTGATGTACGGCGGCTATGCCAACAAGGATGCCACGGGCGTGACAAGATATATTCTTGCGAACGAGAACCTGATTAACGACGTGCCTTCTGCCACGACCTATAGCAACGAAAACCTTTTCACTGTCGGTTCAGACTACCGCTCCATTGAGAACTTTCACTACACAGGCGGTGGCGGTTCGCAGGAGATTTATAAATATGTGGTCATGAACAACCGTGCGGGCAGTTCTTCGGGCACCAACTTAGGAAAGGTTGGCGCGAAGTATGAGGCTCCGGACACCAAGGCTGCACAGAGTGTACGCTCATGGACTTCACAGTATGAGAACTGGATTCTGTATCGTATGACAGAAATCATGTTGTTCCGTGCCGAGGCCGAGATTGAGTTGGCTGGCTTAATCAACAAGAATGCCGTTGCCACAGCGAACTTCACAGGCTATCATGAGGGTGCTTCTCTTGGAACCGCAGAGGATTTGTATGCCGATGCCTTCAACCTGATTTGTGCCGTTTATATGCGCTCAAATCCATACGTGAAGGGTGTCATTACAAACAATTACATGCCTAAGCTTTCCGATTACGATGCATTAGAGAAGTATGAGAAGCTGCTCATGCTGGAACGCCGACGCGAGTTCATGTTCGAGGCAAAGCGTTATTACGACCTTGTTCGCACAGCCCGTCGCGAGGGCAACACCTCACAGCTTCAGCAAGCCGTTACTTCCAAGTATGGCGAAGCTTCCTCAGGTATTGTCGCAAAACTGAAATTGCTTGACTTCATGTACATGCCAATATCGAAGAGCCAGATTAAGATCAATCCGAACCTGATTCAGAATCCTTGCTATGATGATGAAGAAGAATCCGTAAAAAATTAAAGAACAATGAAAATACTGAATTTTAAGTTTTTGGCTGTCGCTTTCGCTTTGATGACAGCCGCTCAGCTCAGCCTTGTCAGCTGTTCTGATGACCCCGGTGCTGAGAACTACTACACCAGTACTTCTGAGTATGCCACAGATTACTTGAAGGGTAGGGATCAGTATAGTCTGTATGTACAGATTCTGCAACGTGCGACGGGTGAGAAAGGAAATCTGCGTCTGATTGAGCTTCTTGGCACTTATGGCTCATACACCGTCCTGGCTCCGACCAACGACGCCGTGATGTCCTACCTCGCCATGAAAGGCGTGTCTTCCGTGGACGAGCTTCCGAAAGAAGACTGCGACACCCTCGCATTGAATTCTATTCTTGAAAGCGTGAATTTCACCTCCGACCCCATCTTCGGTCAGGATTTGCAGAACATGCTCGACCAGTCAGTCATCTTCACCGCTGACTCCATTACGGAAATCGTGGATGGAAAGCAGGTGACTCCCGTCTATGTCAACGGCTCCCGTCTGATTGCAATGGATGACTCCGTGTCAAACGGTGTGGTTCATACTGTCAACAAGGTGGTGGAGACCAGTACGGAGATGGTGGCTGAGTATCTGGATGGTGACTCTAACTGCTCCCTCTATGCTCAGGCTCTGAAGGCCACGAAGGTTGACCAGCTGATGTCGAGAGTCAGGGACGAGAACTATAGCGTAGGCAGCGACTCCCTCGACTGGACCAACGACGCACTTGTGATGAGTACGGCGACGGAGTATGACAACGTGGCCTACATGGAGCACCGTTACTTCAAATACACCATCTTTGTCTGCCCGGACGATGTCCTGAAAGAGAAATATGGTATTACGACTTTGGACGACCTCCGTGCCAAGGCACATGAACTCTATGACCCGGTTTATCCGGAAGATGCAAACGTGACAGACGAAACGGATCGCCGAAATGCGCTCAACCGCTTCATCTCCTACCACATCCTCGACCGCTATGCTTCCTACTACAACCTGACCTGTGTGGACGGTGCGAACTCTACGCTGGCCATCAACTGGAACCGTCGTAAGTGGGATATTGCCGACTGGTACGAGACCATGATGCCTTACTCAATCATGAAGTGCTCCTTCCCGTCAGGCACACAGACCGGCCTCTACATCAACCGTCGCGGTGTTCAGTCACGTGCCGACGAGCGCGGTGTGTTTGTCCGTGGTGCAAAGGTCACTCCGACCGACCAGATGGACCGAATCAACACATGCCGCAATGGTGTTTACCACTATATCGACGACATCATCGCCTACGACGAGAACACACAGAACGTCGTGCTGAACGAGCGTCTGCGTATCGATGCCTCCACCCTCTCACCTGACTTCATGACCAGTGGAGCCCGTGGACACAAGACCCGTTCAAACTATGAGAACGGTAAGTACGGCATCTGGGATGCAACCAGCAACCACAACAATAAGCAGACCTGTCTCGGCTTCAAGGCGGGTACGGCCAAGAACTTTGAGTTCAACAACAACACCCACATCCATGTCCGTCCGCGTACACTGTCGTTCTGGTCATATCAGGGTGATGAGGTGACCGTTCTCGGTATCTTCGACTTCAAGGTGAAGATTCCACCCGTACCGGCAGGTACCTACGAGGTTCGTCTGTTCACTTGCGTCGATTTCTCCAACCGTGGTATCATCCAGGTTTACATCGACGACGTGCCACAGGGAATCCCGTTCGACATGCGTCCAGGTGGCGTACAGCTGTTCGGTTGGAAGTCAGACACAGCACTGGGTGACGAAGACGCTATCGCCTCGTTCGACAAGTCTATCCACAACCTCGGCTGGATGAAGGGTCCGAAATCCTACTATTCTGCCTCCAGCGAGTCGGGTGGTACGCAGGGAACTTGTTTCCGCGACGCACCGAATACCATCCGTAAGGTGCTTGGAACCTTCGTGAGCGACGGTAAGAGCGACCATTACCTGCGCTTCCAGCAGAAGATTGAATCCACGAAGAATGCGATGAACTTTGACTTCCTCGAAGTCTGCCCAAGCTCGGTTTATAACAACGAGTATTATGCAGAGGATAGATGGTAAATTCTTAAAATTTAAATTGTAATATGAATAATAACATAAAAAACACTTTCCGTACAGGAATTCTTGTGGCTACCGGCCTTGTGGCACTCTATTCCTGTTCAGATACGTGGGACGAACACTACAATGCAGAAGCCGTTTCTACATCCGCGTTCAATGGAACCACCATGCAAGCCATTGAACAAACGGCTCCTCAGTTTGCTGAGGTCATCCGGGCAACAGGCTTTGACCGCGAGCTTGCATCGTCCAACACGTACACGATTTGGGTACCTGCAGATGGTACATACAACAGGGACAGCCTGCTTGCCGTTGCGCAGACAGACCCATCCTCTGTAATCAAGCGATTCCTCCAGAACCATGTTGCCCGCTATTCCATTCCTATGGGACTCTCCAACCAGGAGGTCGCCCTGCTCAACACCAAACTGCTGACCATGACAGGAAAAGAAGAGCACAAGATGGGTTCTGCCAACATCATCAATGGCAATGTGAGATGCAACAACGGCCTGATACACTTCATCGACGGCGAACTTCCCTATATGAACAACATCTTCGAGCTGATTGAGCAGGAGTATAACCGCTCGACCAATGCCTCGAAAGCCGACAGTTCGCTCTATGCCTTTCTTTCTGTCTTCAACAAGGACTCGCTCCTTGAAGACAAGTCAGTCAGCCGTGGCGTGGACGAGAACGGTGAGAAGATTTGGGTCGATTCCGTTACTTTGCGCAACAACACTGCTTTGAAGAATGTGGATGCACTGGTGTATGATGAGGACTCAAACTACATCGCCCTCATTCCAACGGTCGAGGCATTCCAGAAGCGTTATTCCGAAGCCAAATCCCTGTTGAAATTCAATCCGCACATGGACTCCGGACTTACCTTCAGCAAGACCGACTCTTTGCAGAACTACTATGCGAACATGTTCTCCATGAACGACCTGTTCTACAACCGTAGTGCCAACGAACACTGGGAAGACTCTCTGAAGTCAACCGTCTATACATCCATGTCATGGCCTTACGGTCTCTACTATCGCCGAACCGACAACCTCCATCACGATATGCCAGAGGACAAGGAAGTGAACGACATCCTCGCAACCGTGGGACTTGCCGACTCCATCGTATGCTCCAACGGTATCGCCTATCTGATAGATGAATATCCAATGGACATCACGGAGCAGTATTTCAAGAAGCTGAAGGTGTCTGCATCGGCCATCACGCTCGACACGGAGTCAAAGGCTGGTACCAGCTTGATTACAAAGAACATTGGTTCGCCCTCCGACCAGCGTGGTACGTGGACGACCTCTCGCTACCGTCTGG
>Ga0326507_1000065_pt1 | contig 11858 bp, 7 predicted proteins | sample 0_2496_0518_FD_203648 | JGI IMG/M metagenome (GOLD analysis project Ga0326507, IMG submission 203648) | Metatranscriptome of bovine rumen microbial communities from UC Davis, California, United States - 0_2496_0518 (Metagenome... | ecosystem: Host-associated > Mammals > Digestive system > Stomach...
GAAATTTTGTGGGTCGTGTAATCATTTGGTAATGAATGATTAACAATTTTTTTTGATAAAAAATGCAAAATTTATGCGGTATAATCAAAAAATTATTTCTAATTTGAACTTTTAGAAATACAATGTTTAACCGCTGTGTAGCATATACGCAGATAAAAACAAGTTAAATAATCGTCCACGCAGATGGCAAACGTGAGTCAAATATTTGATAAAATGGACTTTAGGAATAAGTTAACGCTTCTGTTTTCTATAGCGTTTGCTTACGTCCTAAGTTTTTGTATATACACACTGTATTCTGTAGGGAAGGTGAGAAGTGATGTGGAATCCTTTACGGCGCACCAAGCTGCCGGCATATATCCATTATTTTCGCTCACCGAGGACATCTATACTCTTGTAGTTCAAAATCATGCTATCATCGAAAGCGAAACCGATGTAGTAGCCATTCAGCGTCATCACAACAAGTTTACACAATTTTACGAAGTTAGGCTCAAAGATTACGAAGCCACATTGCAATCGGCCGAAGAGCTAATGCTACTTGATAAGTTCAAAAACGAATTTGTTATTTATCAAAACGTCAACAAAGATATTATACGCCTTATTATTAATGGAAGAGTGCAAGCAGCACGCGAGCTTCTTGGTGTAAAAGAGATAAGTGCATTTGAACAATTGCGCAAAACGCTTGATGTGATGTATGCCACACACTACAATAATCTTATGTTGGGCGATCAAGAAATCCGCGACGAAATATCTAAAGTAAGGCTTACAATAGGATTGCTATCAATGCCGATACTCTTTTTGGTAGTATTTATAGGAGTGGTGATATTCCAATATCTACGTCGCAATTATGCCAATATGCGAGAGTTTATGACCTCGCTAAACCGCGGTGTAGTGCCCACAGATCGACTTGTACAAGACAAAACCGAGATAGGTGTACTCAATAAGCAAATCAACGAAACAGCCGATATATTCAAGAAGTTGACACTATTTTCGCACGAAATTGCCCAAGGTATATACGATACAGAAATAGGTATCGAAGCCCCCGACGGTTCAATGGCAAAAAGCTTGCTTGAGCTTCGCAATCGTCTGTCGGAAACACAAAAAGAAGAAACCAAACGTCACTTGGAAGACGAACAACGAAATTGGACAACACAAGGTCTTGCAAAATTCGGTGATATTATGCGTCACTCCAACGAAAATATCAGTTCGTTGTCCGACGAAGTAATAAAAAATCTTGTACATTATATTAATGCAAGTCAAGGCGGACTTTTCATATTCGACGATTCCGACCCCAACAATGTATTCTTGGAAATGCAATCGGCATTCGCATACGACCGTAAAAAATATCTCACCAAAAAAATTGCACTTGGAGATGGTCTTGTAGGTATGTGTGCTCTCGAAAAGAACACCTTATATATTACAGATGTTCCATCCGACTATATGGAAATAGAATCGGGACTTGGAGATTCCAAACCCAAAAGCTTGCTTATCGTACCGTTAAAATCAGAAGATAAGATACTTGGTGTGATAGAGCTTGCATCATTCAACCTCTTCGAAGTACACGAAATACAATTTGTGGAGCAATTAGGCGATTCTATAGCATCCACACTTGCCTCGTTGCGCAACAACACACGTACAGCCGACCTCCTCAAAGAATCACAGCTAAAAACAGACGAGCTTGCTGTGCGAGAGCAAGAACTACACAAAGCCATGAACGAAATGACATTGGCACGTGATGAGGCTCAGCGTCGTGAGGCAGAAATGTCGGGTATTCTTTCTGCCATCGACGAAACACTTTTGAAAGCAGAGCTTGATCCAGAAGGAAAATTCGAATCTGCCAATCAAAAGTACTTGTCGGCACTTGGCTATCGTAAAGATGAGCTTATTGGACGTAATATACGTTCTATAATGTCGGACGAATATCTCGAAAACTTCGATATTGTATGGCAAAACATTTGTGCAGGACAATCATATCAGAAGATTGTTAATCAAAAAAGCAAAAATGGCGATTCTATTTGGTTGTTGTCGCAATATACACCGATTTTCGACCAAAAAAGTAATGTGGTACGCATACTATATATGGCCAACGACATTACCGAACAGAAAACAATCGAAGAGAAAAACAAACAATTGCTCGCCATGGAGCAAGAACGTGCCGAGATGTTGCAATCTACACAAGAAAGCATGGCAAAAAATAGAATAGAGATGACATCAGTGCTCACTGCTATCGACGAAACATTGATGAGGGCAGAGTATTCGGTGGAAGGTTCGTTGCTATCGGCCAACTCTAAGCATATAAAAACAATGGGCTACGATTTTGAGCAGACAAAAGGTAAAAACATCCTTACTTTTATTCCTGACGAAGAAATTGTAGAGTTCAAAGCATTGTGGCAAAATGTTTGTGAAGGTAATTTACACCAGATGACTGTAAAACGTAAATCGAAACTTACAGGCAAAGATATTTGGCTAATCAACCAATACACACCAGTGAGGGATACCGATGGAAAAGTGATAAAAGTGCTTTTTACCGCATTCGACATCACCGTACACAAAGAAATCGAAGAACAAGCCATGAGGCAAGTAGAAATATTGAAACACGAAAACGAAGATCTTGGTAAAAAACTCAACACTGTAACGAGTGTGGAAGAAGAGTTGAAGTATAAACTGCTGGAAATCGAGAAGATAAGCAACCTTTCCAACGATACACAAGTCTCTTCGTTGGACAAGAAATACAAGGTTTGGCTAGAAAGTTTTGGCCATTAAAAAAAATAATGTTGAAAAATTTTATTTTTCAGCATAAAATTCTGTAATTTAGCAAACGATTTTTAACGACAAAAATGGAAAGACAGGAAACTGACATATCAGCAACGGCAGTAAAGACCGTAAGCAGCCGATACTTGGTGTTGATATACACCATAATCGGTTTCTGTATAGGTTTGCTGTTCCCTATTATATCCATATTGGCCGAGTTCCAGCTAAAACATATACAGTTTGATTTGGGCAAGCTTGGATATTTGCACGATAGAACACCAATTCTATTCGTGGTAGATATGTCGCCACTTGTCATTGGATTGATATTCAATTATTTTGCAAGAAGAAACCGTCGTCAGAACGAAGAATTGGAAACAATGCTTGCAGAAAAAAACGACATCTTCCGCAAAAACTCTCTTATCGCAAAACGAATTGGTGAAGGTGATTTGTTTTTCGACAACAATGATATAGATCAAGACGACCTACTCGGACGTTCGCTCCTTATAATGAAAAACAACCTTGTTGCAACATCGCAGAGAGAAACCGAGCAAGCATGGATTGCAAAAGGTAAGGAAATCATTGGCGATATTCTTCGTCAGCGAAACAATATTGACGAACTTGCCTACGAGACAATAATTAATCTCATAGAGTATATCAACGCTGTACAAGGAGCGTTCTATCTTTACGACGACGATAAAAAAGTACTTGTAAATATTGCTACATACGCCTACAATCGAAAAAAATACTTAACGCAAGAATTTGCGATAGGAAAAGGTCTTGTAGGACAAGCTGCATACGAACGAGATATCATCTATCGTAGAGAAATACCAGAAGATTATGTAACAATAAGTTCAGGTATACTTGGCGATCAAAAGCCACAGACACTTCTTTTATCACCGTTGATTAGCGACGAAAAATTGCAAGGTGTAATAGAATTTGCGTCGTTGTTGCCAGATTTGCCCAACAAAACACTCAATCTTATAAAAGAAGTAAGTGAGATTATAGCGCAGACAATATTCAACCTCAAGGTTAATACACAAACAGAAAAACTTCTTCGTGATGCTCAGGATATGACAAAGCAGCTGAAGAAGAACGAAGACGAGCTTCGTAAAAATGCCGAAGCAATGCAACGTGCACAATTCGAACTTCAAGATACCAACCGCAAACTTGAAGCTCAGATTCGTGAGGTAGAACGTGGACAGAAACGTATCAATGCGTTGCTCGAAAATGCATCGGAGGTAATCTCTATCTACGACGAAAGTGCAATCGTAACATACGAGAGCCCCTCGTGCAAAAGCATTCTTGGATACGATCCCGATTATATCAAGGGAAAAAGTGCTATCGAGAAATTCGACGAAAATTCGCGCAACAAATTCCACGAAGTTTTCAAGCAACTTTTGGCGCATCCAGAATCGCCTGTTACGTTTGAATATCAGTTTAGAAAACCAGACGACGAATTGCTATGGCTCGAAGCCACAGGACGAAACCTCTTGAGCAATGCAGCTATACAAGGTATTATTTTCAACACACGAGACATTACAGTACGTAAGATTGCAGAGAAAGCACAGCGAATGTCTGGTGAGATGCAAGCATTGTCGGAGAACTCACTTGATGCAATATTACGTCTGAGCCCCGATGGACGTTTCTTCTATGTCAACCCCGTGGGACAACAAATTGTTGGTCTCAAAAAAGACGACATATTGCAGAAACAAATCGATGATGTAAAACTCAATGATGTAATTAGAGATTTCTTCAAAGAAGCATTGGCGCAGGTGATACAAAATCAGAGAATGTTCGACACCGAAACTACATTCCCAAGTGTGGAAGAAGGTGGCGAAGATATGATAATCCAATTCAACGCCATACCTGAGTTCAACAAAGAAAAAGAACTCGAAACTATATTGTTTGTGGCGCATGATATTACGGAACGCAAGCGTATAGAGATGGAAATCGAAGAGAAAAACAAAAGTATCACCGAGTCCATCAACTATGCTCAAAGAATTCAATCGGCAATTATACCAAGTTTGGATGCTATTGGAGCACGATTGCCAAAATTCTTTATGTTTTATCGACCACGCGATGTGGTAAGCGGCGATTTCCCTTGGTTCTTCGAAAAAGACGACAATATATATATAGCAGCTGTCGATTGTACGGGACACGGAGTACCTGGTGCCTTGCTTTCGTTTATAGGATACTTCAATCTAAATATGATAGCCGATCATGCCGAGACGCTTCATGCAGGCCAAATACTTGATCAGCTACACATAGGAGTACGTAAAACATTAAAACAAGATAGCGACGAGCAAGAAGCAAGAGATGGCATGGATATTGCTTTATGTAAAATTAATTTTGCGACAAGAACGCTACACTTTTCAGGAGCTCACCGACCATTGTATTACCTCACCTCGCAGCGCGAGCTTGTACAATACAAAGGAACGGCACAAGCCATTGGTGGCAAGCCTCCAAGAAAAGGCAAAGAAGAAAAGAAATTTGAAGATTATGAAATAACGTTCACACCCGGTGAAAAAGTATTTTTCTTCTCCGACGGTTTACCAGATCAAATAGGTGGCGAAGAAGGAAGAAAATATCGTCCGGGACGTATCAAGGAACTTATAGAAAACAATCCTGAATTTACGATGCCGCAATATAGGGATTTGTTTGAAAAAGATTTTCTTGAATTTAAAGGTAGCAACAAGCAAGTGGACGATATCTTGTTGATAGGTATAGAATTTTAATTTAGTCTCATAATATACAATAAAACAATATTATGGCAAATATCAAAGAACACAACGAGTCGCTGGATTTTGTCTACGATTTCTATGTCAAAATGAAACGTAACAATATCAATTTGGCTTACGAGGGAGAAATAACGCATCAAATCACGAAAGCGTTTACCTCTCTTGCAGAGACGAATATGGCGCATGAGGAGGATCCAAGCTCGGTGCAGAAAAAGGTATTCCACGTAATGGTGGAGTGCCTTCAAAACATCAGTAAACACTCCGAGGGGAACGCCAACGAGTCGGCCAAAGACGGCAGAGGTATTTTCATGGTATCTAAGGCTGCCACAGAGTATAATGTTACTACCGGAAACATTATAAAAAATGTGAACGTAGAGAAACTTAGGTCGATATTAGAGAATGTCAACAAACAAGACAAAGATGGGTTGAACAAACTCTATAAGCAGCAAATGCGCGAAGGAAGTATTTCCGATCGCGGAGGTGCTGGTTTGGGATTTATTGACATTGCTCGTAAAACCGGACAAAAGTTACTTTATAGTTTCCTAACGATTGATAATGTCAATTCGTTCTTCATTTTAACATCAACTATTTCAAGAATTAAAGAATAAAAATTAAATAATTATGTCAGTTATAAAAATACAAGGTACAGACGATACTCCAACAGTTACATTGGATCGCGACAACAATATTTTTGAAATTTCTGGTCGTTCGTTGCCGGAAGATGTTGTGGTATTCTACAAGCCTATTCTTGAATGGCTCGACGACTACAAGAATAATCCTTTGGAGAAAACTGTTTTCAATTTCAAGCTGGAGTACTTCAATACAGCATCTTCAAAGTTGTTGCTTGACGTTCTCTTGAAACTTGAGGATATTAGCAACGACGGACATGATGTGCTTGTAAAATGGCACTATCCCGACGACGATGAAGATATGGAAGAAGCAGGAGAGGAATACTCAGATATCGTAGATGTTCCATTTGAACAAGTTCCATATTCTATTTAAGTATTTTCATTTGCTTGAAATTATTTAGGGCATGAATTTTGCCTTAAGTATTTTGACTTTAACAAATATTATTTTAGAAATACAGCATCATGAGTGAAGAGATATTAAAAGCATTAATACAACTGTTTGCCCTCACTGCCAAGCAAGATGGCGGTATAGAGGACAAGGAATTGCAGTATGTGGAAAGTTTCCTTGTACAGCAGTTGGGTGCTGAGGCTTCTCAGTCGTGGTTGCTGGATTTCAAGAAACAGGTAGGCCTTATCCTCGACGAAAAGGCTCGCCGCAAGCTTGAGAGAGAAAAAGAACGCGAAAAAGAGCGTGAACAGGAACTTGCCAACGATCCTGAGGCGAGAGCTCGTCAAGAAAAAGATAAAGAGTTAACGTCTGTAAGGGAATCGGTGAAGATTCTTGGTATATGCAAGAAGATTAATAAGAGTATTAATCAACAACAGAAGATAGTGGTATATGTGCGTCTGTTCGAACTTGTGAATACAAGTAAGAAATTTACTGCGCAGCGTATGGCCATTATCAACACTGTGGGTGAGGTATTTAATATCAATCCCGACCAAGTATCTATTGCAGAGGGTGCTCAGGATGTGCTTAAGGATTCGAAAGCTTTTGTAGAAAACAACGATTCCAGCAGTTTTGACTCTCCTAATATCCTTGTTATTAGTGATAATGAGTATAAATTTGCTAATACCAAGACCATTAGGTGCGAAGGTTTGGATTCTGATATCTTTATTCTTCGTGTTACCACGCAAGAGCTTTATTTTATGCGTTATACGGGTACTCACGAAGTATACCTCAATGGACAAGCAATATTTGCCGATCGTATTTATTCGTTTGCTCCTGGTGCTACTCTCAAGCTCTCTAAAGGTAAGCCGGTATATTATAGCGACGTTGTGGCTACTTTCCAAGCCGACAAGACATTTACCAACTTGTCGTTCAACGTCAATAATCTGGAATTTAAATTCCCCAATGGAGCTATCGGCTTGAGAAATATCAATTTCTCAGAATGCCAAGGTAGACTTGTTGGAATTATGGGTGCGTCTGGTGCCGGCAAGACCACTTTGCTTAATGTACTTTCGGGTATTACTACGCCATCGAAAGGTGAGGTGCTTATCAATGGCATCAATCTTCACAAGCAAAAAGAAAAGCTTGATGGTGTAATTGGTCTTATTCCTCAAGACGATCTTTTGATCGAGGAACTGACTGTATTCGAAAATCTTTATTTTAGTGCAAAATTCTGCTTCAAGGACATGCCTGAGGCAGAAATTGTATCCAAGGTTAATGCTGTACTCAAGAGCCTTGGATTGTACGAACGTAGAGATCTTAAAGTAGGAAATTCGCTCAACAAATTAATATCTGGTGGACAGCGTAAGCGTCTTAATATTGCACTTGAGCTTATAAGAGAGCCCTCGGTATTGTTTGTAGATGAGCCTACTTCTGGTCTTTCGTCAAGAGACTCGGAAAACGTAATGGACCTTTTGCGAGAGCTCACCCTCAAAGGTAAACTTATCTTTGTGGTAATACACCAGCCGTCGTCGCAGATTTACAAGATGTTTGATAAGATGATAATCCTCGACACTGGTGGCTATATGGTGTATTATGGACATCCTATCGACTGTATTTCGTATTTCAAGACGGCCGATAATCAGGTGAAGAGCGAAGAAGGCGAATGTCCTGTCTGTGGTAATTCCACACCAGAGGTAATATTCGATATTATCGAGGCTCAGAAGGTGGACGAATATGGTAACTTTAAGGACGAACGTAAAGTTGCACCACCTCAGTGGGAACAACGATTTAGAGAAAAGGTGACACCTGAAAAAATAGATGATGTTACCAACGAACCACCCAAGAATTTGCACGTTCCAAGTTGGTTCAAACAATTTTTGATTTACCTAAATCGTGATTTTAAATCGAAAGTAAGTAATGCGCAATATATATTCCTAAACCTCACGGAGGCACCGCTTTTAGGTTTGATATTGTCGTTCTTAATTAGATACACCGATCCGAATAATAACGAATATGTTTTTTACGACAACGAAAACATTGTTCCTTATATATTTATGAGTATCATTGTAGCTCTATTTTTGGGGCTCACGGTGTCGGCAGAGGAAATCTTCCGAGATCGCAAAATTCTTAAGCGAGAAGAGTTTCTCAATCTTTCGAGGTCGAGTTACTTAATTGCAAAAGTGGTGATACTTACGTGCATATCAGCAATACAAGCTTTGTTGTATGTACTTGTTGGTAATTCAATATTGGGATTTGAAGCTGCGATGTTTGTATCGTTTTGGGTAGCGTTATTCCCGATGTTTGTATTTGCCAATATGTTGGGATTAAATATATCTTCAGCATTCAATTCGGCTGTTACGATATATATATTAATACCTTTGTTGATGATACCTCAGATGGCGCTTGGTGGTTCGATGTTTGCATTCGACAAGCTAAACCAAATAATAGGTAGCGTTGGAAAAGTTCCTATTATTGCTGAGATTATGCCATCCCGTTGGGCGTATGAAGCTCTTATGGTAAAACAATTTAAGGATAATAGATATGAAGCTCAGTTTTATGATTTAGAGAAACTTGGTAGTATGTCAAATGCAAGGCATACGCTTTATATGACAAATTTAATAGCTGCTTTGGATTCTGCCGTTATGTGTTTGGATTCTATCGCGAAAGATAATCCGGAATACGACACTGTTCAAATAAGGGCTACCGAAGAATATCATCTTGCACTATTACGTGAAGAGATAGATTTGGAGATGCGGAGAACACCACAGTTTGTATTGTATAATGCGGATAGGCTTTACGTTTCTGAGTTTGATAAGAGTGTAGGAAGCGACGTAAAAGAATATTTAAATAAGGTCGATACCTATTATTCTAATTTGACTTTAAAAGTAGATAAAGAAAAAGAGAGTCGTAGAAATTATTTTGAAAACGAACGTCCTAACTATGTGAAAAATAGACGTTCTAAGTATCATAATAGGAAACTACAAGAAATTGTTAAGAATCATTTTACGGACTCGAAAGATATAATTCGCTATGGAAACCGTTTAATACAACAAAGTGATCCTATATTCCTTGATGCAGATAATTCGAGCTTTTTTGGATTTAGGTCTCACTTCTACGCACCTCGAAAATGGTTTTGTGGCAGATACTATGATACATTCGATTTCAATGTTGTAGTGATATGGTTGTTTAGTTTGCTTTGCTATGGTACTTTGTACTTCAATTTGCTAAAACGATTGGTAGATTGGGCGGGCGACGTAAACTTTAATAAGTGTTGGGAACAAGCTAAAAAGTTTTTTTCGGAACTTAAAAAAACAAAAGCTAAGCCAACGATAAAAGATACAGAGACAACGGCAAATGAAAACGAAAAGACGTCGGGAATACAAAAGGATGAAAAATAAAATTTGTTTCCTATAAGTTGAACGTTGGAAAATGATTTGATAATAAAAAGAAAATAAGTATCATGCATAACAAATGGTTATTTATAATGGCTCTTGCTTGCACAACATTCATCCAATTTAGTTGCGGTGGATGTACGGGTGGAGCTTCGGACGAAGATATAAAGTTCATTCCTGAGGACGACCTTGGTATATCGGATGCAATTTATCCTTCCGATGAAATGAATAATGTAATAAGCAGTTTTTCTTCGCCGGTGGAGATGTCGGCTCTCTTGAAAGACTCAGGAGTGCCATTTACTACGAAATACCTTACCAACCCCAAAAAGGTGGAAGAATATACTTCGAGTTTCAAGAAGGCTATTGGACTTGGAGTGTTGAGTGCAGATCTTGGATATTTGAATGTATATCAAAAGACTTCGCAGATAGTTGATTATCTCGTGTCGATACGAAGATTGACAGATGACTTGAGACTTGGTCAGTTTTTCGATTTTCAATCGTTGAAACGTCTTGCTACGTCAGACGATAATATCGATTCACTTTTGATAATATGCGTTCAAAGTTATCAAAATATGGATGAACACCTTAGAAACAACCAAAGAAGCAATTTGAGTGCATTGCTTGTAACTGGTGTTTGGGTAGAAAGTTTATATTTGATAACTCAGGTTGCAAAAGAACAGCCAAGTAAGCAATTTCAAGAAACAATAGGTGAGCAGAAAGTTATTCTCAATCAATTGTTGCCTATTCTTAAATTGTTTAAGGAGTCCGACAAAAATTTTGAGGAACTTGTTCAAAATCTTGAGGAGCTGAAAGATGTTCTTGATGTGGTGAAAATCACAGTATATGAGGATAACGAAGCTCAAACGCGTGATGATGGTATCATCGTACAAAATGTGTATAGCATTGTAGAAGTTTCTAAGGAAGAACTTCAAGAAATAATTTCAACAACAGAAAAAATACGTAACAAAATTATAAAATAATTGCTTTATAATATGAAAAGACTGTTTATACTTTTAGTCCTTGCAGTATTGTCGTCGGCATTGTTTGTAGACAGAGCAGACGCTCAATGTAAGCAACAGCTTGTTTATCAGTGTGCTACTCAGACAGAGAAGGCAATTTATCTTCGCGACTTCAATACAAAACTAAAACGTGATGCTGCCGACGAAGAAACAGGTATGAAATGGACTGTTGTGCTCAATAAGGGCACGCAATATAGATTTTCTCTTTGTGCACCAGATGGTTTTCAAGATCAAGTGGTGCTCACTCTCTATGATTCTGAGCATCCTGAAAACTCTAAGCCTTGGGGATGCACATACGACAAGACTACAAAGTCTGACCGCAAGTCTTTCGACTTTATCTGCAATAAAACGGGTATGTACTACATATCTATCCGTTTTAAGGCTGGAGAAGGCTCCAAAAAGGCGTGCGCAGTGGGAATTCTTTCTTTCGTAGGAAAGAGCAACAAATAATTTGCAATACGCTGATATAGCGTATAATAGGCTATTGTATTCTTCAGTACAACTAATCTTCTCTTTTGGAGGATTGTTGATACTGTGGAATACAATGGCTTTTTTTTATTTGAAATATAAGGCAATTTAGCTATATTTGCAGTTGAAATTTTCTACATGGATTTTGTATTTATGTAGTTGGGTCTCAATACGTGTTGATATGAAGTACTACTATATATTTTTTTTAATAGTTTTCTCTGCATTAACAACAGGATGTTCAAGCACCAAAACTCTTGTTAGTCAATCGCAAGAGGCAGATCTTTTGTATTATCAGAAAGATTATCTTACTGCTTTTGATGTATACAGCAAAGTGATAGAGGGATATTTAAGTAAGAGTTTACCTGTGCCAGGTGAGGTGTTTGCTTCGGCAGGCAAGTGTTTGTATTATTCTGGCACGCCATCTTCTGCAATGGAATATTTTCGTCAGGCAGAAGAAGCCGGCGTAGACGATGAAC
>Ga0326507_1000075_pt1 | contig 11443 bp, 7 predicted proteins | sample 0_2496_0518_FD_203648 | JGI IMG/M metagenome (GOLD analysis project Ga0326507, IMG submission 203648) | Metatranscriptome of bovine rumen microbial communities from UC Davis, California, United States - 0_2496_0518 (Metagenome... | ecosystem: Host-associated > Mammals > Digestive system > Stomach...
CACGCTCGCTCCACTGAATCAGTTCTTTATTATTAACCAGTTCTAAATTGCGCGTTTCTTGATAAGTATTCATCCGCTCTGGTATAATAGTTTTTATAGAATCATCACCTAGAGTGTAACTGCAAACATCTATCCGATGCAAATCACGGCTACTACGAGTCAAAAAGAATCGTTTTTCATCTCCTAGCCATAATGTAGGCAAATCTTCCACCCCTGTTTGGCGTTTCAATCGTCTCACACGTGCCAAATCCAAGGTTTGGTCTTTATACAAAGATGTTTTAATTTCTTTACGAGAATTATCGCTTACATCGAAAAGATAAAGATGTTCAATTGGAGCTTCCTTTTCACCTGGCATCTGATATTTATAAGTCTCTAAGGTAGGCCTAGGATTAGCCGAGGAATTAATAACCCAAAGTTCCTTCACTGCCCGATTATCCGTTACAATGATGGCAAAATGACGAGAATCTGGTGACCATTGAATGCCATAAACACTTTTACGCTTACCATCCATTAAAGTATCCGTATTCAATGTACTACGTTGTTGTCCATACCCAAAATCTTTCACTCCATCCGTAGTAATTTGAGTTTCAACTATCGTACTATCCTTCTCGTTCTTCTTTGCTTTCAAATAATCTTCATAGCTCATACGATAAAGATTCAGATTCTTAGCATAAACCACAACCTTTTTATCTGGAGAAACTGACCCCCACCTTAAAGGCTTAGATTCTTCTTCCTCTACTTGAGTTAATTTACGAGTCTGACTATCATATGAAAAATAAAAGACTTCCTTCTTTTTATTATCATTCTTCTTTTCTCTAGTAGATTGAACCTCAAAAGTAAAAGTCCTAGCATCCTCCTTTGCTTTCAGATTACGAATAGACAGATGCTGCGCATCAAATGGGTCTTTAACAATCTCTGTTAGTTGTGCTGCCAGTTCATCCAAATCAAATAGTTGACGTTGGCTACGAGTTGCTGCATCTACTATATACCAATTTGTTCCCTGTGTTGTTTTGTACTCATACCAAAATTTAGAACCTTTCTGCATCCAATTAGGAGTCACTTTCGTGGAAAAAAGCATGTTATTCAACTTCTCCTGGGTAAACTTTTCTGCTTGAAGATATTCTGGCAGACGTTCCTGAGCCACACCAAACGTACACAATACACTCAGCACAGCAAGCAATAGCATTTTTTTCATATTGTTTGTTTTTAGGATAATCAAAACATCTTGCGGACACGTTCTATGCCTGCAATAAGGATATCAATCTCATCTTTTGTATTATAAAGAGCAAAGGAAGCTCGGGCTGTTCCCTCTATACCTAAACGATGCATCAAAGGCTCTGCACAATGGTGCCCTGTCCTTATAGCAATTCCAAGACGGTCGAGTAATGTTCCCAAGTCCAAATGGTGAATATTCCCAACCTGAAAAGAAACCACAGCATCTTTTTCTATTGCATTCCCGAAAATACGTATATCACCCAATTGGTTTAATTTAGACATAGCATATCGAGTCAGTTCTTGTTCATGCCGTGCTATGTTCTCCATTCCTAAGTTAGAACAATAATCCAAAGCTTTTGCTAAACCGGTGGTTGCGACATAATCTGGAGTCCCTGCCTCAAACTTGAAAGGAAGACTGTTATAAGTAGTATGCTCAAAACTAACATTTTGAATCATTTCACCACCACCTTGATAAGGAGGCATTTGTTCCAGTAGGACTTCTTTTCCATATAAGACGCCTACCCCTGTAGGGCCATATATTTTATGTCCACTAAAAGCTAAGAAATCACAATCCAAGTCTTGCACATCCACAGGAATATGTGGAACACTTTGTGCTGCATCCACTGCCACAGGAATGGAATTTTCATGAGCAATCCGGATTAATTCCTTGATAGGATTCACTGTTCCAAGTACATTGCTTACATGGGTTACGCTAACCAACTTTGTGCGTTCATTGAAGAGTTTCTTGTATTCATCTAAAAGTAGTTCTCCATTATCATTCATTGGAATAACCCTCAGAACTATCTTTTTTCGTTGCTGTAGAATCTGCCAAGGAACTATATTACTATGGTGCTCCATCACGGAAATAATAACTTCATCACCATCTTCCAAAAAGGCTTCACCATAAGAGTAAGCCAGCAAATTCATACTTTCAGTGGTTCCTCTAGTAAATATAATCTCTGATGTGCTACGAGCATTCAAGAATTTACGTACGTTCTCTCTGGACGCTTCATGCAATTCTGTAGCTATTTGAGACAAATAATGAACACCTCTATGTACATTAGCATTGGCTGAATAATATTCATTCACTATAGAATCTACCACAACACGAGGCTTTTGTGTAGTGGCAGCATTATCCAAATAGACTAATGGATGCTTATACACCTCACGTTCCAATATAGGAAAATCTTCACGGATTTTATATACGTCATACATAGTCCTAACAAAGTCTACAACCTGAACACTTATTTAATTCTCCACGGAAACGCTTTTCCACTAAATAATGCAGACGATCTTTTAATGGCTCTAAATCTACTTTATCAATAACCTCACCTACAAAAGCAAACTTTAAAAGCAGTTTAGCCTCATCTAAGGAAATTCCACGCTGGCGCATGTAAAATAAAGCAGCTTCATTAAGCTGACCCACAGTTGCTCCATGATTACATTTCACATCATCTGCGTAAATTTCCAACATAGGTTGGGTAAACATATGCGCCGTCTTTGTTACACATAGATTGGCATTCGTTTCTTGAGATTCTGTTTTTTGAGCATCATTTCTTACTAAAATTCGGCCAGCGAAAGCGCCCACTGAATTATCGTCCAGAACATATTTGAAAAGCTCATTGCTCACACACTTAGGAACTTTATGGTCTACCAGTGTATGATTATCTACATGTTGCTCTTTATCTGCAATGACACCCCCATAGAGATTTATTACAGATTCTTCTCCCTCTAAACTGACATAAGTCATATTACGGGTAAGGCCATTATGAAGTGAAATAGAATTCAAAGTTACTTTACTTTTATCATGTTGCTGAACATACAGATTGCTGAAACGCTTATTTTTCATATTGGTCTCTTCCAATTCATACAGTTCCAGTTCGCTACTTGGTCCAGCATAAACTTCCATAACTTGAGTAGCTAACATGTTGACATCCGACATACTTTCATCACAAAAAAGCAACTTTGCCTTGGCACCTTCCTCCAACACTACAAGAACTCTACGATTTACCAATAAATCTACCGTTGAAGTCAAAACATTTACGACCTGTATTGCCTTATCTGATACGGTATTCTTTGGTACATAAATAAACAAGCCATCTTGAACTAACATCGTATTTAAGGCTGTAATAGCATCTGGCTCATTATTCTTACGTAAAGGAACAAATTCACCATCTATAATTTGTCCTCCCTCAGAATTAATTGAAGGAGTCTCAGCCTTACGAACTATTTGTCCATAGTATTTTGACACCAAATCTGGATATAGATGTGCAGCCTCATTGAGAGAACTTATGATTATTCCTCCACTGGGTTTTGCATTAGGGTATTCTTTCGAATGAAAAGCATCATTCACAATGAAATAGAGCAATGTACTCATATTAGGTACGTTGCATTTAAAAACATCATAAGGATTAATCCTGAACTGCAAACGATTCAGATTCAAACCATAATTAGGAGAAAATGCTTCTTGGACATCAGTATATTTATACCTTTCTGCTTTCTTATCAGGTAAGCCAATACGCTTAAAGATTCTAAATGCCTCATCACGTAAAGCATCAAGCACTACGTCACTCTGGCTGGAAAGCAATTGACGACACTGCTGAAAGAGTTCTATGTATTGTTGCTCACTCTTCATTTTTTACTGCTCTTTCTGCCTTTATCCAATCAAATCCACGATTCTCGATTTCCAATGCAAGTTCAGGACCACCGGTTTTGACAATATTTCCATCCAACAATACATGAACAAAGTCGGGTTTTATATAATCCAAAAGGCGCTGATAATGCGTTATTACCAAGGCACTAGTCTTTTCTGTTTTCAGCTTGTTGAACCCATCTGCAACAATACGTAACGCATCAACGTCCAATCCGGAATCTGTTTCATCCAAAATAGCAAAAGTAGGTTCTAGCATTGCCATTTGAAAAATTTCATTTCGCTTCTTTTCTCCACCGCTAAACCCTTCATTGACAGAACGATTGGACAATTTACTATCCAGTTCTACTATTTTGCGTTTCTCACGCATAATCTTTAGGAATTCACCTGCTGTAAGAGGTTCTTTTCCTAAATATTTACGTTTAGCATTCACTGCTGCACGCATGAAATTAACCATAGAAACACCTGGAATCTCCACAGGTGCTTGAAATGACATAAAGATACCCTCATGAGAACGTTCCTCTGGCTTCAAAGCTAAAAGATCTTTCCCGTTAAAAGTTATTGAACCTTGAGTAACCTCATAGGCAGGATGTCCTACAAGCACATTACTCAACGTGCTTTTACCTGCGCCATTCTGACCCATCAAGGCATGAATCTCTCCATCATTTATAGTCAGATTAATACCTTTCAATATCTCCTTACCATTAATGCTGGCATGCAAATTCTTTATCTCTAGCATTATTACATCCTTTTTTATCCTACACTACCTTCCAATGACACACTCAATAATTTCTGAGCTTCTACTGCAAATTCCATTGGCAGTTTATTGAGCACATCCTTCGCATAACCATTAACTATCAGTCCTACAGCTTCCTCTGCTGGTATACCACGCTGATTACAATAGAAAAGCTGATCCTCGCTAATCTTAGAAGTAGTAGCCTCATGCTCCACAATACCAGTATCATTCTTTACATCTATATATGGGAAAGTATGCGCACCACAAGTATCACTTAAAAGCAACGAATCACAAGAACTATAATTTCGAGCTCCATCAGCACGAGCATCAATTTTTACCAAACCACGGTAAGAATTATGGCTCTTACCTGCAGAAATTCCTTTGCTGATAATTGTACTCTTCGTATTTTCCCCAATATGGATCATCTTAGTACCAGTATCTGCCTGCTGATAATTATTTGTTACAGCTACAGAATAAAACTCTGCTTGTGAATTATTTCCGCTTAACACACAACTGGGATATTTCCAAGTAATAGCAGAACCAGTTTCCACCTGAGTCCATGACAATTTACTGTCTGCACCACGAAGGTGCCCACGCTTGGTTACAAAATTATAAACACCTCCCTTGCCTTCTGAGTCACCAGGATACCAGTTCTGCACTGTAGAATATTTAACCTCTGCACGCTCGTTAACTACAATCTCTACAATAGCAGCATGAAGCTGATTCTCATCACGCATTGGTGCTGTACAACCTTCCAGATAAGAAACATATGAATCATCGTCTGCAACAATAAGGGTTCGTTCAAACTGACCTGTATTCCGGGCATTGATACGAAAATATGTTGAAAGCTCCATAGGACAACGAACTCCCTTTGGAACATAAACAAATGATCCGTCACTAAAGACTGCAGAATTTAAGGCTGCAAAAAAATTATCACGATAAGGGACTACACTCCCCAAATATTGCTTTACCAAATCTGGATGTTCCCTCACAGCTTCGCTAATGGAGCAAAAAATAATGCCTTTTTCTCGCAAACTTTCCTTAAAAGTAGTTTTTACAGACACAGAGTCCATCACTGCATCCACAGCTGTCCCACTCAAAGCTAGACGTTCTTCCAAAGGAATACCTAATTTATCGAAAGTTTTCATCAATTCAGGGTCTATTTCCTGTGGTCCATCCTTCTTTTTCGCAGTAGGATCTGCATAATATGAAATAGCCTGATAGTCAATTTCAGGAATCTGAAGATGTGGCCATGTTGGCATCTTTTGAGTCAGCCAATAGCTATAGGCTTTCAAACGGAAATCTAAAAGCCACTCTGGTTCCCCCTTGCGGGCTGAAATAAGCCGAATGACATCTTCATTCAGCCCTTTTTCTATAATATCTGTATGCACATCCGTGATAAAACCGTATTCGTACTTACGGTCTGCCACTTCACGCACCAGTTTATTCTTTTCTTGCTTCAAATTTTCCATTTCAATACGAAATCCAACAAGATCATACCTTGATGGTTACAGCCTTAGGATCTGTAGTATTCCGATGCAAGAAATCTGATGGCAATAATTTACCAGCAAACTCTTGTACAGGATAATATAACACAGAATTTTCCTTTGTCTCCACTTTTATCAGTGGATTGCTGTTGTATTTATCAATGAATTCCAAGAGAGTTAGGATTACACTTAGAAACAAAAGGACCTTAAAAAATCCAAAGGCTCCTCCAAATAATCTGTTTAACCACCCAAGTTTAATTTTTTCCAGGATATTTGTGATAAATTTACCCACCATGGTACAAAGTAATGGCACACATATCCAAATTAAGAAAAAAGCCAAAATGTGCCCTATTGTAGGTGATGCGCCAATCTGAGGTGCAAGAATATTTCCCAATGTACTATATAAAGCACAAGCCACTAGAAAACCTACCACCGCACCTAACAGACTGACAAGCTGAGCAACAAAGCCCCGCATACACCCCCAAATAAATCCTATCCCAAGGAATACTAACAATATTATATCAATTGTTGACATTATGAAACGATATTAGTCCAGGCTTTGTTTAATTTCAATTTCCTGGAAGGCTTCAATTACATCACCTACCTTTATATCATTACAGTTGGTCAAGCTTATACCACACTCGAAGTTAGTAGCAACTTCCTTAACATCATCTTTGAAACGCTTAAGTGCATTGATATTACCTGTATAAATAACTATACCATCGCGAATCAAACGAGCCTTATCTGTTCGTTTTACCTTACCTTCTTTCACCATAGCACCAGCTACCATACCAACCTTTGATATATGGAAGACCTCACGAACTTCTATAGTGGCAGTAACCTCTTCCTTTACAACCTTTTCCAACATTCCTTCCATTGCAGTCTTCACCTCTTCAATGGCATCATAGATGACAGAATAAGTCCGGATATCCACACCATCCTGTTCAGCCATCTTGCGAGCTCCTCCTGAAGGTCGTACTTGGAAGCCCACTATAATAGCATCGGATACGGAAGCCAACGAAACATCACTCTCTGATATCTGACCTACAGCCTTATAAATAACATTGACCTGAATCTTCTCCGTTGACAACTTAATTAAAGAATCACTTAAAGCCTCAACAGATCCATCCACATCGCCCTTAACTATAAGGTTCAATTCCTTAAAGCTTCCTAAAGCAATGCGATGACCTATTTCATCCAATGTTAGACGAGTCTGTGTACGTAATCCCTGCTCACGTTGTAATTGCTCTCTTTTGCTAGTTATCTCACGAGCCTCCTGGTCACTATCCATAACATGGAAGGTGTCACCAGCTTGTGGAGCACCATTCAGACCAAGGATAATAACAGGCTCTGATGGGCCTGCCTTCTCCACACGCTGATTTCGCTCATTAAACATAGCTTTAATTCGGCCATAATAAGTGCCGGCCAAAACTATATCACCTACTTTAAGAGTTCCATTAGCTACAAGAACTGTTGCAACAAAACCACGTCCTTTATCCAATGTTGACTCTATAATAGAACCCGTAGCCTTACGATTAGGATTAGCTTTCAAATCCAGTAGTTCTGCCTCTAAAAGGACCTTCTCCAACAAATCATCTACTCCAATACCTTTCTTGGCACTAATCTCCTGGCACTGATACTTACCGCCCCAATCTTCAACCAATAAATTCATATTAGCCAAGTCTTCCTTAATCTTCTCAGGATTTGCCCCTGGCTTATCTATCTTATTTATAGCAAACACCATTGGAACATTTGCAGCTTGTGCATGAGCAATAGCCTCACGAGTAGTAGGCATGACACTATCATCTGCAGCAATAATAATGATTGCTATATCTGTTACTTGGGCACCACGGGCACGCATAGCGGTGAAAGCCTCATGACCTGGAGTATCCAAGAAAGTAATGTGTTGGTTATTAGGCAATTTCACATTATATGCACCTATGTGCTGAGTGATACCACCAGCTTCACCTGCAATCACATTTGTATTACGAATAAAGTCTAGCAAAGAAGTCTTTCCATGATCTACATGACCCATTACAGTTACAATAGGTGCACGTGGCTGTAAATCTTCTTCTTTATCATCTTCTTCAGCAACAGCAGCAGAAACACTTGCACTAACATATTCTGTAGTATAGCCAAACTCTTCTGCTACCAAGTTAATAGTCTCTGCATCCAAGCGTTGATTGATAGAAACCATGATACCAATGCTCATACAAGTACCTATAACTTGATTTACGCTAACATTCATCATGGTAGCTAACTCATTTGCGGTTACAAACTCTGTCAGTTTCAGAATCTTACTTTCTGCAGCCTCTTCTCTAAGTTCTTCTTGAACTCTATTCAGTGCATTTTCACGCTTTTCTTTTCTATACTTGGCACCAGACTTATTGACTTTCTGCTTACCTGTCAAACGAGCCAAAGTTTCTTTTACTTGCTTTGCTACATCTTCATCAGAAACTTGATCATGGATTGAGAAACTCAATGAAGAAACTGGTTCTCGGTCATTACGATTGTTTTTATTCCGCTTACCATTTCTTTGGTCTCTATCTCTATCCCTATCTTTGTCTCTATCTCTATCTCTGTCCCTGCCAATATTACCATTATTATTACCTTGATTTCTAGACTTATCTTTCCTCTGTCCATTATTGTCCATGCGCTTGCTTTCAGCTGCTACATCTACACGTTGATCTTTGGTAATACGCTGGCGTTTTTTGGTAGAATCACCTTGACGTTGGTCTTGAGAACGATTATTCTCATTCTGTTGTGAACTATTAATCTTTCTACGGTCATCACGTTCTTTCTTACGTTCTTCTTTAGTCTTCTTTTTAGGATGAGTAGACTGGTTCAAAGCAGAAAGATCTATAGTACCCAAAACCTTAATCTTGTTCTCATAAACAGGCACAACCTTAGTAACACCATTTTCCTCCACTGTCTGAATTTCATTCTTCTTTGGCTTATCAGGCACTGGGATTGATGATGTTGGAACCTTCTCTTCAGCCACTGCAGGTTCCTCTTCTAGAACAGGAACCTCAACCTCAGGCTTTGATACAACCTCTTCCTTTGGAACCTCTATAGTTGGAACTTCAGTTTCTTCCTCTGGTTCAATTTCAGGGGCAGGGGTTTCTACTTTTGGCTCTGGCTTAACCTCTGGTTTTAACTCCTCTATTTTTTCCTCTTGCTTTGGAGACTCAACAGGTTCAAGTTCCTTAGGTTCAACCTCTTCTTTTTTAGGTTCAACCTTTGGCTTATTAAGAGAATCCAAATCAATCTTACCTAAAATTTTAGGGCCTTGGCTCTCTGTTTTTACATTCTCTCTTGCAGGCTCAAGTGAAATATCCACTTTCTTTTCTTTCTTTTGACGATTTTGAAGAATCTTATCCTTGATCTCTGCCAGATCTTTATCATTGCTGAATTCTTTCTGAAGTGCAGCATACTGCTCATCAGAAATCTTAGCATTAGGATTCTGGTCAATCTCACCAAGGCCTTTCTTTTTCAAAAACTCGGCAATAGTGGAAATACCTACATTAAAATCTTTTGTTACTTTATTTAGTCTTATTGGCATATGCTATAACTTATTCCTTCTCAAATTCTTCATTCAAAATACGAAGTACCTCATCAACGGTATCTTCCTCCAAATCGGCTTTCTCTATCAACATATTGCGCGATGCGCCCAATACTTGTTTAGCTGTATCCAAGCCTATACTCTTAATAGCATCGATAACCCACTGATCTATCTCATCTGCGAAATCATCCAGTAAAACATCATCTTCCTGCTCATCTTCATTTACATTGCGGAATACATCTATTGTGTATTCTGTCAACATACTTGCTAATTTAATGTTTGTACCGCCCTTGCCTATAGCCAAAGACACTTGGTCTGCATCAAGGTAGACATTTGCTTTATGCTCCTCCATGTTCAACTCCACAGATGTTACAGTAGCAGGACTTAATGCACGACGAATAAATAAATCAATATTAGAGCTATAATTTACCACATCAATATTTTCATTGTGGAGCTCACGTACAATTCCGCGAACACGACTACCCTTTACACCTACACATGCTCCTACTGGGTCAATTCGGTCATCATAGCTTTCTACTGCAACCTTAGCACGCTCACCTGGAATACGAGCCACCTTCTTAATTGTTATCAAACCATCATTTATTTCAGGAACCTCAGCTTCCAACAGACGTTCCAGGAAGACTGGAGAAGTACGACTCAAAATAATCTTTGGATTATTGTTTGCATTGTCTACTCGTAGAACTACAGCACGAGCGGTTTCACCTTTGTGAAAATAATCACCAGGAATCTGCTCACTCTTTGGTAACAATAATTCGTTGTTATCTTCGTCTACTAACAATGTCTCACGCTTCCATACTTGATATACTTCGGCTGCTACCACTTCGCCTACTTGATCTTTATATTTATTATAAAGATTATCATGTTCCAAGTCTAAGATTTTACTAGCTAAAGTCTGACGTAGGTTCAAAATAGCGCGTCGACCAAAATCTGCAAAATTTACACGGTCACTTACTTCCTCTCCTATCTCATAGTCAGGTTCAACTTTTTTTGCATCGGAAAGAGAAATTTCACGATTAGGGTCAGTTACCTCATCATCGGCTACAACTAAACGGCTGCGGTAAATCTCACAGTCTCCTTTATCTGGATTAACAATTACATTATAATTGTCATCACTACCAAACATACCTGCAATGACCTTTCGGAAACTTTCTTCTAGGACGCTAATCAACGTCGCACGGTCTATATTTTTATTTTCCTTGAATTCTTGGAATGTCGTAATCAAATCGACTGCCTGCTCTTTTTTAGCCATATTTTTTACTTGAAACTTATTAGATATTTAGTATATTTCACATCATTATAATTAAAAGTAAGGTCTTCATCACGCATTTCAGGGCGTTTTTTTCCTTCAACCCTCACTTTCTGGGATACGGTTATAGTGAAGTTATCCTCACCAGCATCTTTCAGCAGACCTTTCATTTTTTTACCTTCATTCGTTAGGACTTCCACTTCTTTTCCTACATGATTAATGTACTGCTGCAGAACCTTAAATGGCTGTCCTATTCCGGCTGAGCCTACCTCCAATTCATAATCCTCTTCATCTCGATTCAAATGATCCTCGATATAACGGCTTAAATCAACACAATCCTCAATCCACACGCCTTCTGCATGATCAATTTCCACAACAATCTTGTCATCTGGACTGATAACAACATCTACAAGGAAGTAGTCCTTTCCTTTCAACCAGTCTTCAACTAACTGAGTAACAACTTCTTTCTTTATCATGAATTTAAGATTAAAAATACAAAAAGGAGGCTTTGTCAAGCCCCCTTTAA
>Ga0326507_1000077_pt1 | contig 11286 bp, 8 predicted proteins | sample 0_2496_0518_FD_203648 | JGI IMG/M metagenome (GOLD analysis project Ga0326507, IMG submission 203648) | Metatranscriptome of bovine rumen microbial communities from UC Davis, California, United States - 0_2496_0518 (Metagenome... | ecosystem: Host-associated > Mammals > Digestive system > Stomach...
CTCGAAAACGCGTTCAGCGTCGCGAAAAAGGAAAACAAGGCTGTTCTGATCCACGTTGTCACCAAGAAGGGCAAGGGCTATCAGCCTGCCGAGAAGAGCCCGGGTGAGTTCCACGGCATCGGCAAGTTTGATATCGACTCGGGCGAGCCGCTATCCAGCCACAAGGGATTTTCGGCTGTTTTCGGCAAGATGCTCTGCGAGTTCGCCGAGGACGATTCAAAAATCTGCGCCATCACCGCTGCTATGACAGGTGGCACGGGGCTTACGGAATTCTCAAAGCAGTACAGGAACCGTTTCTTCGACGTAGGTATCGCCGAGGAGCACGCCGTCACCTTTGGCTGCGGCCTCGCCTCAAAGGGAATGCGGCCTGTTTTCGCGGTTTATTCTACCTTCCTGCAGCGCGCCTACGACCAGCTTATCCACGATGCGGCGCTCGGCAACAACCACCTCGTTCTCGCGGTTGACCGCGCGGGAATTGTCGGCAGCGACGGCGAGACTCATCAGGGCGTATTCGACGTTTCAATGCTCAATTCAATTCCGCAAACGACGATTTACTCTCCGACCTATTTCGATGGCTTAAAATCCGCGCTGAAATCAGCGATATATGTTGACGACGGACTTGTTTCCGTTCGCTATCCGCGCGGCGGCGAGCTTTACAGACCCGATGATTTTACGCACGAGAGCGTGGATTTTGACATTTACGGCAGCGAGGACTGCGATATGCTGATCGTCACCTACGGCAGACTTTTCTCCTACGCGCTGCGCGCAAAAGAGCGGCTTGCCAATGAGGGTATCGAGGTATGCATTCTAAAGCTGTGCCGCATAAAGCCCATAAACCGAAAGGCGATCGATTTTGCCGCGGGCTTCGGAAAGGTGTGGTTCTTCGAGGAGGGTATCCTCAACGGCGGCATCGCCCGTACCTTCTCGGATATGCTCAATCTGTGCGGCTTTGAAGGCAGCTACCATATTCGCGCTATCCGCGACGGCTTTGTAAAGCAGATGTCCGTCGACGAGGCGCTCCACATGCTCAGGCTTGATTCCGACGGCATGGTGGAAAACATCAAAAAAAGGAATTCTGTTCATGAAAAAAAGACTGGATATACTGGTATATGAAAAGGGCTTTGCCGAGAGCCGCGAGAAGGCAAAGGCGATAATCATGGCGGGCTTGGTCTACGCCGATAATCAGAAGGCGGACAAGTGCGGCACCTCTTATGACGAGAATGTCAGCCTAGAGGTGCGCGGCAGCGTACTTTCCTACGTAAGCAGGGGCGGTCTTAAACTCGAAAAGGCTATCAAAAACTTTGATCTCGACCTCAACGGAAAAATTGCAATGGACATAGGAGCCTCAACGGGCGGTTTTACCGACTGCATGCTCCAGAACGGCGCAAAGAAGGTATACTCGATCGACGTGGGTTACGGACAGCTCGCGTGGAAGCTACGCACCGACGAGCGCGTAGTAAATCTCGAGCGCACCAATATGCGCAAGGTCACCCGCGAGCAGGTGCCCGACGATATCAACTTCTTTTCCGTCGACGTGTCGTTCATTTCGCTCAGACTGATATTGCCCGTTGCGAGGGAGCTTCTCAGCGAAAATGCCGAGGCTGTGTGCCTGATAAAGCCGCAGTTTGAGGCGGGACGGGAAAAGGTCGGCAAGAAGGGCGTCGTCCGCGACCCTCAGGTACATATCGAGGTAGTCCGCGGTATTTATGACTTTGTCCTGCAAAACGGCTTTGACGTGCTCAATCTCGACTACTCGCCGATCAAAGGCCCCGAGGGAAACATCGAGTACCTCATTCATCTCAGAAAATCCGACGAACCGAAATCATACACAGAGGTCACTCCCGAGCAGCTTGTCGCAAGCTCTCACGCGGAGCTTGACAAATAGGAGCGACAATGAAAGCGGCTATTATTGTAAATCTCAGCAAGGAAAAGGCGATTTCCTGCGCCGAAAGGATAGTTGCGCTGATGCGTGAGCACGGCGCGTCCGTGGCGATGCCGATCGAGTGCAAGGGTCATTTCCGCTCGAGCAGCATTACATATTATTTTAGCTTAAGACAGCTTCTTGCTCACAGCGACGCGGCGATCACCGTCGGTGGTGACGGAACGATTATCCACGCGGCAAAGTACGCTGCTCAGACCGACACTCCGCTCATAGGCGTTAACGTCGGCAGGCTCGGCTTCGCGGCTGACGTTGAGACCGAGGAAATTGACAGTCTCGCGCGGCTTATCACGGGCGACTACAGTGTTGAGAACAGGCTTTTGCTAGATATTGAGGTCATCAAAGACGGAGTGTCACGGCATTATCTCGCCGTAAATGACGCTGTTGTGGCGCACGGACAGCTCTCAAAAATCATCGACCTCACTCTTTCGCTCGACGGCGAGGTGATTTCCAAGTACCGCGCCGACGGACTGCTGTTTTCAACACCCACAGGCTCCACGGCATATTCGCTTTCCGCTGGCGGTCCGATACTTTCGCCGCAGATGCGCTGTATTCTAATGACTCCCGTATGTCCGCACTCGCTGTTCTCACGTTCTGTGGTGTTTGAGGAGGACTCGCAGCTCACGGTAACGGTCAAGATCCCGCTAGACTGTTCCTGCGTTCTCACGGTGGACGGCGAGGAAAATATCGACATTCAGGAGAATGATTCCGTAATTATCCGCCGTTCGGATCAGACCTTACGGTTGTTATCGCTTAAAAAACGTAACTTCTATAAAAAACTCAACGAAAAACTCAAGGAGAGAGAGATAAAATGAAAAGCGGAAGACACGAAAAAATTCTTGAAATAATCGCGTCATCATCTATAGAAACCCAAGATGAACTGCTTGCTCGTCTCAGTCAGGCGGGCTACAAGGTAACTCAGGCGACGATTTCGAGGGACATCAAGGATTTGCGCCTTGTGAAAACCCTCGGAAGCGACGGCAAATACCGTTACAGCGCTTCTCACAGCAATTCGGCAGATATCCGCTCAAACTTCCTGCAGCTGTTCTCCACCTCTGTGCTGACTATCGACAGAGCGCAGAATATCGTGGTTGTCAAGACTCTCAGCGGCATGGCAAACGCCGTTTGTGCCGCTCTCGATTCCATAGGGAACAGCAATATTGTCGGAACCCTCGCGGGCGACGATACGATTTTTATTGCGTGCCGCAGCGACGAGAGCGCCGCAGAGCTGCTGGACTATCTTAAACAGCAGAAAAAATAAACCAACAGAGATGATAACATGCTACAGACATTGTACATTGAGAATATCGCGGTTATTGAGAAGAGCGCGATCGATTTCAACAGCGGTCTGAACGTCCTTACAGGCGAAACCGGCGCTGGCAAAAGTATTATCATCGACGCGATCAACGCCATCATGGGACAGCGCACCTCGCGCGATATTATCCGCACAGGCGCGTCCTCGGCGTTTGTCAGCGCTCAGTTCGATAACGTGAACGCTGCCGTCCGTCGGAAGCTTGAGGAATTCGGCTTTGAATCAGATGAAGACGAGTTGCTTTTGCAGCGCACCCTCAGCGCGTCGGGCAAAAGCACCTGCAAAATCAACGGCAGACCCGCGACCGCCGCAATGCTCAGAGAAATCGCGGCTGGCTTGATAAATATACACGGTCAGCACGAGAGCTACGAGCTGTTTTCTCCCGAAACCCACATCGATTACATCGACCGCTACGGCAGACTTATACCTGCGCTCGAGGATTACAAGGAGAAGTACAAGAGATATTTAATTCTTCAGAAGAAATTAAACGAAGCTAATTCCGACGAGAGCAGCCGACTCAGCGAAATAGATTTGCTCAGCTTCCAGTCGAAGGAGCTTTTTGATGCTGACATTCAGATCGGCGAGGAGGAAGCTCTGGATTCGGAGCGTTCCGCGCTGATGAATTTCGAAAAGCTGTCATCGCTTCTCAACCGTGCGCATATGCTTCTCAGCGGAGAGGACAACAGCGGCTGCGAGCTCGTCGATATGGCGGCGAACGCCATGCAGAACGCCGCGAATTACAGCGCCGATTATGAGGAAATCAGCAATACCCTCACCGACGTATACTACAATCTCCGCGATTGTGCAGAGCTTGTCAGCGACGCGCTCGACAACCTCGAGAGTGACCCCGAAAGGCTGGAGGAAATCGAGGAGAGGCTCGACCTGATCAACCGACTGACAAGAAAATATAATTGTACCGCCGACGAGCTGCCTGCGTTAGCCGAACAAATGCAGAGCCGTCTGGAGGAATTGCTGAACTATGACAGAAACCGCGACGAGCTGATTGCCGCCTGCAAAGCCGCAAGGGAAGAGGCTGAGCAGTCAGCGCTCGCGCTTAGCAATAATAGACGAAAGACCGCTGCGGAATTTGCCGAGAAGGTCAAGGCGGAAATGTCGTTTTTGAATATGCCAAATGTGGAGCTAGTCCCGTATTTCGAGGAATCAGCGCTCTCGCCAAAGGGCATGGACAAGATGGAGCTGTTGATTTCCGCAAACCCCGGTGAAACACCGCGTCCAGTCGCAAAAATCGCCTCGGGCGGCGAGCTTTCCCGAATGATGCTCGCGATAAAAACAGTCCTCGCGGGCACCGACACCGTTGATACCCTGATTTTCGACGAGGTAGATACGGGCATTTCGGGCTCTGCCGCCGAGAAGGTAGGCCTCAAGCTGCGCGAGGTATCGTCGGAGTGCCAGGTTCTCTGCGTTACCCATCAGGCGCAGATCGCCGCGCTTGCCGACCATCATTATTTGATAAAGAAACAGGTTGAGCAGGGAAGAACCTTCACCGAGGTTCAGCCGCTCGACCACGACGGCAGAGTCAACGAGCTCGCGAGAATCATCGGCGGAGTAAACATCACCGACGCGGCGCGTTCTCATGCCGAGGATATGCTGCATATACATGACCATTAAGAAAGGAAGCGCTGATTTTGAAGCTTTGGAAGGTTGCGCCGCTCGACAGGGAAAAGGCAAAGCAAATCGAGCATGAAAATCAAATACCGCCGCTGATTGCAATGCTGCTGCAAATCAGAGGTTTTTCTTCCCGCGACGAGGTGCAGGATTTTCTCAGTAACAACAGCGTTATTGCCGATCCGCTCGAAATCAAGGACATGGACAAGGCGTCCGAGCGCGTCAGACAGGCGATAGACAGCGGCGAGCTTATCTGTGTCTACGGCGATTACGACGCGGACGGCGTAACTTCAACCGCGCTTCTGTATTCGTATCTTGAAACGGTCGGAGCGAATGTCACCTACTATATTCCGTCGCGCGAGACCGAGGGCTACGGCATGAACAAAGCCGCCGTGGATTTGCTCGCCGAAAAGGGCGTGAAGCTGATTGTCACGGTTGACAACGGAATCGCCGCGAAGGAGGAGATCGCCCGCGCAAAGGAGCTGGGCATCGATACGGTCGTCACCGACCACCATATGCCGCTCTCGGAGTTGCCCGACGCAGTCGCGGTAGTTGATTTGCACCGAAAGGACTGTCCGAGTAAGTTCAAGAGTTTATCGGGCGTCGGGGTTGTATTCAAGCTGATTATGGCGCTCGAGGGCGAGTACTGCGACACCGATATGCTGCTCGACAACTACGCCGATATTCTCAGCCTCGGCACGATAGGCGACATAGTTGATCTGCGCGGTGAGAACCGCGTATTTGTAAAGCGCGGACTGGAGCGGATCAAGAACTCCGACCGCCCGGGAATCAGTGCGCTCGTCCAGGCCTCGGGAATAGGCGACAAGCCCCTGACAGCAGGCAGGGTGTCCTTCACCCTTGTGCCGCGCATAAACGCCGTCGGCAGGCTCGGTTCGTCGGGCAGATCCGTCAGCCTGCTTCTCACTGAGGACTACGACGAGGCGGTTGAAATCGCTCAGACGATGACCGACGACAACACCGAAAGGCGAGAGATCGAGAACAGCATTGTTTCTCAGATCGATGAAATGATAAGAAATAATCCGGCGCTTGCCCGCGACAGTGTAATTGTCCTCGACGGCGAGGGCTGGCACCAAGGCGTTGTCGGCATTGTCGCATCACGCGTCAAGGAAGCCTTCGGCAAGCCCGCGATCGTCATTTCCCGCGACGGAGAAAATGCGAAGGGTTCGGGCAGAAGCGTAGAGGGCTTTCCGCTGTGCGACGCAATTGCCGCCTGCGACGAGCTTCTTACGCACTACGGCGGACACCCTATGGCGGCAGGGCTTTCGCTCGAGAGCAAAAACATAGAATTATTCCGTAAAAGAATTAACGAATACGCCGCCGGTTTTCAGAAAATGCCGTATGATACGCTGAATATCGACTGCAAGCTCAATCCCGCCTATCTTGATCTGACGGCTATCAGCGAGCTTGAGTGCATGCAGCCCTACGGCGCGGGCAACCCCACGCCTGTATTCGGCTTTTATAACATGACGATTGATAATATAATTCCTGTTGGGAATAATAAACATCTCCGTGTTCTTCTTTCACGAAACGGAGCGGGCATCGCCGCGATGTACTTCTTTGTTACTCCCGATGAATTCCCGTATTGCAGAGGCGATGTGGTTGACATTGCCGCGACGCTCGAGATCAACACCTACAACGGGCTCAGTTCTGTTGCCGTTTACATCAAGGATATAAAGTACAGCGACGTCGACAGCGAACGGATACTTAACGCCAACCGAGCGTTCGAGACCTTCATCAGCGGAAGGGAGCTTCCACAGTCGGTTCTTAAACGCCTGCTGCCGGAGCGCGATGATTTCGCGGCGGTTTACAGGTACCTCAGGAATAACGGCGGATACAGATATCCGATCGATACCTTGCCGCACCGTCTGGGAGGAAAAATCAACTTCGGCAGGATCCGCGTGATCCTCGAAGCGATGAAACAGCTTTCACTGATCAATTATACAGAGGGAATGGGCATTTCAAGCATCACCCTCAATCCGACAAGCGGCAAGGTTAGCCTTGAAGCCGCACCCGTCATAAAAGCGCTAAAGGAGGCGATACAGTGAGCAGATTTTCAAACGTAGCGCATTACCAGGACTATTCTGAGCTGGAGCACATTCTCGAAACCTCGAACAACAACTGCGATATGGAGAAAATACGCTCCGCTTATAGCTTTGCCGAGAAGTGTCACGGCGACCAGCGCAGGGTTTCGGGCATTCCGTACATTCTCCATCCAACCTCGGTTGCCTGCATTGTCGCGGAGCTCGGTATGGACACAGATACGATCTGCGGCGCGCTGCTGCACGACACGGTCGAGGATACCTACGTTACCTTAGAAGAGGTAGGCAGACGCTTCGGCGCTGATGTTGCCAAGCTCATTGACGGCGTAACCAAGATCTCAAAGATCCCGTATTCCTCGCGCGAGGAGCAGCAGGCTGAGAACATCAGAAAAATGCTTATCGCGATGGCGGACGATATCCGCGTCATTATCATAAAGCTCGCCGACAGACTGCACAATATGCGCACTATGGACTGTATGCCCGAGCAGAAGCGCAGGGATAAATCCCTCGAAAACATGCAGGTTTTCGCACCGATAGCGCACCGCCTCGGTATCAAGGCGATCAAAGACGAGCTTGAGGATCGTTCTTTGCAGTACCTCGACCCGATTGGCTACAGCGAAATCGAAAACACCCTTCTAATGAACGAGGAGGGCAGAGATAAGTTCATTGAGGAAATCAAGGCTCAGCTCCTTGCAAAGACGAAGGATACCATCAAGAACGTCTTTATCAGCGGCAGGGTCAAGAGCATCAACAGCATTTACCGCAAGACCTTCATGCGCGGTCAGAGCATCGACCAGATTTTTGATGTTTTCGCTGTCAGGGTCATCGTTGACAACGTATCCGACTGCTACAATGTTCTCGGCGTTGTGCACGATATCTTCAAGCCGATTCCGAACCGCTTCAAGGACTATATTTCGATGCCCAAGCCGAATATGTACCAGAGCCTTCACACAACCGTGCTCGACAAGAACGCAATTCCCTTCGAGGTGCAGATTCGCACCTGGGAAATGCACTACACCGCCGAATACGGAATCGCGGCTCACTGGAAATACAAGCTCGGTATGGACAAAAACGGCAAGGTCGAGGACAGGCTGCACAAGAATATCGAGAACGTCAGAAAGATGATTCTCGAGCAGCTCCAGACCGAGGACGCGACAGATATCGCGCGCAATATCCGCAACGACTTCGAGGAAAACGACGTTTACGTCTTTACTCCGAAGGGCGATGTTATGAGCCTGCCCAGAGGTTCAACGCCGATTGACCTCGCTTATCTTATACACACTCAGGTCGGCCACCGCATGGTCGGTGCTAAAATTAACAACAAAATCGTATCCATTGATTATAAGCTGCGCACGGGCGACATCTGCGAGATTCTCACCCAGAAGGAGGAGCATCCCAACCGCGCGTGGATCGATATATGCAAAACCGCGTCAGCCAAGTCCAAAATCAGACAGTGGTTCAAGCACGAGAAACGTGACGAGAACATTGTCGAGGGCAAGACTATGATCGAACGCGAGTTCAAGCGTCAGGGAATGAACCTCACCGAAGAGGAGTACCCCGAGTTTTTTCGCAGCGTTTCTGTCAAAAAGCAGTACAATACGCTCGACGACTTCTACGCGGCAGTAGGCTACGGAGGTATCCAGCTCTGGAAAATCATGCCGCGTCTGCGCGAGGAGTATCAGAAAACCTACGCGAGCGACCTCGAGAGCATAACCGTACCGCCAGTTCCAGAAAAGCGCAGCAAGGCGAGCTCAGGAGTTATCATCGAGGGCAACGACGACGTTCTTGTTAAGTTCTCGAACTGCTGCAACCCGCTTCCGGGCGACGAGATTATCGGCTATATTACACGCGGCTACGGTGTGTCCATTCACAAGCGCACCTGCACCAACGTGCCGAAGGACATCTCGCAGTCCGAGGAACCCGAGCGCTGGGTAAGCTGCTTCTGGGAGGAGCAGGTCGACGAGGCGTTCCGCAGTACATTACAGATCACAGCTACCGATCGCTCGGGTCTGCTCGCGGACGTGACGGTCAAGCTGTCCACAATGCACATCAACATTCACACCCTCAATTCCCGCGAGGTCAAGAACAACAAGGCGGTTGTCACAGTGACAATCGACGTTATGGGACGAAACCACCTTCGCGGCGTAATATCCAGGCTTTCGGATATTAACGGCATTGAGGAGATCAAGAGATTATAGGATATATCATATGAAAGCAATATTGCAGCGCGTAAAATTCGCGAAGGTTGAGGTTGGCGGCGAGACCGTCGGCGAAATCGGACAGGGCTTCCTCGTACTCCTCGGCGTAGCTAAGGAGGACGACAAAAAGGAGGCGGAGGTTCTCTCAAACAAAATCGCGGGACTTCGCGTTTTTACCGATGAAAACGACAAGATGAACCTTTCTCTCGATGATATCGGCGGCGAGGTGCTCGTTATCTCAAACTTCACACTCTGCGCGGACTGTTCCCACGGCAGGCGTCCGAGCTTTATAGCCGCAGCAAGACCTGAACAGGCAGAGCCGCTATATGAATATTTTTGCCAAAGGCTCCGCGACGCTGGCGTGAAGAAGGTCGCTCAGGGAATCTTCGGCGCTGATATGGCGGTGTCGCTGCTCAACGACGGCCCCGTCACCATCGACATTAACTCAAAGGATTTGAAACGATGATAGATATTAAACTTTACCATGTTACAGAGATCGCCACAAACTGCTGCTATCTAGTCGACGAGGCGACAGGCAAGAGCGCCGTCACCGACCCCGGAGCCGAGAGCAATGCGCTGATTTCTCAGATCGAGAAGGACGGCGGCAGGCTCGAATATGTGATTCTGACTCACGGCCACTATGACCATATCTGCTTTGCAAAGCAGCTTGCGGATAAGTTCGGCGCGAAAATCGTCACGGGCAAGCACAATAACGAATTTCTCAGCAATACCGATTACAACGGCACCGCTCGCCACGGCATTCCGTTCAAACCGTTCTCCGCGGATATCCTGCTCGACGACGGAGAAACCTTCAAGCTCGGCGAAACCGAGATAAAGTATCTTTACACACCCGGTCACACGAGCGGCTGCGGAGTGTATCTTTTCGACGACGTTATGATAAGCGGCGACACGCTCTTCTGCGAGTCATACGGCAGAACCGACTTACCGACCGGCGACGACATGAATATGATCGCCTCGCTCAAAAAGCTCAAGGAGCTAGACGGCGACTACCACGTAATCCCGGGTCACGGCCCGATGACTACGCTCGAGCACGAGCGCAGATGGAATCCTCTGATGAGGAGACTGTAATATGAATCTTTACGTCCGCAACAACAAATTCTGGTTCGAGCTCGAAAACTTAACGCGGCTGTTCTTCCCGAACGAAAAGATAAACGTTTTCAAGGACGATTCAGCCCTGGAGCTGCCTTATATCTGCGCAGAGCAGGGAGAGAATATTACCGTCAGCGTCCGTATCGGCGGTTTTGAAGCGGCAAAATCCGCGCCCGTGTCATCCGACGACGGCGAAAACGAGCTGAGTATGGTCAAGCTGCTCTATGTGATTCTCCGCGATTTCAGCGGAGTAGACCAGCCATGGGGACTGCTGACAGGCGTGCGGCCGATCAAGCTTCTGCGCCGCGTCAGGGAAGAGCTGGGTGAGGCGGCGGTTGAACGCCGTTTTCTCGACGATTACTTTGTCAGTCCGGAAAAGCTCAGTCTCGCGATGATGACAGAGGAGCACGAACAGAGGATCATCAGTCTTTCGCGGCCCGAGAGCTTCAGCCTGTACGTAGGCGTGCCTTTTTGCCCGTCAAGGTGCAGCTACTGCTCATTCGTAATGTCTTCGGTCGAGCGCGCGAAAAAGCTGATTCAGCCGTATACAGACCTGCTCTGCGAGGAGATAAAGGCGACGGCTCAGATCGCGTCGGATTTGGGACTGCGTCTGGAAAGCGTATACTTCGGCGGCGGAACTCCGACCACCCTCAGCGCGGAACAGCTCGGCAAGGTGCTCGGAACGGTCAATTCTTCCTTTGATTTGTCGAGTTGCCGCGAGTTCACGGTTGAAGCGGGCAGACCCGACACCATCACCGCCGAGAAACTTTATTCCTTAAAAGAAAATAAAGTCGACCGCATCAGCATAAACCCCCAGACGACAAATGACGAGGTGCTGCGCGCTATCGGCAGACGCCACACGGCAGAGGACTTTTTCAGGGCATTTTCTTTGGCGCGTGAACGCGGTTTTAGTAATATAAATACCGACCTTATCGCGGGACTTCCCGCCGATACTCCCGAGAGCTTTGCACGTTCGCTCGACGATATGCTCAGGCTTGAGGCGGAGTGCGTGACGGTTCACACCCTCTGTATGAAGCGCGC
>Ga0326507_1000089_pt1 | contig 10663 bp, 5 predicted proteins | sample 0_2496_0518_FD_203648 | JGI IMG/M metagenome (GOLD analysis project Ga0326507, IMG submission 203648) | Metatranscriptome of bovine rumen microbial communities from UC Davis, California, United States - 0_2496_0518 (Metagenome... | ecosystem: Host-associated > Mammals > Digestive system > Stomach...
GCCGATGTCGGTTCGCTGTATGTTCCAAGAGTTTTTCTCTGTGTCTCTATTGAATATGGAAAGACCCGGGCACTGAACGTGTCCGGGCCTTTTGGCGGGAAGACCACCCGTGTGTCAGCAAGCGTCTTATTTGCTCTGCAAGCCGTCGGCAAAGCCGGCGTAGGCGTGCTTGCGGTTGTAGTTCAGGTCCCAAAGTCCGAGCGGACTGTTAGGCCGCCAGCCGCTGTTGGCCGGGCTGTCGGTGGCAGCCCACTGGCAGATGCCCCACTGCTGTGCAGCAGGCACAATCTCGAAGTACTTGCTGACGACGAACTTGTAGAGGTCGGCCATTTCGTGCAGTTGTGCCTCGGTGGCGTTAGCCGTCTGCACGTCGTTGCCGTTTTCGTCTACCAGTCCCATGTCGAGCTCGCTCACGCGAACAAGCTTGCCTGTCTGGGCCATCAGCCGGAACATATTCTCGATGGCCTTCTTCTTCTTCTCCTGCACGTTGGCGTTCATATAGCATGAGATGTGCATCTGCGAGCCGATGCCGTCTATCTTGGTCACGCCGTCGGCCTCCCAGCGGTCAATCCACTCGATGAGGCTCTTCAGCTTCTTGTTGTCGTCCCAGTCGCTTTCCAGGTTGTAGTCGTTGATGAACAGCTTCACGTCTTCGGGTCCGTACTGGCGAGCCAGACGCACGGCTGTGCGCACATAGTCGATGTCGCCGAGATAGTCTTGCCAGAAGAAATCGGTGGTGTTGCCTTCCGAGCCGTGCTGCAGGTCGTAGAAGCCGTCTCCGTCGGTGTCGGCACCCGAGATGGCCTCGTTGACCACGTCCCAGGCTTTCACCTTGCCGTCGCAGGCATTCATCATGCCTTCTATCCAGTTGGCCATGGCCCAGGTCAGGGTGTCTTTCTTTTCCTGCTCGGTCAGAGGGATGGCGTTCATCGACTTCATCACGTAGAGCTTCAGGTCATCGATGTATATGTCGCCTGCGAAATCGCCAAAGCTGTGAATCCAGCGGGTGGCTCCCTCCTTGTTGCAGGTGAACTTCACGGTGAAGTCCTTCCATTCCGTGCCAAACTCAATGTTGGGGAAGTCGCCTGCCGAGGAATAGTCGGAAGTGACCTGGGCACCCGACCGCCATACGCCATTGCCGCTGCCCTTGATCTTGAGGCTCATGTAGTAGGTTACGCCCTGCTCGAACTGGTATCCATCGATAGCCATCTGTGCAGCCCAGAAGCCGTTGGTGCTGGGATTGTTGACGTGCAGCACGCCGTCTTCGATGGTACGTGTGGAGTTGTTGCCCCAACCGCCGGGAACGTCGGAACCGGAGAAGTCGTTCTCGTAGATGTAGGAGGGCACTTCTACCACCGGTGCCTCGAGTGAGTAGAGGGTCACGCTTTTGATGGAATACTCTCCCTCATAGTCGCCCGACTGCAGCAGCATGTGCACGCCCGATGCATCGTTGGGTGCGGTGAAGGCGATGTCGCGTGTTTCCCAGTCGGTGGTGAAGTCGAGCACGCCGGCCTTGATGTCAGCTCCCCATGGACCGATGACGTAGTGCAGGTTCTCGCTGGCGGGCGAACCCTTCAGCTCGAGGCGCATCACGTACTCCTTGCCAGCCTGCAGCGAAATGCCGTCGGCCACCATATATTGCAGTTCCCAGAAATTGGCGATGGTGCCGGTAGTGGTGATGGTGAGTGCCCCGTTGGTGCTGACCGTGGCAATGTCGGGGAACTGTCCCCACATGGTGTATGCAGTGGCTGCTGCCCAGTCCATCTTGTACTCTTCCTTCTCTTCTTTGGCATCGGGGGCTATGTCGAGTTCCTTGTCCTTGAGCAGCGAGCTGAGATATTTCACAGGCTGCTGCGAGTGCCAGGCCAGCGTGTGGCCATAGACGGATAAGCCGGCATCGGTAGCGGCAGAGACATACTCCGACACGGTGCCGAAGTTCATTTCGCCCTTGTCGTTCACGCACGACGCCATCTTCATGTCGTTGCCCGATACGGTCTCGTTGAAGTTGGAGTTGGTGAGAGCATAGACCAGTTGCTGCTGCAGATACTCTCTGGCGTCGGTGCCCACGCCGAGTTTCACGTTGGGGTTGCCAAGATACTCCTTAAGCGGCTTATAGTCGTTCAGATAGGCATATTCGCCCTTGAGCGCCGGGCGGTCTACGCTGTATTCCTGGTCGAACTGGTCGGCACAGGAGGTCAGTGCTGTCAGGCCACAGCCCACGGCGAAAGCCATCAGTGGAGTGTTTATGTTTCTAAAGGTAGTCATAATCTTCAATCTTCAATTTTCAGTTTTCAATCTTCAATTGTTATAGACTGGGGTGAATTCCTCAAAGCTCACCCCGCTGCGTTCCCACACCATTTTTTCGTGTGTGCTGCCCTTGTCGATGGCGTTGCCATAGTCGTCTGTGCCAAAGTCGACCGTGTAGTTCAGTTCCAGTCCGTCGCGGTCTTTGTTGTTCCATGCCTTCTTCTCGCTGTCGTCGGCCCACTGGCCAGTGCCGGAGGCAGTGTAGCCAGGGGTGAGTGAACTGATGGTGCACTTCTCGTTGGCATCGAAGGTGAGCAGGAGGTCGCAGCTGAGGACGCGCTTCTCCACCTTCTCTACCTCATTGCCGGCGGCATCGTAGGTCTTGGCGTGGTAGTCTCTGGTGTAAGCCACGGTGTACTTGCAGGTGTTGAGCGAGAGCGTGGTGAGCTGCACGGTCGATGCCTTCTCGATGTTGTCGATCGAGGTGTTGCCGTTGGTGAGCCACCATCCCGAGTATTTGTTCTGGAACTTCACGCAGTAGAGCATGTAGTCCTTGGGCTGTACGTCCCAGGCCGTCTCGTCGGTGCGCACTCCCGACCCGCCCTCTTTGGCTGTGCCGGAAAGAATCTTGCCGAAACCTGTCTGGCTGGTCATTACCACGGGAATGACGTAGGTGTTCTTCACGGCATCGGGATCGTTGAAGAATGCATCGGTCAGCTGTACTTCCGTGGTGCCCTTGAACGATCCGTTGAAAGACAGCGTATTGCCCGACAGCTGATAGTAGCTCGTGGGCATGGCTTTTACGGCCGATCCGTCGGCGAAGGTGAGGTTGTTGACCAGGGTGGGGTCCACGGCAATCACTACCATGCCGTCGCTGCCATTGTAGGAGCCGCCGAAGGTGGCCTGTATCTGGCACTTATGAGCGTGGTCGAGCGTCAGGTCATAGTCGTCGTCGCCCAGGACGATGGTGCGCACGGGGGTTTGGTAGGCAAAATAGACCGTGGTGCCGCCCTCATAGTCGTCAAACTCTTTGTTGCCGTTCTCGCAAGAGGTGAGGAATGCGGCCAGGCCGCAGCCCGCACACATCATCGTGAGAAACTTATGCTTCAATCCTTTTGTATTCATAATCTTCTTTTTTCAGTTTTTTCTGTTTTTCAATCACTTCCACCCCTCGTTTTGCTGCAGGTTGCTGTATTTCTGCACCTCAGTGTAGGGTATGGGGCCATAGTTCATATAGTCTTGATAGCTGCGCTTTTCGGCCTCGAATTTGGTGTATGTCACGCCGCCCGTGGCGTCGGTTTTGATGCTGATGCCGTAGGCAGGCTCTGTGAGCGAGGCATTCCAGCGGCGCAGGTCCCAGAAGCGGTGGTTCTCGAAGCAAAGCTCTAAGCGCCGCTCGTTGCGAATGAGCTCGCGCATCTTCTCCTTCGACTCGGCACATTCGTCCAGATAGGGGTCGTAGTTGGGGTCATCGGCTCCGCCTATTCCTGCACGGTGGCGGATAGCCTTGATGACATCGTAGGCTGAGAAGTCGGCACCGCCCACGTTGGCCTTTGGCCCTTCTGCCTCGTTGGCAGCCTCGGCATAGTCGAGGAAGATCTCGGTGTAGCGAATACGGGCCGGCAGGTGTTTCTTCGACGTGGTGCTCGAGGGTTCGAGGTTGATGTCGCTGCGCAGCAGCTTGCGCAGGTAGTAGCCGGTGGTGGTAGAGCGTCCGTTCTCACGGTTCAGCCCGTCGAGCGTGGTGGCATCGGTAGCGGTGTTGATGGCTGCTCCGGCGGCCCCCTGCGTCTCTCCGTTCACGAGGATATAGGTCTTCAGCCTTGGGTCGCGCCCCTCGTAGGGACGGGTGGCATCATAGCCCGAGGCCGTGGCGGTGATGGGATAGCCGTTGGCCATGGGGAAGGCATCTACCAGGTTTTGCGTGGGGTTCACCCGTCCGTTGCCGTAGAGCGAGGGCGGATAGTTGTTGGTCTCCAGGTTGTGGTTCTCCTCCACGTTACCGCGCCACACCAGTTCCGCGGGGTTGGGGTCGGTGGCGCCCATGTTCTCGATGGCAGCCGAAGCATACCATTTCCATCCGTCTTGCGAGAGGCCGCTGATGCCGCCGCAGTATTTCAGGCTGGCTGCCGCCAGCTGTGCAGCCTGGGCGTAGGTCATGGCCTCGGCCGAAGCATAGGCCGGCGAGGCGGCAAAGATGGCCACCTGTGCCTTCAGGGCAGCAATGATGCGCCCGTCGATCTTTCCACGGTGGTTGTTGCCGAAGGCACGGTTGTATTCGGCATCGTTGCCTCCCTCGCTCTTGTACTTGGCTGGCACGGCATCGCTGCTCACGTCGCCATACTGCTCGGGCAGATACTCAAGCGCCTTGTCGAGGTCGGCCATAATCTGGTCTACACATTTCTTGAAGGTGCTGCGGGGCACGTTGAAGTCGCTCTCCGGCGTTTCCGACTGCAGGTGTATGGGCACGCCCATGAGCTGGCCGCCTACTTTGCCGGCATGGGCCCGCAGCAGGTAGTACATGTGCAGGGCTCTCAGTGCGTATGCATTGCCCCGGTAGTTGTCTTCATACATCTTTTTGAGCGACTTGCTCGTGTACGACCACTCCACCTTGTCGCAGTTCTCAAGCATCAGGTTGCAGTACTGTATAGCGTGGTAGCGCACCCACTGGCTGACGGGGTTGAGGGTTGTCGACCACGAGCCTGTTGCCATGCGCTTGTAGTCGTCGTCGTTGTTGTTGGTCACGGCATCGTCGGTGGCCACGTCGGTCGACGGGTTGTTGTCGTAAGACAGCAGCAGGTAGGCATTGTCGAGCAGGCCACGGGCAAAGGTGGGGTCGGAGTACATCTGGTCGAGTTCCAGGTTGTTCTCTACGGCCGGCTCAAACAGGTCGTCGCACGAGGTGAAGGCCACTCCGATGCAGAAGGCGCATACATATTTGATAAATTTATTATTCATAATCTTCTATCTTCAATTAAAACGAAACTTTTGCACCAATATTGTAGAAGCGGGTCTGTGGGGCGCTGCCCACGTTGAGTTCCAGTATTTCTCGCTCTTTGGCCAGAGTGAGCAGATTGCTGCCGCTCAGGTATACCGCCAGCCCTTTCACGATGCCCTGCCCGATGATGGTCTTGGGGAAGTCGTAGGTGAGCTGCACTTTTGCCAGGTCGAAGCGCGAGGTGGAGTACATCCAGAAGTCACTGGTCTGCAGGTTGTTGGTGCCTGCCTGTGTGGTCAGCCTCGGGTAGTCGGCACTCTCAGCGGTGGCTGCTGTCCATCGATTGCGCACCACCGACGAGTATTTGTTCTCGCCGCTTATCCACCAGTAGCTGCTGTTCTTTACGCCGTTGCCGCCAAATCCACCCACGCCGAGGAGGAAGAACGTGAAGTCGCGGTATTTCAGCGTGAGGTTGATGCCCAGCGTCATGGGACTGCCATACCAGCCACCCTTGCCCAGGTTCACCTGGTCCTTGGTGTCGATGACGCCATCGCCGTTCTGGTCCTTGTACTTCAGGTCGCCTGGACGGATGGTTCCGCCCAGTATCTGTGCGGGCGAGTTGTCTATGTCGGCCTGATTCTGGAAGAAGCCCAGGCACTCATATCCCCAGATGGCATCGAGCGGCTGGCCCTGGCGGTACTGGTAGCTGTCGGCATAGTTGGTGTCGTCGCGCTTGCTGGCATTGGTGGCATAGTAGGTCATGCTGGCCCCTGCCTGTAGGTTCACTTCTCCCAGCTGTTTCTTGTAGGTAGCTCCCAGCTCGAAACCTGTGCGCGTGTCGTCGTTGTAGTTCAGATTGGGCACGAAGCCTGTCTGCGAGCCGATATGCCACGACGAGAAGTAGCTGGGCACCTGGTTGGTGGCGGCGATGATGCCTCCCTTCATCTTGCTGGTGAAGAAGGCAGCGTCGATGCTGAGTGAGCGTTCCAGCAGCTCGGCGTGTACCGAGGCCGATATTTCCTTTCGCTGCAGGAAGGTGAGGTCGTCGTTGCCGCCGCGCACCGACTGTACCGACGAGTGGCCAGAGCCGCCGTTCCAGTCCCACCAGCCTCCGTTTTGGAAGGTGGCCTGGTACATGTAGTAGTTGTCGATGCCGAGGTCGGTCTTCAGGTTGCTCAGGCTGACGCTCACGGTGAGGTCGTTGAAGGGGGTGTTCTGCATAAACTTCTCCTTGGTGAGCCTCCAGCCGGCTGTTATCGAGGGCGAGAATCCCAGGCGCTTGCCTGCTGGCAGGCGTGCCGACCATGGGGTGGCCACGGCCAGGTTGGCATAGTATTTCTTGGCAAAGTCGTAGTTCAGCTGCAGGCCCAGGTTGGCGTTGCTCGTCTTGTGATACTCGCCCGAGAAGGTCTGCTGATAGCCGTTGGCCACGAGTATGGCGCTCAGGTTGTGTTTGTCGGCCAGCGTGCGGTTCCAGTCGAAGTGTGCGCTGAAGGCGATGGTCTGGTTGTCGGCAGAGCCGGAGATGTTCTGCAGTCCCGACTTTTTGTCTACCAGCCCGTGGTTGTCGAGGGCCACGATGGCATCTCGGCCGCCATAGTTGCTCCAGGTGGGCTCATAGGTGGCATAGCTGTTGTTGAACGAGGTAGAGTAGCTCGTGGCATAGTCTACGCCTACGAGTGCGTGGAAGGATAGGCCTTTCAGCACCTTGTCGAGGTCGATGTTGATGCCTGCGTCGAACTGGAACTGCCTGCTGGTCCATGTGCTATATCCAGCTGCATAGTAGTCGGCAATGATGTTGCTCATGTCGGTCTGCGTGCCTCCCAGGAAATAGCTGCCGTCGATGATGTTGCTCGACGTGCCCACGAGCACTCTGGGCTGTACGGCGTTCGGGTCGAGGTATGACAGCGGAATGAGCGGACTGATGCGGTTGGGTCGCCAGGTGGCTGCCACCTCCCAGTAATTGCCGTCGGCCTGGGTAGAGTTTGCCGAGCGAGAGTTGTAATAGGAAGCGTTGGCATTGACGTAGGCCGTGATGAAGTCGTTGAGCTTGATGTCTACGTTGCCTCGCACGTTGAACCGGTCGGTGTAGTTGTCCTTGGCTTCGCCGAAGTTCAGGAAGTCGCCCTGCCGGTAGTAGCTCACGTTCGAGTAGAAGCGTGCGAGGTCGTTGCCGCCTTCAATCTCCACCGTGGCATCGGTGCGGTTGTAGGCCTTCTTCACATAGTCTGACGAGTAGAAGTCAACGCTGGGGTAGCGATAGGGGTTCTGCCGGCTGGCGTAGTTGTAAATCTGGTCCTGCGTGTAGAGCGGTGCCAGCCCGTCGTTGGCGCGTGCCTCGTTGTAGAGGGTCATGTATTCTGCCGATCCCAGGTATTCGGGAAACGACTTGGCTACGTTCCAGCCTGTGTTGGCCCTCACGCTGACGCTCAGCCCGTCGCTCTTTCGGCCACGCTTAGTGGTGATGAGCACGGCTCCGCGTGCGGCACGGCTGCCATAGAGCACCACGGCCTGCGCCCCCTTCAGGAAGGTTATTTCGGCTATCTCGTCGGGCTTCACGTTGTCGGCGGCGCGGGGCACGCCGTCGATGAGCACCAGCTGGTCGGTGAATCCCCACATGCCGGCACCGTTGAAGCCCGGCACGTAGCCCTGCATGTTGTCAAGGCTGTAGGTGTTGTAGTTCTTGTCTGTCAGCTCCCGGTAGTTCACGGTCGAGACGCCACCTGTCAGGTCTTGCTTGGCTATCTTGCGGAAGGCCACGCTGACGAGGCTGTCTTCTGCCGTCTCGGTCTGTGCAGTGGCCGGCAGAGCGGCTGTCAGGCAAAAGAACATGTAGGCATACTTAATATTATAGGTAATCATAATTGTCAATTTTCATTTTTTTCTGTTTTCAATTTTCTTTACCATCCCGGGTTCTGGCTGAATTCCTTGTAGAGGTATACGTCGGCCTCTTTGAATGGCAGCAGATAGTGTTTCGCCGAGAAGTTGCGCTCCACGATTACCTCTTCGTGCCAGTTGGTCACCTCGGCATCGCGTGGGTCTTGTTTAGCGAAATCGTAGTTGCCCACTCGGCTGAACTCCTGCGAGGTTTTGACGTTGTAGGGATATTCGGTGAGCAGCAGCCAGCGCTGCAGGTCGTTCCATCGGAAGCCTTCGAAGGCCAGCTCGCAGGCACGCTCTCGTCGCACCTCGTCCATAAACTTGTTTTTGTCGTTCTGCAGCTTGTCGGCCACATGGCCTGCGCCCACACGGTCGCGCAGCACGTTGATGGCCTCTACGGCAGTGTGGCGGCACTTGTTGTTCTTAAAGCCTGCTCCCTGAACGGCAGCCCCAGCCTCGGCATACATCAGGTAGATGTCGGCCACGCGCATATAGGGCAGGTAGCATTCCAGGGCACCGCCCCAGTTGTACATTCCGTCGTATTTGTTGCACTGGTGGGGCACCAGCTTCTGGCAGAAATAGCCCGTCCGGCTGCCGTCGGCACTGCGAGCCGGGTCGCCCGATGGCCGCATGTTGCCGCCGGTATACATCTGCATGTACTGGAAGTCCTTGTCGGAGGCCGATGGCGTGGTGTTGAGGAACTTGAATCCGTCGAAGATGATGTCGTGGTAGAAGCGCGGGTCGCGGTCCTTGAACGGGTGTGTGGGGTCGAAGCCCGAGTCGGGGTCGTCGAGGGGCAGTCCGTTGGCCATGCCGTAGGCGTGGTTGATGTAGTTAGCCGTGGGCATGTGTATGATGGCGTCGTGCTCCACGAGGTTGTTCACCTTGGGTCCCCAGAGCTTGGCAAAGTTCCAGTTCGATCCGTTCACGTCGAACACGGGTCCGCGCATCATGGCCTCACACGACCCTGGCATCTTCCAGTTCTGTCCGGTGGTGCGGAAGATGTCGCTGAAGTTGGTCGAAGAGCCTGCTGCAGCCACGTGGTCATAGATGTTGTCGTAATTGTATTCGGCCAGCGCATAGGGCGAGGCTCCGCTCTCGATGTCGGCGATGCATTCTGCCAGAGCGTCGGCCGCCTGTGTGGCCAGTGCAGTGTCGTAGGCGTAAGTCTTGCCGTTTTTCGAGGCACCCGTCTGTGCGCCGCCGTTGGCCTCGTTGTTCAGTGGCGAGGCAGCCCAGAGCAGCACTTTTCCCAAATAGCCCAGGGCTACGGCCTTGGTGATGCGCAGGTCGTTCTTGCCCAGCGTCTTGCGGCCAATGGCGGTGTTGTCCCAGTTGCTGGGCAGCAGGCTGGCAGCCTCGCGGAAGTCCTTGGCACACAGCTCGGCGCATTCCTTGAACGACAGGCGTGGAAGGGTGAGCACCTCGTTGGCTGGCAGCACGCGGTCTATGTAGGGCAGACCGCCGAAGAATGCCATCATCTCTTCGTGCCACCAGGCGCGGAAGAAGAGCAGCTGGCCCTTGATGATGTTGCGTTCCTCGGTCGTGGCATCGGTCAGCTTGTCCAGATTCTCCAAGCCGAGGTTCATTTTGCGTATGCAGTACCAGCCGTGCTCTAATGAGTGGGCGAACTTGTCGGTCTTGGCGGGGTCGAGATCGTTGGCCGGACGGTGCAGGAAATTCTGGCTGTTGTCGGTGTACCAGTAGCGGTAGTCGCCCAGGTCGAAGTGGCTCGAGGTGTGGGCATCGCCGCCGCCGGTGTTCATCAGCTCGTCTTCGCCCCAGTTGAATGTGGTGCACCACCAGTTCGACTCCTTGTTGGGTATGCAGTTGTAGACCTCTTCTACGAAGCCCTGGAAGTTGGTGAAGTTCTTGAAGGCCTCTTCGGCGCTCACGTCCGAGTCGGGCTCCTTGTCCAGATAGTCGGTGCAGCTTGCCATAGGGGCGATGAGAAAGGGAGTGAGCAGCAGGTAGAACGCTCTCTTCTTCATCCTATATAATATATGTGTATTCATAATGTGTTCAATTTTCAATGTTCAATTTTCGATCTTCAATCTGTTAAAGGTTGAATTTCAGTCCGAAGTTGATGCGTTTCATCGTGGGATAGGCACCAGTGGCACCACCCGAGCTCGAGAAGTTCGACTCTCGGTCGTCGGGCAGTCGGGTCCAGAGCCAGAGGTTGTTGCCGCTAACAAACACCTTGAGGTCCTTCACGCCAATCTTCTTGACCCATGGCTGATTGAAGGTGTAGGCAATCTCTACGTTTTTCAGGCGGATATAGCTTCCGTCGCACAGGTACTGCGTGCCGTAATAATAGGTGGGCTGCGACTTGAATCGTGGCGTCACCACGTCGGCTCCCATGTGGTCGTAGCTCCACCATGTGCCCTGGTCGTAGACGTTGGCCAGCATGGGGTCGGCCAGGCTGATCATCGTCACGTCGCGCGTCACGTTGGTCACGCCGTAGAACTGAGCGAAGCACGAGAATCCCTTCCATTCGAATCCGATGGTGGCATTGTAGGTGTTTTCGGGAATATTGCTGTAGCCGTAGGGCACGAAGTCGTTGGCCGCGTCTATCTGTCCGTCGCCGTTGAAGTCGAC